>Ga0315297_10002582_pt1 | contig 11448 bp, 9 predicted proteins | sample YL17G15_0_MG_FD_203628 | JGI IMG/M metagenome (GOLD analysis project Ga0315297, IMG submission 203628) | Sediment microbial communities from Yellowstone Lake, YNP, Wyoming, USA - YL17G15_0 | ecosystem: Environmental > Aquatic > Freshwater > Lake > Sediment | place: USA: Wyoming | collected... | reverse complement strand
CGCTTCCTCGAGCAGTTCTGAACCGACATGCGCATCTCCCTCTCCTGGCTCGCCGCCTACGTGCCGCTCCCGCCTGCCGACGAGGTGGCCCGGCGCCTCACCGCCGTGGGGCTCGAGGTGGAGGCCGTGGAGCGGATCGGCGCATCGCTCGACGGGGTGGTGGCGGCCCGCATCGTCTCCGCCGAGCGCCATCCGGAAGCCGACAAGCTCTCGATCTGCCAGGTGGACGGCGGCGCCGGGCCGGTGCAGGTGGTCTGCGGCGCCACCAACTGGAAGGTGGGCGACGTGGTGCCGCTGGCCACGCCGGGCACGCGGATGCCGGCCGGCCACCGCATCGACCACGCCAAGCTTCGCGGAGTCGACTCCCAGGGCATGCTCTGCTCGGCCAGGGAACTGGGGCTCTCCGAGGAGGCCGCCGGACTCCTGCTCCTCCCCGGCGACGCGGTTCCTGGCACACCGGTGGCGCGGGTGCTCGGCATCGAGGACGTGGTCCTCGAGGTGAACGTCACCCCCAACCGTCCCGACGCCCTCTCGCACCTCGGCATCGCCCGCGAGGTCGCGGCAGCCACAGGCGCCGCGGTGGCCTACCCGGAGTCCGGCCTGAAGCAGAAGGCCCCGCTGGCCTCGGCGGCCTTGCGAGTGTCCATCGAGGCCCCGGACCGCTGCTTCCGCTACGCGGCGCGGGTGATCGATGGGGTGCGGATCGGGCCCTCGCCGTCCTGGCTCGCGCAGCGGCTCGAGGCCTGCGGCGTACGATCCATCTCCAGCGTGGTCGACGCCACCAATTTCGTGCTGCTCGAGCGCGGCCAGCCGCTCCACGCCTTCGACCTCGACAAGGTCGCCGGCGCCGAGATCGTGGTGCGCGCGGCGCGTCTCGGCGAGAAGATGATCACCCTCGACGGTGTCGAGCGGACGCTCTCCCCGGACGACCTCGTCATCGCTGACCGGGACCGCGCCTGTGCGCTTGCCGGCGTCATGGGCGGTGGCGACTCGGAGATCTCCGCCGGAACCACTCGCGTGCTGCTCGAGTCGGCCTGGTTCGAGCCCACCAGCGTGCGCCGCACGGCCCGCCGCCACGGCCTCCACACCGAGGCCTCGCACCGCTTCGAGCGAGGCGTCGACCCCGAGGGTGTGCTCGCGGCGGTCGACCGCTGCGCGGCCCTGATCGCCGAGCTCTCCGGCGGCACGGTTCGCCGGGGTGCGGTCGACGCGAACCCGCACCGGCGCCGCCCGGTGGACGTGGTGCTCCCCTGGGCCCGGCCCGGCGAGGTGCTGGGCATGCCAATCTCCCGCAAGGAGGCCCGCACGTCGCTCCTCGCGCTCGGGTTCGAGCTCCGGGGCACCGGGCCCAGGTCCGGCAAGTTCCGCGTTCCCAGCTGGCGCCTCGACGTATCGCGCGAGGAGGATCTCATCGAGGAGATCATCCGCCTTCGCGGGTACGATGCGATCCCCGAGACGCTTCCCCCCATTGCCTCCGACACGCCTACGCCGCCGCGGGATGCGCAGGTGGCCGAGCGGGCGAGGCAGGCACTCGAGGGAGCCGGGTTCTCCGAGGCAGTGAACTTCAGCTTCGTCGCCCCGGCCGACCTGGCGCCGCTCCATCCCGCTGGTGGGCACACCGGCATCGCGCTCCAGAACCCCATCAGCGCCGACCTGGCGGTCATGCGGTCGAGCATCCTCCCGTCGCTGCTCAAGGGACTCGCCTACAACCGCCGGCAGCGCGTCGAGGACGTCCGGCTCTACGAGATGGCGAGCATCTACGAGCCGCGCGCCGAGGGAGCCGAGGGGGACGCCCCCGCCCATGAGGAGCTCCGGCTGGCCGGGGTCGCGGGCGGCCGCCGCCATCCGGTGGGCTGGTCCACGGGCGGCGAGCCGCTGGATTTCCACGACCTGAAGGGCGCGCTCGAGGCGCTGCTGGAGGCCCTCGGCATCGACGGTGTCCGATGGGTCCACGGCGGGGCGTCCTGGGTCCACCCCCGTTCCGCGGCCACGATCGAGTGGCGGGACGAAAAGGGGGCTTTCCGAGCCCTCGGCGTCGCCGGAGAGGTCCACCCCCGAGTGGCCGCGGCCTTCGACCTTCCCAGGGGCGTGTTCGCCTTCGACCTCTCGTTCGAGGAACTGGTCCGCGCGGCGATGCTCGTGCGCGGCCACACCGAGGTCCCGAGATTCCCGGCCGTCCTCCGCGACCTCGCCGTGGTCGTTCTCGACGAGGTGGATGCCCGCGCCGTCCTCGACGTGGTGCGGGGCGAGCGGCTGGTCGAGGACGTGAGCCTCTTCGATGTCTACAGGGGCGCGCCCATCCCCGAGGGGAAGAAGAATCTGGCGATGGCCATCCGGTACCGCGCGGCGGACCGCACCCTCACCGACGCCGAGGCCGACGCGGCCCACGGGCGGATCGTGGAGCGGCTCCGTGGCGAGGTGGCGGCCGAGTTGAGGGGATAGTGGGGGCGGATGCACCGTTCGTTTGACACGGTGCACCGATTCAGCTAACGAACACGAGCACTTGGGCGCTGCGGCGCCCGAAGGGGTGAGCGTGACCAAGGCCGACATCATCGAGAGCGTTTACGAGAAGGTGGGCTTCTCCAAGAAGGAAGCGGCCGACGTGGTCGAGATGGTTTTCGACACCATCAAGGAAACCTTGGAGCGCGGCGAGAAGATCAAGATCAGCGGCTTCGGGAACTTCATCGTTCGCGACAAGAAGTCGCGCGTCGGCCGCAATCCACAGACCGGCCAGGAGATCGAGATCTCCGCCCGCCGTGTTCTCACCTTCCGTCCGAGCCAGGTTCTCAAGAACGCGCTGAACGGCATGCCCGACGAGCCGCTGCCTGGCTCCGGATTGCCGCCGGCTCCCTGAGCTGGCATTCGGGTCCCGGTCAACGGTCCTCGCGCTCGCCGAGGATCCGGTAGAGGGTCTTGCGATCGATGCCGAGGATCTCCGCGGCCCTCGTCTTGTTGCCGCCGGTCTCCCCGAGCACCTGCGACGCGTACCGCCGCTCCAGCTCCGCCAGCGTCGGCCGATCCCCGGGTGGGGGCAGAGGCACCGGCGCGGGCTCGGCCTGGGCAAGGTGAATGGCGTCCGGGAGATCCTCGGGAATCACCACGCCAGACGGGTTGAGCGCCAGGGCCCGCGCCACCGCGTTCTCCAGCTCCCGGACGTTGCCCGGCCAGTCGTAGGCGACGAGGAGTTCGCGCGCCTCGGGCGAGATGGCCGAGCCCTCGGCCCGCCCGTGCTTCTGCGCGAAGTGCTCGGCGAGCAGCGGGATGTCCTCGCGACGCTCGCGCAGCGGGGGGATGCGGATGCTCACCACGTGGAGCCGGTAGTAGAGGTCGGCGCGGAAGGTGCCCTGCTTCACCGCCGCATCCATGTCGCGGTTGGTTGCGGCGACGATGCGCACGTCGACGGCGATCGGATCGTTGGCCCCGACGCGGCGGATGGTGCCTTCCTGCAGGGCGCGCAGCAGCCGGGCCTGGAGGTTTGGCCCCACGTCGCCGATCTCGTCGAGGAAGAGCGTGCCGTGATGGGCCTCCTCGAAGAGGCCGCGCCGCGCCACCTGGGCGCCGGTGAAGGCACCGCGGGTGTGGCCGAAGAGCTCCGACTCGAGGACGCCCTCGGCGATTGCGCCGCAGTCCACCGCCACGAAGGGGCCCGAGGCCCGCGGCGACGCGGCGTGGATGGCCCGGGCCACGAGCTCCTTGCCCGTTCCGCTCTCTCCCTGGATGAGCACGGTGGCATCGGTGGAGGCCACCCGGGCAGCGGTCTTGTAGACCTGGAGCATGGCCTCGCTTCGCCCCACCACGTTCTCCAGCCGGTAGCGGTCCCGGAGCCCGCGGCGCAGCGCCCGGTTCTCCATGGCGAGCGCGCGATGTTGCAGCGCCCGCGCCACCACCAGCTTGATGGCGTCGACGTCGTAGGGCTTCGAGAGGTAGTCGGCGGCTCCGCGGCGGATGGCCTCCAGCGCGCCGTCGATGTTCCCGAAGGCCGTGACCAGGATGACCGGCGTCTCCGGGGCGCGTTCCCGGAAGGCGTCGATGACCTGAAGCCCGTCCATCTCGGCCATGCGGATGTCCGAGACCACCAGGTCGGGCGGGTCGCCGGCGTCGAGCGTCGCCACCGCCTCCCGTCCGTCGGAGAGCGCCGTGACGCGGTGTCCGGCCGAGGTCAGGATGCGGGCGAGCAACTCCCGGCTCGACTGGTCGTCGTCCACAACCAGGATGCGGGCGGGGTCGTCCATGGGCGGTCCTATCGAGGGGCGGCGGGAGAGGAGGAAGGGGGCGCTGGAAAGAGAAGGGTGAAGGTGGCGCCCGCTCCGGGCGCGCTCTCCACCTCGATGCGGCCATGCAGCGCCCCGGCGATCTCCCGGGAGATGGCCAGTCCGAGGCCGGTGCCCTTGCCGCGTTCCTTGGTGGTGTAGAAGGGCTCGAAGATGTGCTTGCGGGTGTCGGGGGCGATCCCGCAGCCGGTGTCGGTCACCGAGAGGGCCAGCTGGTCGCCGGCACGGCGCGCTCGGACGGTCAGGTGGCCGCCCGTGGGCATGGCGTCGATGGCGTTGGAGATGAAGTTCCCGAGCACGTGCCGCACCAGCGAGGGGTCGATGCTCGCCGGCCCCAGGTCGGTCGGGATCTCGCGTCGGACCTCGATGCGATGGCGGGCTTCGGCCGACACGTTGAGGGACAGCGCCTCTTCCACCAGCGAGCCGAGCTGCACCGGTTCCGGCCTGGGCACGAGGGCCCGGGACGAGTCGAGGAAGCGCCGGATGATGGCGGTCATCCGCTGGACCTCCCCCTCGATGACCCGGAGCTGCTCGCGCGTGCCGGGCGGGCAGGCAGCATCGCGCGCAAGCAGCTGGACGTGGCCGCTGATGGCGTTCAACGGATTTCCCAGCTCGTGGGCGATGGTGCCGGAGAGCTGGCCGAGGGCCGCGAGCCGCTCCTGGCCGGACCGCTCGCGCCGGGCCTCCATGAGCAACTCGTTCAGCTCGGCGAGCTCCCGGTTCTTGCGGGCCAGGTCGGCGGTGGCCTCCTCGACCCGGTCCTGAAGCTCGCGGTTGAAGCCGCGCACGCGGCCCAGCATGGCCTCGAGGCCTCGGGCCAGCGTCCCGATCTCGTCGCGCCGTTCCGTGCCGGGGATGGCCGCCGCGTCCAGCGCACCCGACTCCACCCCCTCCACCGACCCGGCCAGGGCCGAGAGCGGCCGTACCAGGACGCGGTTCAGGATGAAGGTGAAGGCCAGGAAGACCAGGATGGCGGCCAGTGCCGTGGAGGCCGCGAAGATCCGCCCCTGGTCGCGTCCCAGCTTCTCGGCGTCGGAGAGGGTCGCCTCCAGCCGGATGGCCGCCACGGTGTGGGCGAAGGAGTCCTTCACTGGCAGTTCAACGCGCACGACGCGGTCGTCCCCGTCGCCGACGACCTCCGACGAGGTCTGGGACGGGAACGGGTAGTCCACCTCCTCGAAGGTGGTCTCGGGGCCGCTGGGGCCGTACTGCATGCGGACCACGTCGTCCTTGCCGGGCTTGCGGATGATGAGCTCGGCAGAGCGCACGCCGCGGTGCTGGCGGAGGACCGCAGCCAGCCGATCGGCGGCGCGGGCCGGGTCGAGGTCCCGGGAAAGGTCGAGGTCGGAGCGAACGGCCCTGGCCACCTCCACCGCGCGATCCCTGATGGCCGATTCCACGGCGCGCGAGGCGGCGCCCGCGCCAAGGGCGGCCGCGATGCCCATGGAGAGCACGAGGATCACCGTGAAGAGGGCGATGATCTGGGCGCGGATGGACACGGGAACCAGGAAAAGAAAAGGCCGGCTGCGAAGGCAGCCGGCCTCGAAGCTACCAGAAAGATGAGTCGACTACTTGGCCTGCGGCTGCATCTCGGTGCCGGTCCCGGGCGGAACCTTCTTGGCCTTCTTCTTGGGGGGCGTCGTGGCGCTCTTCGCCGGGGCGGCGGCGGCGGCCGGGGCAGCGGCGGCCGGAGCGGCCGGCTTGGCGGCAGGAGCAGCGGCGGGGGCGGCGGGCTTGGCGGTAGGAGCGGCGGCGGGGGCAGCCGGGGCAGCGGCGGCGGGAGCGGCCTTGGCGGGAGGGGCAGCCGCCGGGGTCTGGGCGAGGACGGGGATGGCGAAGGCGACGGCAACGATCGCGCTGAGGATCTTCTTCATTGGGTTCTTCTCCTTGGAGAGGTGTTCTGAACGACGGGCATCCCGTCTGCAGAGACCTAAAGCAGCGGCCATGCCAAGCCGATGGGTCTGGCAACTCATGAAACATCAAGCGCTTGGGGGTTCAGGCTCGGCGCGATCCCTGCCGGCGTCGGGGAGATCTGGGACGGCCCCGAGCGGAGGTGTGTAGGAGTTCCCCGCGGCCCGGCGCTATATAGCGGCTTCATGGCCATCGATTTCACGGACAGGAGGCGCATGCGCCTCGACGTCGAGTTCTACTTCGCCGCGGCCCATCGACTTCCCCGCTACGAGGGGCCGTGCTTCCGCCTGCACGGCCACAACTACAAGTTCTTCGTGACCGTGGAGGGAGACGTGGACCCCGCCTCCGGGATGATCGCCGACTTCGGGAAGATCAAGGACGTGGTGGCCGAGGAAGTCCTGGCCCTCGTCGACCACCGGAACCTGAACGACGTCCTCGCGAACCCGACGGCGGAGAACATCGCTCGATGGATCTGGGAGACGCTAGCGCCTCGGATGCCCGGCCTGACCGAGGTGCGCCTCTTCGAGATTCCGGACAGCTGCGTGACCTACCGGGGGCCGGGTGGGCGCTAGGTCGCGGCGCGGGGCGCGGAGCGCGGCCGAGGCGGTCGAGCGGTTCCTCGAGTCGCTCGTGCCGGCGGCGGTGCTTCGTCAGGCCGATCTGAAGGGCACGCCCCGGCGCGTGGCCGAGGCCTTTCGCGACGACCTCCTCGACGGCTACCGTTGCGACCCGGCGGCCATCCTTCGCGGGGCGATTCCACACCCCGGGCACGACCTCGTCGCCGTGGCCGGCATCGACTTCCACGCCGTCTGCCCCCACCACCTCCTGCCGTACCGGGGAACGGCCTGCATCGCCTACGTTCCGGGCGGGCGCGTGCTCGGCTTCGGCGTCATGGCCCGCCTTCTCGACTGCTTCGCGCACCGCCTGGTCATCCAGGAGGTGCTGGCCCGGCAGGTGGCCGACGCCCTCGTCGAACACGTGGGGGCGCGGGGAGCCGCCTGCATCCTCGACGCCGAGCAGATGTGCCTGACCGTGCGGGGAGAGAGGCGCCGGGAAGCGCGCACCCACAGCCAGGCCTTCGCCGGCGAGATGGATGGCGACGCGGCCTGGCAGCGGCGGGTCCTGCGCCTGGCCGCGGGGGACGGGTCCTCGGCGGCGCGGGGGAGGCGGCGGCGGTGACTGGCCGTCTCGACGGCCGCACCGCCATCGTCACCGGTGGTGGGAGGGGCATCGGAGCCGCGGTGGCCCGGGAACTCACGCGCCGCGGCGCCCGCGTCACCGTCTTCGCTCGGTCCGCCGCCGAGCTCGAGCAGGTGGTCCGCGCGGGCGGCGCCGCGCAGGCCGTGGCCGGTGACGTGACGAGCGAGGCGGACGTCGGCCGGTTGCTGGCCGACCACGAGCGCTCGGCCGGCCCGTGCGACGTGCTGGTGCTCGCCGCCGGCATCCTGGAACGGGGGCGGGTCGAGGCCCTGCGGCCGGAGGCCTTCCGGCGGGTGCTGGAAGTGAACCTCACCGGCGCCTTCCTCTCCTGCCGCGCCGTCGTTCCCGGGATGCGGGCACGACGCCGGGGGCGGATCATCGGCATCGCCTCCATCTCCGGCCACCTGGGGACACCCGAGGCCTCGGCGTACAACGCCTCCAAGTGGGGGCTCATCGGCTTCGCCAAGAGCCTCGCCGAGGAGCTGAAGCCGGACGGGGTCCAGGTGATGACGGTCTCCCCCGGGAGCGTCGACACCCGGATGCTGGCGCAGACCCCGTTCCCGCCGGTCATGTCGCCGGAGGACGTCGCGAGGGTGGTGGGCTTCTGCGCGGCCGAGGCGCCCGATGCCATGACCGGGAGTGACGTGGAGGTCTTCGGGTGACGAAGGGAACGCCGGAGGCGGTGGCGGCGGCGGTGCGCGAGCTGCGGGAGGCCTTTCCGGAAGGCCGGATGGCGTTCGACGCCGAGCGGCTGGCCGAGTACGGCAAGGACGAATCGGACCTGGGCGTCCATCCCCCCGACGTCGCCGTGCTGGTCGAGTCGGCCGAGGAGGTGCGGACGATCTTCGCCATCGCATCGCGACATGTCGTCCCCGTGGTGCCGGTGGCGGCGCGGAGCGGGAAGTCGGGCGGCTCGCTCGCCATCCACGGCGGGATCGCGGTCTCGTTGGAGCGCATGAACCGCATCCTCGAGATCCGCCCCGCGGATCTCACGGCTCGGCTTCAACCAGGAGTGATCACCGGCGTCTTCCAGGCGGAGGTGGAGAAGCACGGGCTCTTCTACCCACCCGACCCCAACTCGCTGGACACCTGCTCCATGGGCGGGAACGTGGCCGAGAACGCCGGCGGCCCGCGCGCCCTCAAGTACGGCGTGACCCGCGAGTACGTGCTGGGGCTCGAGGTGGTGATCCCGACCGGCGAGATCCTCCGGGTGGGGCGTCGGACCATCAAGGGCGTGGCCGGCTACGACCTGACCGCGCTCTTCGTGGGCAGCGAGGGAACGCTCGGGATCGTCACCGAGATCACCGTGAAGCTCCTGCCGCGACCGCGTCACGTGTCCACGGCCCTGGTCTGCTTCCCCGACGTGGCGACCGCCGCCACGGCGGCGAGCCGCTTGCTCGCCGAGGGCGTGATCCCGCGCTGCCTGGAACTCATCGACGACGTGTCGGTGCAGGCCATCGCCAGGGGGTCACCGTTCCAGTTCCCGCCGGGGGCGGGTGCCGCGCTGCTCGTCGAGACCGACGCAAACGACGAGGAGCAGGCCTTCGCCGAGATGGCCCGGGTCGCCGGGATGGTCCAGGGAAGCGCCTCGGGAGAGGTGATCGTGGCCCAGAACGAGGCGCAGCGGCGCGACATCTGGGAGACCCGCAAGTACCTCTCGGTGAGCCTGCGCAAGCTCCATCCCCTCAAGCTCTCCGAGGACATCGCGGTGCCGCGCTCGATGATCCCCGAGATGGTGGCCCGCTGCCGGGACATCGGGAAGCAGCACGGGTTGCTCGTGGCGACCTACGGCCACGCCGGCGACGGCAATCTCCACGCCAACGTGCTCTTCGACGAGGAGCGCGAGCGGCCGGCGGCCGACGCCGCGGTGGGGGAGATCCTGAGGTGCGCAGTGGACCTCGGGGGGACCATCACCGGGGAGCACGGGGTCGGCCTCGCCAAGCGCGACTTCCTCGAGTACGAGCAGGGAAAGACGCTCGTCGGGCTGGAGCGGCGCCTGAAGGCGATCTTCGACCCGATGGGCATCCTGAACCCCGGGAAGATGTTTCCGGAAATCTGATCGCGATCAGGCCGTCTCGTCCGAATCGCGCAATGGTTGCGGCAGGTTCGGAGCTCGGCGGCCCGGTTTCCAACCTTGACAAGGCCGGAGCGATGCGGCATCAAGTGTGCCCCCTTGGCGCCCGCCAGGGTCCCCTCAAGGAGACGAAGGACGACATGCAACCCAACACTGGAAAGACCCGGCCGGTGGAGCAGGTCGACAGCGTCACGATCCGTTTCGTCGGCGACTCCGGCGACGGCATGCAGCTCGTCGGCTCCGAGTTCACCAAGGCCTCCGCCATCGCCGGCAACGACCTCGCCACCTTCCCCGACTTCCCTGCCGAGATCCGCGCCCCCACCGGCTCGCTGGCCGGCGTCTCGGGCTACCAGGTCAACTTCGGCTCGAAGGACATCTTCACCCCGGGCGACCAGCCCGACGTCCTCGTGGCCATGAACCCGGCCGCGCTGAAGACGAACCTCCAGGATCTGCGTCCGGGCGGCATCCTCATCACCAACAGCGGCGCCTACAACGCAGGCAACCTCGAGAAGGCCGGCTACAAGTCGAACCCGCTCGACGACGACGCGCTGAAGAAGAACTACAAGCTCGTCTCCGTCGACATGGACAAGCTCACCCAGGCCGCGCTGGCCGGGTCGGGGCTCTCCAACAAGGACATCGCGCGCTGCAGGAACTACTTCGCGCTGGGCGTCATGTACTGGCTCTACGCCCGCCCCACCGACGTGCAGCTCGACAGCATCCGGAAGAAGTTCGCCAAGAAGCCTGACATCGCCGAGGCCAACGTCAAGGTCTTCATGGCCGGCCACATCTTCGGCGAGACCACCGAGCTATTTCACTCCCAGTACATGGTGCCGGCCGCCAAGCTGGCCCCGGGCACCTACCGGAACGTCACCGGCAACGGCGCCGCCGCCCTCGGCCTCGCCGCGGTGGCCAAGCTGACCGGCCGCCAGGTCTTCCTGGGAAGCTACCCCATCACGCCGGCCACCGAGATCCTCCAGGACGCCTCCTACTTCAAGGAGATGGGGGTGGTGACCTACCAGGCCGAGGACGAGATCGCCGGCATCGGCTCGGCCATCGGCGCCTCCTTCGGCGGCTCGCTGGGCGTGACCACCACCTCCGGCCCGGGCCTGGCGCTCAAGTCCGAGATGCTCGGACTCGCCGTGATCGCCGAGCTGCCGCTCGTCGTCATCGACGTGCAGCGCGGCGGTCCCTCCACGGGCATGCCCACCAAGACCGAGCAGTCCGACCTCTACATCGCGCTCTGGGGCCGCCACGGCGAGGCGCCCATGCCGGTCATCGCGGCCCGCAGCCCGAGCGACTGCTTCCACTGCACCGTCGAGGCCTTCCAGATCGCCACGAAGTGGATGACGCCGGTGCTGCTCCTCACCGACGGGTACCTGGGCTTCGGCTCCGAGCCCTTCCGCATCCCGGAGGAGGGCGAGATGAAGCCCTTCCCCATCAAGTACCAGACCACGCCCAACCACGAAGGGCAGTACATGCCCTACCTCCGCGACGCCAAGCTCATCCGCCCCTGGGCCATTCCCGGCACCCCGGGCCTCGAGCACCGCATCGGCGGCCTGGAGAAGGACTCGATGTCGGGCATGGTGTCGTACGACGGCATGAACCACGAGCGGATGGTCAAGACCCGCGCGCAGAAGATCGCCAACGTCATCGAGGACGTGCCCGACGTGGTGGTCGACGGCGTCCAGAATGGCGATCTGTTGCTCCTCTCCTGGGGCGGCACCTACGGCGCGGTCCGCGGCACCGCCAGCCAGCTCCGCGCCCAGGGCAGGAAGGTCGGCCACGTGCACCTGCGCTGGCTGAATCCATTGCCCAAGAACCTGGGGGCGGTCCTCAAGAGCTTCAAGAAGGTCCTGGTCCCCGAAGTGAACAACGGCCAGCTGGCCACCTACCTGCGCGCCTCCTTCCCGGGCATCGATCCGCTCCAGTTCAACCGGATCAACGGCAAGGCCATCAAGGTGAGCGAGCTGGTAGGCAAGGTGAACGAGATCC
>Ga0315297_10002581_pt1 | contig 11449 bp, 7 predicted proteins | sample YL17G15_0_MG_FD_203628 | JGI IMG/M metagenome (GOLD analysis project Ga0315297, IMG submission 203628) | Sediment microbial communities from Yellowstone Lake, YNP, Wyoming, USA - YL17G15_0 | ecosystem: Environmental > Aquatic > Freshwater > Lake > Sediment | place: USA: Wyoming | collected... | reverse complement strand
TGCTTCCCAAGAGCCTGGCTTTTACCTCCTTTGACCCCAACATGCTGCTTGTCTCTCAAACCTCAACTGCTACAAAGGCGACTGGCATGGCTTTGGCTTGGGGAATTATGGTCTTCATGGTCTTTGCAACGATCCTGGCAATTGTGATGATCCTGCGTGCATTTCAAGGCAAACCAATCCGCAAAACCAGTCAATGGCTGGATATTGCCATCCCAATACTTTCATTGATCGGCTTAGGAGCAGCTATATACCTCACCTATGTTGAATTTACCCATGTGCGCGCATTGTGTGGTCCGGTAGGCGACTGCAATGCAGTTCAAAGTAGCCCATATGCTAAATTATTCGGGGTAGTGCCGATTGGCCTGGTTGGAGCGATTGGATACGTTGCCATATTATTTGCCTGGATATGGCGTCGCTTTCGCACTGACTCGCTTGCCAGGATTGCTGGCCCGGCTATGTTTGGAATGGCTCTCTTTGGCACACTATTTTCAATCTACTTAACCTACCTTGAGCTGTTTGTCATCCATGCTGTTTGTATCTGGTGCCTGTCTTCGGCGGTGATCATCACCGTATTGATGTTGCTCAACTTGCCATCTATCACTCAATGGCTGGCTATTTCTGACGAGGAGGAATAGTTTGTTGCGCGAGGCTGGAATACCGGGCAAATTCAGCCTACAGGGCACTTTTACCTCGCTGAAGTATCCAAATTATCGGTTGTGGTTCATCGGACAGCTGGTCTCCCTGGTCGGTAGCTGGGCACAATCCGCCGCCTTGGGGTATCTCATCTACCAACTGACTAAATCGCCTGCCTATCTCGGATACGTTAGCTTTGCTAGTGGATTACCCACCTGGATCTTTACGCTGTATGCTGGGGCAATCGCTGACCGGGTATCCAGACGGACTCTCCTGGTCATCACTCAAAGCGCGATGATGGTGGTGGCAACCATCCTGGCAGTTTTAACTTTCACCAATTTAATCCAAGTGTGGCAAATCCTCATCCTGTCTTTTCTGATGGGAGTGTGCAATGCCTTCGACGCCCCTGCGCGGCAGGCATTCGTGCTGGAAATGATCGAACGGGAGGATATGACCAACGCCATCGCATTGAACTCGACCATGTTCAACCTGGCGGTCGTGGTTGGTCCCGCCCTAGGCGGTTTAATCTATGCCTGGGTTGGACCAGGATGGTGTTTCAGCATTAATGCGATTTCATTTATTGCAGTCATCGTTGCTTTACTCTTGATGAATTTAAAGCCTTTTATCCCGATTAAGACCGATAAAAGCACTTTTAGTGACGTCAGGGATGGATTGAAATATGTACTTAACCACCCGTCTGTGAAAATGTTGATAACCAATCTGTTTTTCATCACCATATTTGGTTTAGGCATCGCTACACTCATCCCTGCCTGGACAGTGGAGGTTTTAGGCGGAGGGGCAGCCACGAACGGTTTCTTAATGGCGGCGCGTGGCTTTGGTTCGTTGATTGGAGCCCTCATGATCGCATCCTTGGGACGAATTCGATTCCATGGAAAGATTTGGAGCATTAGCAGCCTGCTCCTGCCAATTACGATGATCATATTTGCTTATATGCGATTGCTGATTCCTTCGATGTTAGCCATGGCAGCCATGGGTTTTACTTTCATGATGATTGTCAACCTTTCCAATTCAATGGTGCAGATCCGTATTGCAGATGAGATGCGCGGCCGGGTGATGGGCGTATTCACTTTTTTCTTTTTCGGGGCCATGCCACTGGGTTCGCTGATCTCCGGTTGGTCAGCTGACATCATTGGAGAACCCCTCACCGTGATCATCAGTGCAATGATCTTGCTGGTGTTTGCATTATGGGTGTTTTGGCAGCAACCCGCTTTGCGAGCAATGGAATAGCACAGGCTTATTTTCCGAGAGTTTGCAATAAAGTTACTGGCTCAGTATTAGGTTTTTCTCAGAGCTTATAATTGACGAAGCTACGGGGTGATGGTAAAATTCCGTCGCTCTCCGCCCCCATTGTCTAGTGGCCCAGGACGCGGCCCTCTCAAGGCCGAAACACGAGTTCGAACCTCGTTGGGGGCACTTGAAAACTCGGAGTTCACCTCCGAGTTTTCTTTGTTATAATCATTGTATGTTAACCCGCTCAAATTACCTACAAGACCTTGAAATTGCTACCCGTCGTAGCCCAATCACTGCCCTGTTGGGACCCCGCCAAGTTGGGAAAACAACACTGGCACGCATCTTTACCGCCAACCAAAGGGCGACCTTTTTCGACCTTGAGTCGTTACCCGATCAGCGCCGCCTGCAAAACCCGGAGTTGGTGCTGAGCAGTCTGCAAGGCTTGGTTGTTTTGGACGAAATCCAGCAAATGCCAGAACTGTTCAGCACCCTGCGGGTATTGGTAGACCGGCTCGAAAACCAGGCCCACGGCGACCAAATTCGTCGCTTTGTTATCCTAGGTAGCGCTTCGCCACAGTTGATACGCCGCGCATCTGAGTCGCTGGCTGGGCGGGTGGAATTCATTGATCTAAACGGTTTTGATCTCTCAGAAACTGGCAGCACAACCTGGTTAAAGCTCTGGTTGCGCGGTGGATTTCCACGCTCTTTCCTGGCTGATTCAGAAGCGGACAGCCTGGCCTGGCGCGAAGGCTTTATCCGTACTTTCCTGGAACGCGACCTCCCGCAGCTTGGTATTACCATCCCTGCTACGGCAATGCGGCGGTTTTGGAGTATGCTGGCACATTATCATGGGCAGACCTGGAATGCATCCGAATTGAGCCGCGCCATGGGCCTCTCGGATAAAACTGTGCGCTCCTACCTGGATATTCTGAGCGGGGCTTTCATGGTGCGCCAGCTTCAGCCCTGGTTTGAAAACACGGGCAAACGCCAGGTGTGCGCACCAAAGATTTACCTGCGCGACAGTGGTCTGCTGCACAGCCTGCTGAATATTCCCGATATGCATACCTTGCTTGGTCACCCTAAAGTAGGCGCCTCTTGGGAAGGGTACGCCATCGAGCAGGTATTCAGCATCCTGCGACCTAGTGAAGCCTATTTCTGGGCCACCCATGGCAGCGCCGAATTGGATTTGCTATTCTTTACCCATGGCAAGCGGTATGGTATCGAAGCCAAGTTCAGTGAGGCGCCTGAAGTGACACGCTCAATGCAGGTCGCTCTCCAAGATTTAGGATTGGAGCACTTGTGGGTGATCTATCCCGGAGAACAAAGTTACTCCGTTCATGAGCGGATGACAGTTTGGCCGCTACAAAGCGTAAGCGATCTAGCGCAACTGCTCACGCCATAAGCTATCCACCCTCTCACCAATAAAACACGTTAACGTAAGGTACTCCCTTGGGGGCACTGTGTATAAGGATAAGATGAACGTGAGAGGATTCTCCCCGGATAATTTCCGGGGAAAATCGTTTTAAGAAGACTACAATCCCATTAATATCGGATATGGTATAATACGGCCTATCCGATACCGATAGAGAATAAAATGATTGAAGCGCGACTACTCAAACGTTTGGATTTAAAGAAAGCTCGGTTGGATGATCTTCGTCCCCTCCCCGTTGCGGCTGTGAACCGCTTGAGGGATGAGATTCTCGTTGAATGGATTTATAACTCGAATGCAATCGAAGGAAGCACAATCACGCTTCAGGAAACTCGCTTGATTCTTGAGACCGGACTAACGGTTGGTGGAAAATCCTTACGAGAACATTTCGAAGTGATTAACCACAAGGAAGCCATCCAGTATGTGGAAAACCTTGTTCAAGTCTCCGAACCGATTACTTCGTTTCACGTCCGTCAAATCCACAAGCTCATTCTGACGAACATTGACAACGAGAATGCCGGTGATTATCGAAAGACACATGTCCGCATTGCGGGCTCAACAATTATCCCTCCAGAAGCCTGGCAAATCACCAATCTGATGACCGAATGGAGCGATTGGGTCACAGGAGCAGAAGGGTCCATTCACCCTGTTGCCCTCGCCGCACGGGCCCACCACCGACTGGTCGCAATCCATCCATTCATCGACGGCAATGGTAGCACCGCCCGGCTCGTGATGAACGTGTTGCTCATGCGAAGAGCTTATCCACCCACCGTCATACTGCGTACAAACCGCAGGCAATACTACTCCATTCTTGCACAGGCTGATTCCGGAAAACCAGAGGCATTGGTCAATTTTGTCGGGCGCACAGTGGAGAATAGTCTTAATCTCTACCTGGAAGCTTGTACACCCCGGGTGAAGTCGCCTGAACCTGAGAACGAATTGATTCCGTTACGAAATGCCTGCGTTGGCACTCCTTACAGCCAGGAATATCTCAGCTTGTTAGCGCGCCTTGGTCGAATCGAAGCCACCAAAAGAGGCAGAAACTGGTACATAACCAGGCGGGCAATTAAAGCTTATCAAGACTCTCTGTAACCCTCTCGTTTCTTTATTATCCACATATACAACCCGCTTATGGACATAAAACCATTTAAAGGAGCCTTCCCGCGTGTTTTTTTATAAGCGTGACCTCTGTCACTTTTCTCGTCCTGCCAGATACTTTATAATGGTGCTATGAAATTATTCCGTCCAAGAGAAGGCAACTCATCATCTCTCAGGCAACCTGAGACAGACTTTGCGGTGCAAAAAGTATCCCAAATTCGGGTTGGCTGTCCGGCACATAACTGCGGTGGACGCTGCCTGCTCATCGCCCAAGTCGAAAATGGCAGAATCACCCACCTGGACACGGATGACCGGCCGGACAGCCTAGCCACTCCACAGCTACGGGCTTGTGTGCGTGGACGCGCCTATCTGCGCCGCCAGTACCATCCCGACCGCCTGCAGTATCCACTTAAACGGGTGGGAGAACGCGGTGAAGGCCAATTCGTGCGCTGCACATGGGAGGAAGCTCTGGAGACGGTGGCCGGGCAATTACAGCGTGTTAAAGCAAAATATGGCAATGAAGCCTTGTTCGTGCCCTATGGTACAGGCAGCTACAACCAGCTCAATGGATCCCACACTGCTCGCCGACTGATGAACCTGTTTGGCGGTTGTCTTGGTATCTATAATTCCTATTCATGGGGTGCAATTAATATCGCCACCCCCACCGTTTATGGAACACTGGTCACTGGTAACCAGCGCCAGGATTGGCTTAATAGCCGCTACATCATCATGTGGGGTTGGAATCCCGCCGAAATGCGTGATGGCACGAACAGCGATTACTTTGTCAAGCTGGCGCGTGAGAACGGTGCAAAGGTCGTATGTATCGACCCGCGCCATTCGCTTTCAGCGGCAGCATTGGCGGATGAGTGGATCCCCATCCGCCCGGGCACCGACACCGCCATGATGAGTGCCATGGCTTATGTGATGCTGACCGAGGGCGTGTACGATGCTGATTTCGTGCGTACCTACTGCATAGGCTGGGATAGCTCCCAAATGCCACCGGGTGCAGAGAACGCAGAATCGTATTCCGATTATCTACTGGGTGTGCGCGACGGAGTTCCCAAAACGCCTCAATGGGCTGAAGCCATCACTGCAGTTCCTGCCGCGACCATCGCCCGCATCGCGCGTGAGTACGCCACCATCAAACCTGGCGTGCTTTACCAGGGGTATGGCATGCAGCGCCGCGCCTATGGAGAGCAGGTGGTGCGTGCTGGCTGCGTGCTGGCTGCCATCACCGGCAACGTGGGTATACCCGGCGGGTGGGCCAGTGGACTTGGTTTACAAGCCCCTGATGGTGGCCCCTTTTGGACGCTTTTCCCGACGGGGGAGAACCCTGTCAAAGCAAGCATCCCGGTCTTTCTGTGGAGCGAAGCAGCCTTGCGGGGTCATGAGATGACATCTGCGCAGGGTGTGATCGGCGCAGCACAACTGAAGACTGACATCAAATTGATTTATGCAGTGGCAACCAACTGCCTGATCAACCAACACGCCGACGTTAACCGCTCAGCAGGAATATTGAAGGATGAGTCGAAGGTTGAATTTTTCATTGTGCAGGATAACTTCCTGACCTCAACGGCAAAATTTGCAGATATTGTGCTGCCCGCCTGCACCCAGTTCGAAACCTGGGGTGTTGAGGACGGATGGAAATTTGGAGATGAAGTTATTTTACAACCCAAACTTGTTGAGCCACTTAGTGAGTGTAAGAGTGACTACCGCATCTGCGCTGACCTGGCAGCGCGTTTGGGGTTTGGGGAAGCATATACTGAAGGCCGTGACGAGAGAGGCTGGGTGGAATGGTGCCTCGACCGTTTCAGGGAGACACGCTTCCCCGACCTGCCCAGCCTGGATACTTTCATCGAACAGAATTTGGGGGCATACTCCAAACCGATTTTACAGCCTGCAGTTGCGTTTGCTGATTTTCGCGGAGATCCAGAAAAATACCCTTTGAAAACACCCAGCGGTAAGATCGAGATTTTTTCCAAGACCCTTTATGAAATGGGCAAACCCGACGAAATCCCCGCAGTGCCCAAATATATCCAGGAATGGGAAAATCCATTCCCTGAGGGTGACAATGAATTACCCGCATCAGGCAGACATATGGCAAAAAAATATCCACTGCAAGCCATCGGGCATCACAGCCTCGCTCGGGTGCACTCCACGCATGCCAACAATGACTGGCTTCAGGAGGCTTTCCCTCAGCGGATCTTCATCAACCCCCTGGATGCAGCCGCAAGGGGCATTGAAGATGGCGATATGGTGCATGTGTGGAATGAACGAGGGGAACTGGTCATACGTGCCCGCCTAACCTTGCGCATCTTGCCGGGCGTGATCGATATCCCGCAGGGTGCCTGGTGGGACCCCGACATGAAAGGTGTTGATCATGGTGGTTGCATCAATGTACTTACTTCCCACCGCTGGACCCCTCTGGCATTCAGCTCGACGCAACATACCATTATGGTTGAAGTCGAGAAATCCAACCAGAAATATTAACCGAAAGATTCAGGGAATTCTTGAATCTGCGGAGCCAATGTTGCGATAGATGAGTTACGCATTCACCTTTGATGCAAGTGCCTGTTCGGGTTGTAAAACCTGTCAGGAAGCCTGCAAGGATAAAAATAACCTGCCTGTAGGATTACTATTGCGGCGGGTGATCGAGGTTTCGGGCGGCGAATGGCACATAGTTGGTAGTGCGTGGGTGAACAGCGTCTTTGCCTATAACTTATCCATAGCCTGTAACCACTGCAGCCATCCAAAGTGCGCGGGGGTATGCCCGGTGGATGCTTACACTGTCCGCCCGGACGGGATTGTACTGATTGACGCGTCCAGGTGCATGGGTTGCGATTACTGCGCCTGGGCATGTCCCTATGGAGCACCGCAGTACGATACTGAGTCAGGCACGATGACCAAATGCGACTTTTGTTACGATCGACTTGATGCCGGTATGCCACCGAGCTGTGTAGCAGCCTGTCCGTTACGGGTATTAGATTATGAAACAATCGAAGAATTGAGCACAGTAAAAGAAGGGCAGAACTTATGGCAGCTGCCCGCGACTGAACACCCCTTCCCATTGCCAGATTACTCTCGAACCGAACCTCATCTGATCATCAAACCACACACAGGGATGAATTCCCCACATGCAAAGGAGGTTTCCAACCTGGAAGAACTTCAACCACCAGGTGCGTTTGAGTTTGTCCATCGAACTGCAGCCATTCATGAGTTGCCATTGGTTGGCTTTACCCTGCTCACACAAATGGCAGTAGGAATGGCTGTTTGTGGGCTGGTGCTTTCCCCTCTTCCTCTGACTGTACTGCTGGCCATTGGAATTCTACTGGTTATTGGGGGATTATTTTCGTTCCTGCATCTGGGCAGGAAACGTAATGCCTGGCGGTCGGTTATCCATCTCAAAAAGTCATGGTTAAGCCGAGAAATCCTGGTGGCTGGCCTGTTCGCGGCAGCCTGGGCAATGACAGCTGGATTGCAATGGATCTGGAAAACTGCTGCCAGCCCATGGTTAATGGCTATAGTGGGACTGGTGCTCATCTATTCTATGAGTCGGGTTTACCTGCTGAGAGCTGTGCCTGCCTGGAACAGCTGGCGGACGCTTGCGGTTTTCTTGCTGAGCGCAACAGTGCTGGGGGCACTTGGGATGGTGCTCGTGGACCCATATCCAAAATGGTTCATTGCAGCCGGGCTTGCCATGGCTGCCGAGGTAGGCTTGATGCTGAAAGCACAATCCGCTGCTTTTGACAAGGCAAGCAAGCTAAGGGTCGCCTTACTTGGATTGGGAATCACTGGAACGCTAATAGCAACCGTCGCCTCACAGGTCATTGAGCCTTGGTTGGTAATTGCTCTATTCATAATCGCACTGACAGCTGAAGTGATTGGGAGGTGGCAATTCTACGGTGAGCGCAGACCTTTTCCCTTGCGGGGTGTTAAAAGGGAATAAATATCAAATCCATTGAGAATATTGCGCAGTGTAACTCAACACACAAGTTGTATGAATTTCGATTTACAGGGTGGACCAGGACAGATAATTACTCAAGCAGGCGTGCGTAATACGAAAATCGATGTGCCAATCGTTATCCAGGGAGGGTCGGAGGTGTAGTGGCGGCAAACTGGATGTGATTCTGAATCATACGAGCCCAGTAATCTCATCGCCAAGTCATGATCGATTCGTTTTCCATCGATGCCCAGTCGGGGCCGAAGCGAGTCATATCGAATCCTGGAATCAACATCTCTGGAAGCAATGAATTCATTTATTTCTTCACTCATCGCCACTGCACCTGTCGGGAGAGCAGGAAAATCATCGTCGGTGAAGGGATGATTTGTATGCAATACGCTCCATTTAAGATTGGGATTGGTATACCTAGCTACCTGATTGGCCGAAACACGAGTTCGAATCTCGTTGGGGGCACACAAAAATCCGCCTTTTCTGGATGATTTTTAATTTCTAATATTTCTCCACCGCCTGCAACTTCACTGGCGGATAGATTTGCCCCGGCACTGGAGGCATGGGGTTATAAACCCAATCCACTTTCACCACGCCAGCTTTGACCCCTGCCAGGCGGCGCATACCCAGATATTTACCGCGTAGCAGCACATCTTCCATGGTGAGCGCCATACTGAAGACTGCCACATCTGCTCCGGTCGGGATGGCTTTTAACTCATCGGCATACACAGACGTTGAAAACAGGATGTGCTGCCTATCCAGGCATTGGGCTTGGATGGTTGGGATGATGACCGGGTAGCCATCCACACCGACCCAGGCGATGAATTTCAGGTTATCGAGTTTATTGAGGAAGAGGCGCGTCCAGGGATTAAGCACTTCTGCTTTGCCAGGTTTATGGCCCAGAGTGCGTGCCAGCATAGTCTGAATGGCTGCAAAGATGATCCGGTTCATCGGTAAGGGTGCTTTACCAGTGTGGGAAAGCAGATCAAGGTAGTAAACCGTGTGGATGCCAAAATAGGCATTGTAACGGAACATCGGCACATTATTGAAGTAATCGTATTCCAAGCCTTCTTTCGTGGAGTGGGTGAAGGTCGCCTTGCCACGCCATATATTTTTATCCAGGCTCATGATGAGGAATCCCGTTTTAGGGTTATTCAGGATATGCTGCTTGGAAAAGCCCTCGGTGAACTGCCCAAATGCCAATTGCTGTGGCGCACATGCCATCAGGGATGAGATCAAAGTGACGTGCGGCAGTCCTGCAGGGGTGACAGTCACCAACAGACCAATTTTCATGGCTGGTTGGGTGCTCAGGATATCTTCGGGAGAAAAAGCGGTCAGGGATTGGTTCATGTTCAACTCCTATAGCGGCTCAACCATACGGGTTGCGCCAGTGGCATGGACGATTTCCGGGTGGTTGGAGGCGGTTTTCGCAATTTGTTCACAGCCGGCCAGTTCAGGTGCGGTCATCAGCGGCGTGCGAGCATAAGCCCATTCCAGGCCGAGGCGGGTATACTGGTCGCGGCACAGGTTGTTAAAGGCACATAGTTCCCAACGTTCCACGCTTCCGTTGAGCTCATCGTTGAGGAAATGTCCCAGGGCGGTCAGATTTTCGATGGTGCCGGTTGTTCCTGGGATGAGCGGGGTGCGGATCCATAGTTGGAATGGCGGCGACTGGATTTGCTGCACATTGCGCAGGTGTAGCAGGTTTTCCAGGATTTGCTGATTTGAGCTGCCGATGAACTGGCGGTGCAGGTCAGCGTCGTAGAGTTTCAGATCGTATAGAACCAGGTCAGTAAAGGGCAGCAGACGGTCCAGGGTATCCGAGGGGCACAGGCCAGAGGTATCGAGGGCAGTGGCGATGCCTTCTGCTTTCAACCCACGCAGCAGCGCCTCGGTGAAATCAGCTTGCAGGGTTGGTTCGCCGCCGGAAAGCGTCACCCCGCCACCCGAATTATCATAATATGCCCGGTCCTTGCGCAACTCGGCCAGAAGCGTATCCACGGAAATGGTTTTGCCCAACAGTTCGAGGGCTCCAGCAGGGCAGGCTTCGGCACATTGTCCGCATCCTTCGCAGTGAGCCCGGTCGATGCTGAGCCCAGAATCGGTTCGAGTCAGGCAGTGGTTGGGACAAACCGACAGACAGGTATCACAGCCCAGACAGCGGATTGCAAACCATTGCGTCTGCGGCTTGGTGGAGAGGCTTTCTGGGTTATGGCACCAGGTGCAGCGCAGTGGGCAACCCTTGAAGAAGACCGTGGTGCGGATGCCCGGGCCATCCTCCGTTGAAAGACGCTGAAGGTGCAAGATGCGTCCAGTCTGGGGCATCATCGCATCTGATGACTTTCGCGGGCGATGATCTCGTTCTGTAATTCACGCCCGATGGCTGTGAAATAGGCATTGTAGCCGGTGACACGTACCAGCAGGTGGCGGTAATTTTCAGGGTTTTTCTGGGCGTCACGCAGCATGTCGGCATTGATCAGGTTAATTTGCAGCGCCGAGCCGCCGTTTTCGATGTAGCCACGCAGGAAGGCTTTGAATTTATGGCGGTGTTCTGAGTCGCGCAAGATGGATGGGTTGAAGTTCATGGTGTGGCTGCCACCGTTTGGCAGCAGGTTCAGATATTCGCCCCAATCGCCCTTGCCATCCGCGGCTTTCCCACCCAGAACCTTGCCAACCGAGTTGACATTAGCTGTTGGTCCATTGATATCTGCACCGTTGGAGGGGCACAGAGCATTCGACAGGAATTTGCCTTGCGGACGTCCGTCTGGGCTGGCTGGCAGGATAAAGGAATCAGCCACCCAGTAGTTCCAGCTTAGCATGCCAGGGCGGAACTGGCGACCTGTAGATTGGGTTCGATACTTCCAGGTTTCTTCCGTCCAGAGATGCATTACCTGGCGCGCCAGATCGTCTGCATCGTCATCATCGCGGCCATATTTTGGAGCCTTATGCAAGGCGCGCGCCTGCAGGATTTCGTGACCCGCCCAGTTATCGCGCAGCGCCTGAACGAGTTCGTTTATGGTACAGAACTTGTGATCATACACGAGATACTTCACCGCCAGGAGCGAATCCACGGTAGTGGCATAAGTGAC
>Ga0315297_10002578_pt1 | contig 11454 bp, 10 predicted proteins | sample YL17G15_0_MG_FD_203628 | JGI IMG/M metagenome (GOLD analysis project Ga0315297, IMG submission 203628) | Sediment microbial communities from Yellowstone Lake, YNP, Wyoming, USA - YL17G15_0 | ecosystem: Environmental > Aquatic > Freshwater > Lake > Sediment | place: USA: Wyoming | collected... | reverse complement strand
AACAGGCTGTTGAAAAACGCCCGTCTGCTGCGTTTCCCTCATCCTTCGCCGTTCAACGTACCAGCAAGTACGCCTCACGGCTCAGGATTTCGGGGGCCTTGCATCCGGACATTTTTGAACAGCCTGAATCATCGGCTTTTTCAACAGTCTCATAAGGAGGGGAACCATGAAATACGTGAAGTATGTCGACGTCACACGGGCGATGTTTCCGGATCAGCCCCCTTACCAGTGGACGGAGAACGTATCCGCTCCCTGGACCCCCATCACCAAGCCCCTGTCGGAGAGCAGGGTGGCGCTGATCAGCTCCGGCGGCGTTTATCGGAAAGATCAGCCCCCTTTCAAGCCGGACAAGAACGATCTCACCTTCCGGGAGATTCCCGCGGACACGGATGCGGGCGATCTCCGGATCAGCCACGACCACTACGACCACAGTGACGCCGAAAAGGACGTCAACTGCGTTTTCCCTATCGAAAGGATGCGGGAGCTCGCGGCGGATGGATTCATCGGAAGTCTTCCGGAGGTCCACTTCACGTTCATGGGCCGCATCTTCCGCAAGACCCAGCTCCTTAACGAGATGATCCCCGGCCTCATAGCCCGTCTGAAGGCGCTCGGCGTCGATCTGGCCTTTCTGGTACCGGCCTGACCGCTCTGCCATCAATCCGTGGGATTGATCGCCAGGGCCGTTGAAGAGGCGGGGATCCCGACCGTTTCTCTCTCCTCCGCCTATGACCTGACCTCGTTCGTGAAGCCGCCACGGACATTCTTCGTGAACTACCCGCTCGGGCATACGTCGGGCAAGCCCTTCGACCGTGAGAACCAGACGGCCATCCTGAAGGAAGCCCTGGGAAAAGCCGGGGAGATCGCCGAGCCGGGCGCCATCGTGGCGCTTCCCTATGTCTGGGACGAGCTGACCTGGCTCGCCGGGGTCTGAGTCTCCTCGGATCATGGTTCCCCCTGAACAGCGACGTGTATCCGGGAGCAAAAATCCCGCTATTTCGCTCAGTTTGTCAGTTTGTCATTGACAGGCGGTCCGCCCTTCCCTATACTATGATGCGTCTTCAGGCAGGTCTTTTCATAACCCTGCGGGGGGCGGCAAACTCACACAGGGGAATGAAAAAACAGCCTATGGCGGATCTGCTCATAAACAGTATCGACCTCTTCCTGCACCTTGACAGGTATCTGGGGGACATCCTTCAATATTTCGGAGTCTGGACCTATGTCGTGATCTTTCTCATCATCTTCTGCGAAACGGGGTTGGTCGTGACCCCGATCCTCCCGGGGGATTCGCTCCTCTTCGGCCTCGGCGCCTTTGCCGCCAATCCCTATCTCAAGGGCCCTCTTGAGGTGGAATGGCTCTTCATCACGCTTTCGATTGCGGCCGTCGCCGGGGATACGGTGAATTACTCGGTAGGCCATTATGTCGGTCCAAAGGTCTTTCATGACGGGAAATACCGCTTCCTCAAGAAGGAGTACCTGGAACGGACTCACCGGTTCTATGAAAAGCACGGCGGCAAAACGATCGTCATCGCGCGTTTCATCCCGATCATCCGCACCTTTGCCCCCTTCGTAGCCGGCATCGGCGAGATGACCTATCCGCGGTTCATCTCCTACAACGTCATCGGCGGCATCTCGTGGATCGGCGTCTTCATCTTCGGGGGTTATTTCTTCGGGAATCTCCCCGTGATCAAGAATAATTTCACCCTGGTCATCATCGCCATCATCATCCTTTCCGTCCTGCCCGGGGTGATCGAATACTTCCGCCAGCGACGCGAAACGACCTGATGCCGGGCGGTCGGCAGCAAATGGCCGGGACGGCAAACGGATCCATCCCGCGGGTAGTTGAGGAGGAGATATGAGGGGAATAAAGCTGGGCGTGATCCTTCTGCTCATGCTGGGACTGCTGCTCGGACCGGCGGCGGCCTCCGCAATGGGGGGAAAGAACATCGTCAAGATCGGCACAGACGTGAAGATCGAGGCCGGTCAGAAGGTCCGCAATGTGGTCACCATCGGCGGCCAGATCACGGTCAGCGGCGCCGTGGAGAAGAACGTCGTCGCGATCGGCGGACCGGTAGTCCTGACGAGGACGGCGGTCGTGGGGGGCAATGTCGTCTCCCTCGGCGGCGTCATCGTGATCGCGAGGGATGCGGAGGTCCGCGGCAGCCTGACGGAGATCAACTCCTCCAACCTGATTGAAACCTTCACCGCGGCCGTGAGCAGCGAATGGGAGGGGTGGTCCTGGATCTTCGCCATGATCTCGCTCTCCATCTTCCTCGTGATCCTGGTGCTGGCGATGTTGATCGTCGCCCTCCTGCCGAAACCGGTCCGCATCGTCTCGGAAGCGATCAGCGAAAATACATTCAAAGTTGTTCTCTGCGGCCTTCTGGGACTCGTCCTGATCGCCCCCCTGGCGCTCCTTCTGACCATTTCGGTCGTGGGAATCGCGCTCATCCCGCTGGAGATGATCTTCGTCGTCTGTTCGGTCCTCCTCGGTTTCATCGCCGTCGGCCAGCTCATCGGCATGAAGATCCTCCATCTCCTAAAACGCCCGAACCCGGGTATGCTCCGCGAAACCTTCTGGGGGCTGATCATCCTCTGGTTCATCGGCTGGCTCCCTTACATCGGCTGGATGGTCAAGGCCGTCGCCATCGTGGTCGGGCTGGGGGGCGCCCTCGTCACCCGCTTCGGGACCCATCAGGGCTGGAAAACAGCACCGTGAGACTAAAAAGGCCTCCCCTTTCGGGAAGGCCTTTTTAGAATGCATTCTTAAAAAAATCCTTACGCCATCTTTTTCATCGCGTCGATGAGGTCCTGCACCGCCGCCGCCGATTTCTTCAGGGCGGCATCCTCTTCGGCGGTCAGCTTGATCTGGATGATCTCCTCGATACCGCCCTTGCCCAGCTTCACTGGAACGCCGATGAACAGGCCGTTGATCCCGTACTCGCCTTCCAGATACGCAGCGCAGGCAAGGATCTTCTTGCGGTCCTTCAGGATCGACTCCGCCATCTCCACCGCGGAGGAGGCCGGGGCATAGAAGGCGCTTCCCGTCTTCAGGAGGCTCACGATCTCCGCCCCGCCGTTCCTGGTCCTGGTCACGAGCGCCTCCAGGCGGTCCTTCGGGATCAGTTCCGTGATCGGGATGCCGGCCACCGTCGAGTAGCGGGGGAGCGGCACCATCGTGTCGCCGTGTCCGCCGAGGACGAAGGCGTGGATGTTCTCGACGGAGACGCCGAGTTCCATCGATATGAAGGCACGGAAGCGGGCCGAATCCAAGACGCCGGCCATGCCGATCACGCGGTTCTTTGGAAAACCGCTGACGTCATAGGCCACATGGCACATCGCGTCCAGAGGATTGCTCACGACGATTAAGGTGGCGTTGGGGGAGTACTTCACCACCTGCTCGGTGACCTTGGTCACGATACCCTTGTTGGTCGCCAGCAGGTCATCCCGGCTCATTCCGGGTTTCCGAGGAATCCCGGCGGTGATGATGACGATGTCCGAATCCTTGGTCGGCTCATAACTGTTTGTGCCGATGAGGTGGGCGTCGTGCTTCTCGACCGGCGCCGCCTCTGTCAGGTCGAGGGCCTTGCCCTGAGGCATGCCTTCGATGATATCCACCAGCACCACGTCGCAAAGGGCCTTTTCGCACAGACGCTGCGCCGCGGTCGCACCGACATTTCCCGCACCGACGACGGTCACTTTCTTATCCATAATATTCCTCCTCTTCTTGCATTTTCCAACCCTGCACACCCGCTCCCCGCTGGATCAGACATCCGGAGTCATCAGGTCACTCAAGCGGAAACGAAACACACCCGGGCAGTCGGGGGGAATGATCCACCGGTTCACCCGTAAACGACGCGAAAAGCTTTTCCGTTGCAAATTAAATGCACGTATTATATAAGCTTCCGACTGCAGAGAATTTAACATAAGCCCCCCGGGATAGCAAGGGGAAATTTACTCGGCAAGTCGCGCGGTACGGGCGAAGCAGGCTATTGCAGCTCAGCATCAGAACGTCAGGTGGGATGAAATTTATGGAAAAACTGTTTGGGACAGACGGGGTTCGGGGGGTGGCGAACGAACATCCCATGACGGCGGAAATGGCCATGAGCATCGGCTGCGCCACCGCTCATCTCTTCAAGAAAAAGGGGCATGTCCCCAAGATCATCATCGGCAAGGACACGCGTCTCTCGGGATACATGCTGGAAAACGCCCTCGTCTCCGGGATCTGCTCCATGGGAGTCAACGCGATCATGGTCGGCGTGATTCCGACGCCGGGCATCGCCTTTCTGACGAACAGCATGCGGGCTGATGCGGGCATCGTCATCTCCGCCTCTCACAACCCCTTCCAGGACAACGGGATCAAGATCTTCGGGAGCGAAGGTTTCAAGCTCCCCGATGAGACCGAAGCGGCCATCGAAGAGCTCATCTTCGCCAACAGTCTGCACAAACTTCACCCGTCCCCCGTTGAACTGGGAAAGGCCTATCGGATGGAGGACGCCCGGGGCCGCTACATTGTCTTTCTGAAACACGCCTTCCCCAAGGAATATTCCCTCGAGGGGACAAGCATCGTCTTAGACTGCTCCCACGGCGCCACCTACCGGGTCGCGCCGGAGACTTTCCTGGAACTGGGCGCCGAGGTGACTACCCTCTTCGACGCCCCCAACGGCAAGAACATCAACCTCCACTGCGGTTCCCAGCATCCGGAGGTCCTGGCGGAGGAGGTCCGGAAAATCAAGGCCGACATCGGCTTCGCCTTCGACGGCGACGGCGACCGCCTGATCGCCGTGGACGAGACAGGGACGATCATCACCGGGGACCAGATCCTCGCCATTTGCGCGAAAGTGATGAAAAAGGAGGGTCTTCTCACCGGCAATCTGGTCGTCCGAACGGTCATGAGCAACATCGGACTCAGCGTCGCCCTCCAGTCGCTCCAGATCGACTCCGTCATGACCAGGGTTGGCGACCGGTACGTCCTTGAAGAGATGCAGGCCCGCGGGGCCTCCATCGGCGGCGAGGATTCCGGCCACCTGATCTTCCTCCGGCACCACACGACGGGAGACGGGATCATCACCGCGCTGCAAGTGGCGGCGGCGATGAAGAAAGAAGGGAAGTCGCTTTCCGAACTGGCCAAGATCATGAAGGTCTTTCCCCAGGCCCTGATCAACGTGAACGTCAAATCGCGGCCCGAGATCGCCGCCGTGCCGGAGATCGCGGCGGCCATCGGCAAGGTGGAGAAGAAACTGGCAGACCGGGGAAGGGTCCTCGTCCGCTACTCGGGAACCCAGAATATGTGCCGGGTCATGGTCGAAGGCCCGTCCCAGAAAGAGACGGCAACTTACTGCAGGCAGATCGCCGACGTCGTGGAAAAGATGCTGAACGCCTGAGCTGAAAGCCAAAATGAGGAACGCCTTCGGCCTTGGTTGTTTTTTCCGGCTGCATCTGTTATAAATAAGAATCGCGGCAGATCATCCCCCCGGCAGAGCAGAATCGGGAGAAGGCAATGGCCAATCGCATCGAGATCGGATTCAGACAGGGGATCCGGGACGCCCTTGGAGAAAAGATCAAAAAGAGGATCATCGGACACCTCCGGATCCATGTAGATTCGGTACGGACCGTCGAAGTCTACACCATCGACGGCGATCTTACACCCGGGGAGTTGGAAAAGACCGCCCGCGGCCCCCTCTCCGATCCGGTGATCCAGGAATTTGCCATCGACCGGGGGATGGCCTGCGGTTTCGACTGGCTGATCGAGGTGGGGTTCCGTCCCGGCGTCACGGACAACGTGGGGAGGACCGCCGCGGAGGCGATCGCCATCCTCACCGGGAAACCGGTCCGGGTCTATACATCCAGGCAATACGTGATCGGCGGAATCCGCGACCGGTGCACCCTCGATCTACTCACCCGGGCGGATGCGGAGCGGATCGCCTCCGAACTTCTGGCCAATGAACTCATCCAGCGCTGCGAAATCATCGACGGCCGCACCTGGGATCCTGCGCGGGGTATGAAGCCCCACGTGCCGCGCGTCATGGGAGAAGACCGTCCACGGACGGAGGAGATCGACCTCGACTGCCCCGACGAGGCCCTCATCCGGATCAGCCAGGAGCGGGTCCTTGCCCTGAGTATCGCGGAGATGAGGATCCTCCGGGACTACCTGAAGAACGAAATCGTCCTCGCCCGGCGGAAAGAAGTCGGACTCGGCGCCCGGATAACCGACGCGGAGCTGGAATGCCTCGCCCAGACCTGGTCCGAACACTGCAAGCACAAGATTTTCAATGCCCGGATCGCCTATGACGACGGCGAAGGACACACCCGGGAGATCGACTCTCTCTTCAACACCTGCATCAAGCGGTCGACACGGGAGATCCGCGAGCGCATGGGGGCGGGCGACTGGTGCCTCTCCGTTTTTTCCGACAACGCCGGGATCATCCGCTTCAACGACGACTGGAACCTCGTTTTCAAGGTGGAGACCCACAACTCCCCCTCCGCGCTGGACCCCTACGGCGGGGCGCTCACCGGCATCGTCGGCGTCAACCGCGACCCCTTCGGCTGTGGGAAGGGGGCGAAGCTCATCTTCAATACGGACGTTTTCTGTTTTGCGCCGCCTGACTATGCCAAACCCCTGCCGAAACGGATCCTCCACCCGCGGCGGATCTACGAGGGGGTCCGGGAGGGGGTGGAGCACGGCGGAAACAAGAGCGGAATCCCTACAGTCAACGGCTGCCTCGTCTTCGACGAGCGGTATCTCGGCAAGCCCCTGGTCTACTGCGGCACGGGGGGGATTATGCCCGCTCGACTCAATGGGGCGCCGACCCACACGAAGGAGATCCTCCCCGGCGACCTGATCGTTATGACCGGCGGCCGGATCGGGAAGGACGGGATCCACGGGGCGACCTTCTCCTCCGAGGAGCTCCATGAAGGATCGCCCGTCACGGCGGTCCAGATCGGCGACCCGATTACCCAGAAGAAGATGACCGATTTCCTTCTCGTCGCCCGCGACCAGGGCCTCTACCGCACGATCACCGACAACGGCGCGGGCGGCCTTTCCTCCTCCGTGGGCGAGACGGCCAGGCTCTCCGGCGGCTGCGAGCTCGATCTTAAGAAGTCGCCCCTCAAGTACCCGGGGCTGAACCCCTGGGAGATCCTCATCTCCGAGTCCCAGGAGCGGATGACACTTGCCGTCACCCTTGAGAAGATCGACGGGTTTCTCTCCCTCGCCCGGAAGATGGACGTGGAGGCGACGGTCCTGGGCCATTACACCGATTCGGGCTGGTTCCACATCCGCTACGGGGAAGAGACCGTGGTCCTGATCGAGATGTCCTTCCTCCACGACGGCCTCCCGCAGATGTCCCTTCGGGCGGCATGGACGCCCCCGCACCACGCGGAGCCCGACTTTTCCGAACCGGACGATCTGGGAGGGGCGATGAAGGAGATGCTTTCCAGGCTCAACATCTGCAGCAAGGAGTCCGTCGTCCGCCAGTACGACCACGAGGTCCAGGGGGGGAGCGTCGTGAAGCCCCTGACCGGCGTCGTCAACGACGGACCGAGCGATGCCGCCGTCATCCGACCGCTCCTCGACTCTTTTGAAGGCATCGTCGTCGCGAACGGGATCTGCCCCCGCTACAGCGACATCGACGCCTACCACATGGCAGCCTGCGCTATCGACGAGGCCGTCCGGAACGCGATCGCCGTCGGCGCTCCGCTAAACCGCCTGGCGGCGCTGGACAACTTCTGCTGGTGCGATCCCGTCCGGTCGGAAAAGACCCCCGACGGAGAGTACAAGCTCGCTCAACTCGTCCGCGCCAACATGGCCCTCTACGATGTCACTACGGTTTACGGCGTTCCCTGCATCTCGGGAAAGGACAGCATGAAGAACGACTACCAGATCGGCGCTGTCCGGATCTCGATTCCCCCGACACTCCTCTTCTCCACTCTGGGCAGAATGGAGGACGTGCGGAAGGCCGTGACGATGGACGTAAAAAAGGCGGGGGATCTCGTCTATGTGCTCGGAAAGACCTTTCGGGAGCTGGGCGGCTCGGAGTGGTACGCCCTCCGCGGCGCCGTCGGGAACAGCGTTCCGAAAGTGCAGGCAAAAACGGCAAAGGCCCTCTATGAGGCCCTGCATCGGGCGATCCGGGCGGGGCTCGTCGCCTCCTGCCACGACTGCTCCGACGGGGGGCTCGGCGTGACGCTGGCCGAAACGGCCTTCGCCGGGGGCCTGGGCCTGGAGGTCGACCTCAGGGACATCCCGGCGGAGGGGATCGGCCGGAACGATGAGCTCCTCTTCTCGGAATCGCAGAGCCGCTTCGTCGTGACCGTCTCCCCGGGGTCGCGGGAGGCCTTTGAGGCGCTCCTAACAGGCTGCACCTTCGCCCGGATCGGAACGGTCATCCCGGAAGGGGTCCTTCGCATCGACGGACTCGGGGGGCAGCGGATCATCGAAGAAGATATCAAGGCGCTCAAGGCCGCCTGGCAGAAACCGCTCGCCTTTTAGCGGACAGGCCGACTGCCGATGGACACGAAAAAGGTAGGGGAAAAATGCCGCAGAGAATCAGAGCGATCGTCATCACTGGAAACGGAACGAACTGCGAAATGGAGATGGCCCACGCCTGTAAACTTGCCCGTTTCGACGAGGTGGAGATCGTTCACATCAGCGAGCTCCTCTATGGGACGAAGCAGCTCGACGATTACCACTTCCTGAACCTCCCCGGCGGATTTCTGGACGGCGACGACCTCGGGTCGGCCAAGGCGGGGGCCAACCGAATTTTGCATGCAGCCGTCTCCGGGAGAGAAGAGAGGCTCTACGATCAGTTCGCCCGGTTCATCGCCGCAGGGAAGCTGATCCTGGGCGTCTGCAACGGTTTCCAACTCCTCGTCAAGCTGGGGATGCTCCCCGGCCTGGACGGCCATTACGACCGGCAGACAGTGACGCTCACCTTCAACGACTCGGGGCGCTTCGAGGACCGCTGGGTTTATCTCCGCGTCGATCCCAGCTCGCCCTGCATCTTCACAAAAGGACTTTCCGGTCTCTACCTCCCCGTCCGCCACGGGGAAGGGAAATTCGTCACGCTGGATGAAAAGATTCTGGAAAGGCTCCACAGGGAGGGCCTGATCGCAGTCCAGTACAGCGATGAGAACTGCCGGGAGGCGACGCTGGAGTATCCGGCGAACCCCAACGGCGCCGTGGACGGGATCGCCGGGATCTGCAATGAAACGGGACGAATCTTCGGTTTGATGCCCCACCCCGAGGCCTGCCTTCACCGGACCAACCACCCCCGCTGGACGCGGGAGGAGCTCCCTGAGGAGGGGATGGGCCTCGCCCTGTTCCGGAACGCCGCGGCTTTCCTCCGGAGCGCCAACTTTTAAAAGACGAGGTTTACAGAGTTTTTTTTGCACATATTGACGTTCTCGTATTGATGAATATCAATACGAGAAAATCGGGTTCCGGCCTGTACCTTCTTTCCCCAACCGGACAACCCCTGTGAGTCCCCCGGCAAGACCGGGGGGCGGCCATTTCCCCTTGACCACGCAGCGACTTTCTCCTATCGGGCTGTCATGAAGCTGAAATCATGGCCCCCTCATCTCCGGCCGCCGCGACCGCTCCTGCCGGATCTTCAGCCTCCGGACCAACCGGGCTCGTTCGCCCCGCACTGGGGCGGAGCACGACTTCTTCGTTCTGAAGTCGGCGGCCTGGATCAACATGATCCCCATGACCAAGGCGGAGGGGTGGTCCTGATCCGCCGATACCGTCACGGGACGCGGGAGGTGACCCCTGCAGGACACGATTGTAGTGTCAACGATGCATGCAAAGAGATAATGCATCTGCACTGAAGGGGCCGCGTCTGCGGCGATCATTGCTTTCTCTTCTAAGGAAGAAGTCAAGTGTTGACTGATGAGCACCGTTAAAGCTGAAAATGGTTGTGGTGGTACTTCAACCTTTTTTCCTTTTCACCTAACCTCTTTTATTCTGCGGGCCTTCTATGCCCAACTTACCTTATGCAGGACGAAAAGGGTGGTGGAAGTTGACCAAGCTGAATCGTGCAAGCCCTCTGACCGACGAAGTTGTGCGGTCCTTCCTTCCACCACAACCACGTTTATTTATGAGGCAACTGGGGGTAACCGATGCGTACTTTCTGGTTTGAAAAGGGATTATACTGACAGCATATGACACTCGCTTTCACAACTACACGGAATTGAGGACGGACGAAAGCTGAAGATTCCCAGTTGTAACGAGGTATTTTTAACCTTTCCGGGTTCATGTGGATCGATCAAATTTTTTTCTCAATGCAGTCCCAGTTTCTCTATGATATTAGGCCCGGCGCCCAATATCTTGTTTCGCTTGATTTTCTCATTGCCGTCCGCTATATTGCCAGGCAACGATTGTTTTACGCATCGCTGCAGGGAGTTTCTTGCCGTCTTGAGCGGTCGTGTTATCCATTGCGTTCCGGGAAGCAGCCGGAGCAACTTTAACAGGAGAAGGATCGTGGCAAAAAAAAGGGAAAACACGGAGGTGAGACAACAGCAGATCATCGATGTAGCGGGGACCCTGATTTTCAAATACGGCAGCGAGCACTTGACGGTCAAGAGGATCGCCGCAGAGGTCGGCATCTCCGAAGCGGCCATCTACCGCCATTTCAAGAGCAAGAAGAGTATCCTCTCCTTCCTGCTCAGCCATATCGAAGAGGTCCTTCTCAGGGACATCTCGCCGGAAAGTGCGGGTACCGAACTGGTGACCCTCGACACCATCGAGAAAATCATCCGGACTCACTTTTCCAAGATCGGCATGCGCAAAGGGATCTCCTTTCAGGTCATCGCCGAAATCATAAGCCTCGGCGATCGAAAGCTGAACAAACAGGCCTCTCAGACGATCGACAAATACATCTCCCGCCTGAAGGAACTTCTCACCGAGGGGGTCCGGGACGGTGCTGTCCGCCAAGACATCGACCTGGAGGCCTCAGCGACCTTGCTTTTCGCCCTCATCCAGGGACTGGTGAACATTTGGGCCCTCAGCGAGGGCAGCTTCAAGCTGATTGAGAAGTACACCTCCCTCTGGCAGATCTACCGCGAAGCTGTCAACCGCCGCTAAAATCCCCTGCCGGTTTCGCCTTCGGAAACAATTTTCTACCCTCAGGATGCGTCGCCTCTCCCATTCCCACGAGTGCATCAGAAATCCCCGTCGCATTGAAGTCATTCCCCCGCAAGAACGCATATTACTTTTCTTGCATAAATTCTCTTGACAAGTTAGTTAACGTTTACTACTATGTATGTAAATGCAAACTTATATATCGCAAGACAAGCGGTATGATCCCTCATTCCTGATAACTATTTTTGGACACTGCTGTCCCAACGTTAATCGAATAGATTCAACTGGTTGCTGTAATGGTCCTCTTGGTTTGTGTAGCTGACATTTGAAAGTGCTTGATAAATAGGTTCTTTTTCGAAAAGGGTCACGCTCAGGAC
>Ga0315297_10002577_pt1 | contig 11455 bp, 8 predicted proteins | sample YL17G15_0_MG_FD_203628 | JGI IMG/M metagenome (GOLD analysis project Ga0315297, IMG submission 203628) | Sediment microbial communities from Yellowstone Lake, YNP, Wyoming, USA - YL17G15_0 | ecosystem: Environmental > Aquatic > Freshwater > Lake > Sediment | place: USA: Wyoming | collected... | reverse complement strand
CCCGCGGCCCACCCGCCCGCCGAGCCGCGCGGGGAGCCGGATCCACGCGTCGAAGGGCCGTCCGTCCGGCCGGGTCCACCGCGCGTACCGGTCGATGTCGGCGAGCGGGTAGCGGTGCTTGTCGGTGGGTCGCACGCAGGCGATGAGCGCCCGGAGCCCGGCATCCCGGGCGCGGGAGCGGAGGACCTCCACCATCCGACCCGACAGGCCGTGGCCACGACGATCGCGTGCGACGACGATCTGGATCGCGCCGAGCGCGTCGGGCCGGACCCCCGCAGCCCACTGCGCGACCGTCCGTCGGAACTGGTCGTCCCAGCCCTCGGGCAGCCCGTCGTCCGTGCCGTCCCAGGCGAGCGGCGCGCTGTTCGCGGCCGCGACGATCCGGTCCGCCGCATCGAGGAGCATGAGCTGCCAGTCGGCGAATCCGTCGTGCAGGTGCTGCCAGAGCGCTGCGGCGACGGGGTCCTGGAGCATGAACTCCGGCCATGCTGCCCCGTTGTGCCGGTCGAGATCGTCCTCGAGGTCGCGCCGCTCCGCGAGGGTCACGAGCCGGAGGTCGTCGTGCGCCATCGGCCGTCCCCGCGCCGTCCGCCGACGGTCAGGCCGGAGCGACGATGCGGTCCATGCCCATGAACGGGCGGAGCACGTCCGGAAGGGTGACCGACCCGTCGGGCTGCTGGTACGTCTCGAGGATCGCGGCGACCACGCGCGCGAGCGCCAGCCCGGAGCCGTTGAGCGTGTGGACGAGGTCGGGCTTCGCGCCGGGGGCTGGGCGGTAGCGGATCGCCATCCGGCGGGCCTGGTAGTCGCGGAAGTTCGAGCACGAGCTCACCTCGAGCCACCGCTCGACGCCGGGGGCCCAGACCTCGAGGTCGTACTTCTTCGCCTGGACGAAGCCCATGTCCCCCGTGGCCATGAGGAGCACCCGGTACGCCAGCCCGAGGCGCCGGAGGAGCTCCTCGGCGCGGGCGACCATCCATTCGAGGGCGTCGGCGGATGCGTCGGGCTTCTCGAAGAGGACCATCTCGACCTTGTCGAACTGGTGGACGCGGAGGATCCCTCGGGTGTCCTTTCCGGCCGCCCCGGCCTCGCGGCGGAAGCACGGCGAGTACGCGGCGTACCGGATCGGCAGCTCGTCGGCCTCGAGGATCTCGTCGCGGTGAAGGTTGGTGACCGGGACTTCGGCCGTGGGGACCAGGTAGAGGTCGTCGCGAGTGACGACGTACATCTGGTCTTCCTTGTCCGGGATCTGCCCGGTCCCGCGGGCGGACGCGGAGTTCACGACGGCGGGCGGCCAGATCTCGGTGAAGCCGTGCTCCGTGGTGTGCACGCGGAGGAAGAAGTCGATGAGCGCCCGCTGCATCGCGGCGCCGGCGCCCCGGTAGACGGGGAAGCCACTGCCGGCGATCTTCGCCCCGCGCTCCAGCTCGAAGATCCGCAGCCGCTCGGCGACGTCCCAGTGCGGCAGACGCTCCCACGTCGCCCCGCCCGCCGGCGCGTCCGCGCCGGTCTCGCCGACGAGTGGTACCACCCGCGGCAGGAGCTCGCCCCACGTGCGGACCGTCACGTTGGCCTCGGGGCCGCCGACGGGAACGCCGGGGTCCGCCGGGTTCGGGATCCGGACGAGGGCCTCCTCGAGCTCGGCCTCGACGAGTGCGGCCTCCGCGTCGATCTCCTCGATCCGGGCACCGGCGCGCGTGGACGCGTCGCGCAGCGCCGCCACCTCCGGGCCCGCGGCGTCGGCCCCGCCGCGTACGGCGTCCCCGATCCGCTTCGACGCGGCGTTGCGTTCCGCCTTGAGCGTGTCGCCCTCGCCGAGGAGCGCGCGGCGCCGCTCGTCGAGCGCGAGCGCGGCGTCGACGAAGGAGGGGTCCTCGCCCTTGTCGACGGCACCGCGGCGGATGACATCCGGCTCCTCGCGGAGCCGCTGCAGGCCCACGCTCATTGCGCACCTCCTCCTGCCGCATCGCGGAGCCTCGCGACGGCGAATGGCCGATCCAGCCCGGCGAGGAGCCAGCCGGCGCGCGGCCCGTTCGTCCGGCCGAGGAACGCGAGGTAGAGGGCCCGGAACGCTGCCCCGGCCCCAAGCCCGCTGTCGGACGCGACGCGGAAGATGAGGCCCTGCCACGCCTCCCCGTCCGCCGGCGCCTCGGCGTCCGCCACGTCCGCCGCTTCCGCGAGCGCGACGCAGAACGCGCGCTGCTCGGCCGTGAGGGCGGCGGCCTGCTCGGGCAGCGCTTCCGTCCGCACCGCGATCCGTGCGTCGTCCGGCGCATAGGCGCCGAGCCACGCCCGGGCCGCGCGGAGCCGCTCGTCGAGGAGCGCGGCCTCGCGGTCCGTGAGCGCATCGCCCTTCTCCGCCGTGACGCGGCCGGGGATGTCGACGCCGGGGATCTGCGCGAGCAGCGCCAGGTGGGCGAACGCCGGCCGGAACAACGCGGCCGACGCCAGGTGATCGGTCGTCGGATCGATCTCGGTGAGGGCGAAGATCCTGTCGGGATCCTGGGGCAGCTCGCCCTTCACCTCGCGCCCCGCCGTGGCCGCTGCAAGGCGGTCGAGCTCGTCGAACAGCCGCGGGATCGCATCGGTCCCCTCGGGGTCGAACTCGATCGCCTGGTTGGGCCGGGGGCGGAGGAAGAGGAGCCGGAGCGGCTCCGGGGGGACGACCTCGGCCATGGTGTGGGCGGACGCGCCACGACCCTTGGACGTCGACATCTTGCGTCCGCCGATGTTGAGGAACTCGTACGGGACGTTGAGAGGCGGCTCGCGGTCGAAGACCTGGCGTGCGAGCGCATCGGAGCGGTCCCGGGAGCCGCCGGCCGTCGCGAGGTCCTTGCCGCACGGCTCGATCGTCACGCCGAGGAGGCTCCACTGGGCGGCCCACTCGAGGTTCCACGGCAGCTTCGCCGTCCCGCCGAAGGGCCGGATCCGACCCGAGACGCCGCAGCCGCGGGCCCACGTGACGTAGTCGGGCTCGCACGCGAAGGCGACCGTCTCGCCGTCCCAGTCGCGCGCGATGGTCGTCCCGACCTTGCCGCACGTCGTGCAGATGACGTGGACCGGGAGCCAGCCCTCGGCGCGCTCGACCTTGCTGACACGGCGGTAGAGGTCGCGCACGATGGCGGCGCGGTCGAGCGCCGTCCGGATGAACGGGTCCATCGCGCCGGTCGGGTAGATGTCGCTCATCCAGTAGTAGCGATCGGGATGGATCCCGAGCCCGGCGAACACGTCGATGAAGGTCTGGGCATGGTGACGTGCGTAGGACGCGTGGCAGTCGCCCGCCTGGTCGGGCACGTGGGCCAGCGGGCGACCCATCTCGTGCTCGACGGAGTCGGGGGTGAGCAGCGCCTGGGCGTCCATCGGGTCCATGTCGTCGACGCCGTAGAGGAGCGTCGTCTCGACTCCGTGGTCGCGGAGCGCACGCACGATGACATCGAGGATGACCGGCCCGCGCAGGCTCCCGACGTGGACGGTCCCCGACGGGGTCTTGGAGTCGTTGACGACCTGCGGGCCCGTGACGGAGGCTGCCAGCTCGTCGGCCCAGAACATGCTCGGGTCCTCGCTGTGCTGGTGCGCCGTGTCGGCCGCTCGCGCGGCCAAGGATGTCAGCTGATCGACCTGACCGTGTAGGTGAAGTCGCCGGCGGGGACCTTCACGACGACCTTCTCGCCACGCTTCTTGCCGAGCAGCGCGCGGCCGACGGGCGACTCGTTGCTGATCTTGCCATCGGCGGGCTTCGCCTCGGTCGATCCGACGATCGTGAACGCCTGGACGCCGTCGGCCGAGTCGACCTCGACGGTCGACCCGATCGACACGTGCTCCGTGGGGCGGTCCTCCTCGATGAGGACGGCGCTCTTGATCTTGTGCTCGATCTCGGCGATCCGCCCCTCGACGAAGGCCTGCTCGTTCTTGGCCTCCTCGTATTCGGCGTTCTCGGAGAGATCGCCGTGCTCCTTGGCCTCGCTGATGCGCGCGGCGACCTCGGGGCGCGTGACGGTGGTCATCTCCTCGAGCTCCGCACGCAGCCGCTCGAGCCCTTCCCGGGAGACGTAGGTGGGCCTGTTGTTCACGGTCCGCTCGATCCTGTGACGGGTGTCGGGCCGGCGGGTGCCGGTCGACGGGGGAGGCGCCGCATAACGGAACGAACCCCAGGACGCTCGGTCGAGGTGCGCCCGTGGAGTTCGGCCCGGCGTATGGTAGCCCGCGCCCGCCCGCGGGTCAAAGTGGGAAGCCTGCCAAGCGACACCGATCGGCCGTGGAGCGGCGCACGTGGCACCCAGGGAGCCGCTTGCCGTCGGGCGCGTGCCGTCCCGCCTCAGCCTGCGAGCTCGACGATCCTCGCCCGGACCCGCCGCCGCGCACCGACATCGCGACACGCGATGAGGACGGTGTCGTCGCCGGCGACGCTCCCGACGACCCCGGTCCAGCGCGCACGGTCGAGAGCCGCGGCGATCGGGTGCGCGGACCCGGGCAGCGTGCGGAGCACGACGAGCGTCCCGGACTCGGCGACCTCGACCGGCAGCTCGCGGAGGAGCGCCCGAAGCCGCTCCTCGCCGCTCGCGTCGGACTGGGCGAGCTTGGGCGGCAGCGCGTACACGTGCGCCCCATCGCGGACCACCTTGATGAGGCCGAGCTCGGCGATGTCCCGGCTGATCGTCGCCTGCGTCACGCGGTAGCCGCGCTCGCGAAGCGCGGCGGCGATCTCCTGCTGCGTCCGGACGGGCCGCTGTGCGACGAGGTCGCCGATCATCCGCTGCCGAAGCTGCTTCATCACCTCCATGGCAGAACCCGCGATGCTCCGGCTCGCGATGCTCCGGCTCGCGATGCTCCGGCTCGCGATGCCATGGCTGCGGTCGGGCGGGCGCGCATGATCACACCCTAGCGCGCGAGCAGCGCCACGACGAGGACCGCCGCGAGGACGAGCCGGTAGGCGACGAAGATCGTGAGCCCATGGTCGCGCAGGTACCTCAGGAGGAACGCGATCGCGGCGAGCCCGGTGAGGAAGGCGGCGAGCATCCCGAGCACGAGCGGCACGAGCGGCACGGTCACGCCCGCTTCGCCGGCGATGAGCTTCCGGGCCTCGTAGATCCCCGTCCCGTCGATGATCGGCGCGGACATGAGGAAGCTGAACCGGGCGGCCGACTCCCGGGTGAGCCCGAGGAAGAGGCCGGCCGAGATGCTGATCCCGGACCGGCTCACGCCCGGGATGAGCGCGATCGCCTGGGCGACACCGATCCCGATGGCGCCGGGGAACCCCAGGCCGTCGAGACCCTTCGTCTTCGCGCCCCATCGATCGGCGAGCCAGAGGATCCCGGCGCCGACGACGAGCGCGAGCGCGACGACCGCCACCTGCCGGATCTCGCGCTCGATGATGTCGTTCAGGAGGTAGCCGACGATCGCGGCGGGGATGGTGGCCGAGACGATGAGCCATGCGAGGCGGCGGTCCTGGTCGCCGCGGAACGACCGGTCGCGGATCGTCGCGAAGAAGGCGGGCACGATCCGGAGCCAGTCGCGCCAGAAGTACACGAGGAGCGCGAAGAGCGTCCCGACGTGGAGCATCACGGAGAACGGGAGCGATTCGAGGAACGGGTCGTACCAGCCGAGGAGGTAGGGCAGCACGATGAGGTGGCCCGAGCTCGAGATCGGGAGGAACTCGGTCAGGCCCTGGACGATCCCGATGACGATCGCCTGGAGCGCGAGGTCCACGGCGGCCTCCGATGGATGCGAAGCCCGGCCGATCCTCGGACCGGCCGGGCTTCGGGTGCGCTCCTAGCGGACGAAGAGCGGCGCGAGGACGAGCGTGATCGTCGCGAACAGCTTGACGAGGACGTGGAGCGAGGGCCCCGCGGTGTCCTTGAACGGGTCGCCGACGGTGTCGCCGACGACGGCGGCGGCGTGCGGCTCGGACTTCTTGCCGAGGACGTTCCCCGCCGCGTCGCGGAGGTTGCCCGACTCGATGTACTTCTTCGCGTTGTCCCACGCCCCGCCGCTGTTGTTGAGCACGGTGGCGAGGAGGACGCCGGAGATCGTGCCGACCATGAGGAAGCCGGCCACCGCCTCGTATCCGAGGAGAAGCCCCACGACCACCGGCGCGAAGACCGCGACGAGGCCGGGGAGGATCATCTCGCGGAGCGCGGCGCGGGTCGTGATGTCCACGACCCGCGCGTAGTCGGGCTTCTGCGTGTAATCCATGATGCCGGGCATCTCGCGGAACTGGCGCCGGACCTCGACGATGATCGCGGATGCGGCCGTGCCCACCGCCCGGATGGCGAGCGAGCTGAAGAAGTAGACGACCATCGACGCGATGAACGCCGCGAGGAAGACGTTGATGCTCGCGAGGTTCACCGATTCCATGAGATCGCGGCCCTGGCGGAGCAGGATGAGGTTGACCCTGTCGATGTAGGCCGAGAACAGGAGGAAGGCGGCGAGGGACGCGGACGCGATCGCGTAGCCCTTGGTGAGCGCCTTCGTCGTGTTCCCGACGGCGTCGAGGCGGTCGGTGATGTCGCGCGCCTTGGACTCGGCTCGGCTGAACTCGGCGATCCCGCCGGCGTTGTCGGTGATGGGGCCGAACGTGTCCATCGCGAGGATGTACGCGGTCGTCATGAGCATGCCCATCGTGGCGACGGCCGTCCCGAAGACGCCTCCGACGTTGCTCCCCGCGATGTTCACGAGCCCGGCCTGCTCGCCGAGCCAGAAGCTGGCGAAGAGCGCGATGACGATCGCGATGGCCGTGACGGCGGTGGTCTCGAACCCGACCGCGACGCCCGAGATGATGTTCGTCGCCGGTCCCGTCTTCGAGGCCTCGGCGATCTCCTTCACGGGCCTCCACGCACCGGACGTGTAGTACTGGGTGATGTAGACGAAGACGATGCTCGTCGCGAGGCCGACGAGTCCGGCCCCGAAGAAGTAGACCCAGATCGGGATCCCGTTCGCGCCGGTCTGGCCGTTCGTGCCGCTCATCATCACGTACGTGACGAAGGCGAGGGCCATCGCGGAGAGCGCGGTCGTCACCCAGTAGCCGCGGTTGAGCATCCCCATGGGGTCCGCATCCTCGCGACCCCGGATGGTGAACATCGAGATCATCGTCGCGAGGAGCCCGAAGGACCGGACGACGAGCGGGAAGAAGATCCATGCCTGCGGGTTCGGCCAGCCGAGCCGGAGGGCGATGCCGTAGACGGCGACGCCGAGGATCATCGCGCCGATGTTCTCGGCGGCCGTCGACTCGAACAGGTCGGCCCCACGGCCGGCGCAGTCGCCGACGTTGTCGCCGACGAGGTCGGCGATGACAGCCGCGTTGCGCGGGTCGTCCTCGGGGATGCCGGCCTCGACCTTGCCGACGAGGTCGGCCCCGACGTCGGCGGCCTTGGTGTAGATCCCGCCGCCGAGCTGGGCGAAGAGCGCGACGAACGATGCGCCGAAGCCGAAGCCGACGATGAGGAACGGCGCCTGGGCGGGATGCTCCAGGCCACCCATCGCGACGAACATCCCGTACACGCCGAGGAGCGAGAGGGCGACGACGAGGAAGCCGGAGACGGCTCCACCGCGCATCGCGACCTGGACCGCCTCCACGAGGCTGCGCTGTGCGGCGGACGCCGTCCGGACGTTGGCCTTGACGGCGATGTACATGCCGATGACCCCGGAGGCCATGGAGCACGCCGCGCCGACGAGGAACGCGATCCCGGTCCGGATCCCGAGGTCGAGCCCGTAGATGTCCGTCTCGGCGACCGCCTGGGTGTCCACGAGCGAGATGACCGCGGTGAGGATGACCGCTCCGAAGAGCGCGAGGATGGCGATCGTCGTGTACTGGCGGCGGATGAAGGCGACGGCTCCCTCCAGGATGGTCGCCGCTACGTCCTGCATCGCCTGGGTGCCCGCGTCGCGCCGCAACACGTCCCGCGCGAGGTACAGCGCGAAGAGCACCGCGAGGATGCCCGCGGGCAGGATGATCAGCTCGAGCGTCGTTGCGTCCATGTCCGGGTCCGTCGACCTCCGTGCGGGCAGGTGGTCCGCCGCCGCGACGCGCATGGCGACCGGCACCGGCGGCGATGACCCGGGAAGGCGCAGATGGTGGTGGGCAGCACCGTGGCGGGCTGCCGAGAGTGTATCGGCCGTCGGGTGGCCACGGCAAACGGGCGGGTCGGCCGGTCGGCCGCGAGGGCGAGCCCCACCACCTATACTGCCGGTCTTGTGAGCAAACGCCCCCTCGGGTGCCTCTTCGAGATCGTCGAGACGCTCGTCCTCACCCTCATCATCTTCTTCGTCATCCAGAACTTCGTCGCTCAGCCGTACAGGGTCGAACAGCAGTCGATGGAGCGGACGCTCGAGCCGGAGCAGTACGTGCTCGTCGACAAGCTCACGCCCCGCTTCGACGACTTCAAGCGCGGAGACATCGTCATCTTCGACCCGCCTGAGGGATGGGTCGGCGGGCGCTCGACGCCGTACATCAAGCGGATCATCGGGCTGCCCGGGGACGACATCGAGGTGCGCGACGGGCTCGTCTACGTGAACTCCGTGCCGCTCTCGGAGCCGTACACGTACGACTCCCAGCCGACGCTCGCCACCGGCCCCGACTCGACGTGGGTCGTCCCGCCGAGCGAGTACTTCGTCATGGGCGACCACCGCCAGGATTCCGCCGATTCGCGCGTCTTCGGGCCGGTCCCGCGCGAGCGTGTCATCGGCCGCGCCTGGCTCAGGTACTGGCCGCTCAGCACGTTCGGGATCCTCCCGACGCCCTCGTACCCGGAGCTCGCCGGCGGGTCCGGCGCCGGCTCGCTCCAGAGCCCGGCACCCGGGACGCCGGAGGCGAGCCCCGCCGCGCCGTGATCGCGCTCCTCGGGCTCGTCGCGGCGGTCGTCGTCGTAGGGAGCGCCGTCCTCGCGGTCTCGTCGCGCGACGCGCGCATCGGGATCATCGGGCTCACGCTCGCCTCCGCCGCGACCCCGGTCATCGCCGACCCGCTCCCCGCGGCGATCCCGCTCCTCTTCCGGATCGTCGCTGCGCTCTTCGCCGGCTACCTGCTCTGGATCACGATCCGCGAGACCGACGCGCGGACCGGCAGCACGTCGCTCGGATGGCCGGCCGAGGCCGTCGCCGCGGCCGCCGCGTTCGTCATCGGCCTCGCCCCCAGCCTGCTCAAGTCGGACCAGGCCGGTCCGGCCGGCGCGTTCGCCGCGGGCCTCGCGCTCCTCGTCCTCGCGATCGTCCCGGTCATCTTCGGGCGCGACGCGTTCCGCCTCGGCGCGGGACTCCTGCTCCTCCTCGACGGGGCTTCGCTCATCCGGGTGGGGATCGCCGGCACGCCGGGGCCGCTCGAACAGCTCGCCCTCGGCATCCTCGTCATCGGCATCGCGGGCGCGACGTCCGTCGTCGCCTTCAACGCCTTCGCGGTCTCCGGCACCCTCGACGTGGGGATCGGACCCGGTCGCGAGGACGGCCCATGACGGGCGCGGACCGGTGACGATCCTCCTCTACCTCGGCGTCGCCTTCGGCGCCGGGATGCTCGGCCTTCTCACGAGGCGGCGCCCTTCCATCTCGATCTCGATCGGCCTCGCGGGGCTGGCGGCTGCCGTCGTGACGTCGATCCTCGTCTCCCCGGGGGAGCGGATCCAGGTCGGCGACACGGCGCTCGTCGCGAGCGACTTCCAGCGGCTCTTCCTCGTGTTCGGGAGCATCGCAGCCCTCGCGATCACGGTCATGGCGCTTGCCCACGAGTGGCAGCGCAACCTCCCGAGCGCGATGCTCATCGGCCTCGGCGCCCTCGGCCTGGGCCTCGGCCTCCCCGACCCGATCGCGGGACTCGCCGCGACGGCGGCCGCGGGCCTGCCCGGCATCCTCGTCGCGATCACGACCCCGGTCGACGCGCGCGGTGTGCGGGCAGCGGCGCGCGAGCTGCGGGCGGTCGCCGTGACGGGTGCGCTCGCGATCGTCGCCGCGGCGCTCGTCTCCGGGCCGAGCGGGCTCGCCAACCTCTCCCCGACCATCGTCGGGCTCGCGTACCTCGCCATGGCGATCGCGGTGGCCGTCCGCTTCGGCGCGATCCCCTTCCACACGCGCGTGGCGCGGGTGACGGGCGCGGCGCCGGGCGCCGCTCTTCCGCTCCTCCTCGTGTGGGCGCCCGCGGGCTTCGCGTCGGCCGCGCTCGTGTGGATCGACAGGAGCATCTCTCCGACGGCCATCCCGCTCGATGCGGAACGGGCCGTCATCGTCGTCGTCGGCCTCCTCTGCCTGGTCCTGGGCGTGCTCGCCGCGTCGATCCAGGACGACATCGAGCACGTCGTCGGGTACTCGGTCATCCAGGACGCCGGGTTCGTCATGCTCGCGCTCACCATCCTCCAGATCGGCGGCTGGGAGCCGGCTCGCACGTGGCTCCTCGTGTACGTGGCGACGAAGGGCGCGTTCGCGGGGTGGGCGGTCGCGATGCGGGGCGCGTTCGGGACGAGCCGGATCGCCGAGCTGTCCGGGTGGGTCCGCCGCGCCCCCCTCCTGGCGATCGCCCTCGCGGCGATCGTCGTCGCCACCGTCGGCCTGCCGGGCCTCCTCGTGTGGGATGTCCGCTCGAGGATCGCCGACCTCTCGCTCGGGACGCCGCTCGCGCTGCTCGGGCTCGCCGGCGGCCTCGGATCGCTCCTCTACTACGGGAGGCTCGCGCGCGTCGGCGTGGGGCCCGCCGGCCCCGTCGTGCTCGCTTACGGAGGGGAGCGCCCGCGCGGTCTCGACAGCGCACGGCAGGCCGCGGCGGCGACCCTCGCCGCGGCCGGGAGTTCCGCCGCGGCCGGAGGTTCCGCCGTGCCGGTCCCGGCGGCCGCGGCGGTCGGAGCGCGCGTGGCGGCACGACGACCGCGTGGTGAGCGCCCGATCTCGCTCGACCTCGAGTTCACCGACGCGGACGCGGCCGCCGCGGAGCCCGCCGGCGCGGTCGAGGACGTGGGCTCGCAGGGCCGCGTCGAACGGATCGCGTCGTCGCTTCGACAGGACCCGAAGGAGCTCACGCAGCGGTGGGCGCTCGAGGCGCTCGAACGGGCCGGCCTCTCCCCGTCGGCGAGCGGACCGGAGGGCGGCGCCCCCGCGAACGCCGGAGCCTACGCCACGGGACCGGCGGTCGTCTCGGCTCGGACCGACACCGGCGGAGGCGGTGGTGGCGGTCGTGGTGGTGGTGGCGGCGACGACGGCCCGACGGGCGCACCGGGCAAGCGGAGACCCCGCTCCGCGGTGAGCCGCGGCGAGACCGCATGGGCGCTCTGGGACCTGAACCGGTCGCTCGTCTCCGCGGGCCTCGCGGTGCTGCTCGCGACGCTCGGCCTCGTCGCGGCGGCCGGCGGGTTCGGCGTCGCAGACGCGGCGAGGGCGCCGGCGCCGCTGCCGGGCGGGCCCGCGGCGTCGTTCTTCCCCGCGCCATCCGATGCCGGTGAACCGGGCCAGGACGAACCGGGGGGATCGGCGCCGGCGGCCACGG
>Ga0315297_10002575_pt1 | contig 11460 bp, 15 predicted proteins | sample YL17G15_0_MG_FD_203628 | JGI IMG/M metagenome (GOLD analysis project Ga0315297, IMG submission 203628) | Sediment microbial communities from Yellowstone Lake, YNP, Wyoming, USA - YL17G15_0 | ecosystem: Environmental > Aquatic > Freshwater > Lake > Sediment | place: USA: Wyoming | collected... | reverse complement strand
AAAGCCCGTTCTCGTAAGAAAAGTCTCCCAGCAGAATCGCTCTGACGAAGGCGCCAAAACTCAGGCAGTCCTCATGTCGCTCTTCCGTTCTGCAGAACTCCAGGGGCACAATCCTATAGAAACGATCCTGGACGTGGCAAAAATGGCTATCGAAAAAAAAGAAATCTCAACAGTGTTCTTGAAGCAGGCCGCATAGATTTTCAAAGAGCTAAAGTGTTACTCATTTTCGGTATTTGAGGGTCGATAAAGGCTCGCGAAATCTGTTTGCGCATTCGATCCGCAAGTGGTTTGCGCCCGAAATAAAATTGAGCGTCTGTAGGGATGATCTTTGCGTCAATAGTAAAGCTTTCACGTTGCTTCAGGCAGAACCAATCTTTGAATTCCATAATTTACCTCCTTTTCCCTCGAATGGGTTGGACCAATTGACTTTCTTTTAGGATGCGCACGCGCATACTTGCCCAATAATCCAGTTCTCTCAGTATATCCCGTCCGGGTCCTTCACTATAGACCATCATACCTATTTCGATATTTGACTCAATAGATTTGGAGGTTAAGTTGCCGGAACCAAACAAGGCAAATGACTCTGCATCACGATTTGCCATGGCCACGTAAACCTTTGCGTGAACTGACTCATTATAACGTAATTCAATCCATGGACTGCCAAGAATAACCTCTATGGATTCATGCTGATACGGCATGACCGGTTTTCGTGTTACAATATACAGAGGCACTTGTTCTCTTTCAATTTTTTCTCTCAAGTCCATCATTGAGAAACGCTGATCTGCTAACGCGGAAATATAGGGGGCGATGATGGATAAGCACCTCAAAGGAGTGTCTCGCAAAAAAAGTCTATGTAAAAAGCGCTCAACGGTACGCTCGGTAATAAGCTCAACATATCGTTTTGTCGGAACGCCTTGATTCATTGTAATTGTCCAAAAAACTAAGCCACTAATCTGAGATGATAATTCTATCTGCCAATCGGTAATATTTACGCTCTCTAAAGCGTTTAACCAGAAACCGCGGGCGGCTTATCCTTTTCGCCTATGATCCCGGGATGGATCCATTGACAATCAACCCCCACTCTTTATTGACGCTGCCTTTTGTCGCCTGGCCGGGTATCCAGGGGATCAACGATCTTGTCGGACCGAGCCGGCGTTTCATTTCCCTGAGTCGATCACCGGCGATGCCGATCTGGGCAAGCAGGTATCCGATGCGCTTGACGGTCCCCTTGTTGCCGTACTTGAGCGTGTCGCCGATCAGGTTCTCGGCGATGGACGGGTCTTTTTTCAGCGTTTCCGCGATCCATCCGTAGGCCCGCGGAAGGGTGTTGTACCGGGACCAGTCATAAACGGCATCGACCAGCGCCCTGGTTTTGGTGACCATGACGGCGTCAATGCCATCGGGCGTCTTCAGGCTCTTTGTCGAACCCAACCGTTTGATGTCCGTCTTGATAAAGACGAAATCGGTTCCGCCGATCTCCTTTTCGCCGAAAATCCGGTCGTTGTAGACGTAAATCCGGTTTGGGACCTGATCGTCGAAGCCGTGGAAGTTAAAGGCGCTGGGGCCGCTGATCTGGTATTGGCCTTTGAGGACCTCCATGAGTCTGGAGAGGATGTAATAACCGCTGACCGTCCACCGGCCGCCGGCGGGCAGGTGGGATGGGACCAGATAGGCGCCCCTTTTCAAACGGATAATCAGACCGGAGGTCGCCATCCGGTTGAGGAGTTTCCATTCCTGTTCGGCACTAATATCCAAGGCGGAGGCAATTTCGCCCGAGGAGATGAATTCTTTTTTCCTGAGCTGGGCATAGGCAAGAAGCTGCATTTCAAATTTGCCCAGCTTGGTTTTTTCCTGTTTCACTATATTGCTCGTTCCTTTCTTAGCAGAGGAGTTACGTGGAAAATAGTAAAACGAAGAGCTTTTGTCAATGGATAATTCGATAGTGTCGGACCATATCACGTTAAGGGCATAAATTAAAGCTTTCCTCCGTGCAGTCGATCATCGGCGATGCCGAGTCCGGCAAGCCAATATCCGATGCGCTTTATCGTTTCTGGGCATTTTCGCTGCCCATCTCGCGTTTTACCTGATTTTCAGTCAAGTGATCTCCGACCCTTTCACCGACTTTATCACCGACTTTCTCTCCCAGTACGTCTCCCGCAGATGAGATTAATGACACACAAGCCATTAATTGCTTGCATTTTGTGCTTGAAAAGGTAAAATTGCTAACTGTAGAGATTCAAATCGTCAACTAAATGCGTCACTGCTGTGTTGACGTTTTGCCGCGTTACAGGGGGTAATATTACCTATATGAACACCGAACGAAAACTGAATGTCACGGATTTTTTTGCCACCCATCCGGTATTTTCTCTCGACGAGGCCGTCGAGGTTTTGGCGCGGGGGGGGAAGCGCGCGGGTGTCGTGGATCGGCTCAAATACCATCTCAAAACAGGCCGATTGAAACGCGTGACCCGGGAGATATACGCCGTCGTCCCGCCGGTGGTTTCGGTTGAAGATTTCCGTCCTGATCCTTTCCTCGTGGCGAAGGCGATGCATCCTAACGGCATCTTCTCCCATCACAGCGCCCTGGAGCTTCTTGGGGCGGCTTATTCTGTGTGGAACCAGTGCACTCTTTATGTTGCCAGGCGCCGCCGTCCCCTTCTTCTGGATGGGTTTGCCGTTCGCTTCCTGGATTCTCCTCTTCCCATGCAGACCGGCTCCGGAAAACAGTTAGGAACGCGCCGGGTCGAGCGTCAGGGAATGCTGCTGGAGGTGACCGGTCCCGAGCGTACGCTGGTCGAGGGATTTAACCGACCGTCGCTGGTCGGCGGCCTGGAGGAACTTGTGCGTTCCGCCGCCGGCTTCACGACCCTTGACCTTGATCTGCTGGAAGAGGTCTTGCGCCGGTATGGTCTTGCGAGGCTCTGGGCGGCGACAGGCTGGTTCCTGGAGAGGTTTCAGAAAAGTTTCCATGTTCCCGATGCGTTTTTGACCCGCATGGAGGAGCGCCGTCCGCGTTCACGGGTTTACGCCGAACGTGACCAGCGGGGCGGGACCCTGGTCCGGAGATGGAATCTGATCCTCCCACAAACCCTTTTATCCTTGGGGGAGCCTGATGAACGTTAGCCTGGAATACCTGCAACGCTGCTCGGCGCAGACCGGCTATCGGATCGAACCGCTGGAAAAGGTGGTCCGGCTCGGCGGCATGGCGGCGGACGTGGCGCGGCACCCATTTCTCGGTTCTGTCCTCGCCCTGAAAGGAGGCACAGCCTTCAACCTCTGCTTCGGCCCACCGCAGCGGCTCTCCGTTGATCTCGACTATAATTATATCGGACACCTTGACCGGACGGCCATGCTGGAAGCCAGGCCGGAGGTGGAACAAGCCGTTGCCGACCTCGCCCGGCGCCAGGGGTATCGTGTGCAGCAATCGGCCGATGCCTTTGCCGGGCGCAAGTATTATCTGCTCTACCGATCCGTCATCGGACCGGAGGAACGGATTGAGGTGGATTTGAACTTTCTCTTTCGGATGCCCATCGCCGGGACCGAATTGCACGACCTCTGGCAGCCCGGCGAGCTGGAACGCCCCCGCGTCCGAGTGGTGAGCCTGGAAGAGATCCTTATCGGCAAGCTCCTTGCTCTTCTCGAGCGCGGCGCAGTCCGGGATGCCTGGGATATCGCCTATCCGCCGCAACCAGCGGACGAAATACTTCGGTCGTTACGGTTTAGACGATGGTTCATTGCCCTTTCCTCCATTCTGGAACATCCGTTGTCAACTTATACCCGTGAGCGCCTTGGTGCGGGCATGACCGACCGAGACATTACCGAACGGCTCAGCCCTATGCTTGCCGGCGCCGCTCCCGTACGGATTGAACTCATTGAGCGTGCCTGGACTGCCATCGGTGGATTCCTGCGCCTGGAACCCAATGAGGAGGCGTTCGCGGCTGCCGTTCAACGGGGAGAACTGAAACCGGAACTGCTCTTTCCGGATGATCCGGAGGAAGCCGGCCGCCTTGCTGCACATCCGGCAATCCTCTGGAAAATACGGAACGTGCAGAGTTACCTGGCCCGGCCGGCTGGGCAGGGAAAAGGCGCCGGTTCCGCCAAACGGCGCAAATAATAACACCCGACCGCTTTTTGACCGCTTTTTGTCCGACGATACGCACTTTGGATCAGAAATTAACCGAAACACGGCCATCAATCGGCTCAAAGTCGGCAGGATTTGTCTTTTCCCTTCCCTTACGACCGCTTTTTGACCGCATAAAAACCGCTTTCCCCCGCAAATAGACCTGACCGACCATAAACCGGTCGTGAATTGACCATAAGCGGCGATTTTTCCCTTCCCGGCGACCGCAAAAAAACCGCAAAAAGACCGCTTTTTGTCCGAAACTTTTCGGATCGCTTTGTTGTATTCATCTATCCAATCGTTTCATTTCCCGCCCGGATACTGAGGATGTGCGCCATGTACGAGTGCCGCTGCCCTCATGATGGAAAGAAGCTCGCCGAGATCGCCAGGCCGCCCCTGGCCCTGGGTCATTATGACTACCCCTGCGAATGCGGAAGGTGGGTCCGGGGTCAGATCATCATGGAGCCGGGAACGAACAGCATTCTTGCCGTTGATTCCTGTCCGTGCGGGCGAATCACCAGGAAGGTCGTCGGCCACCTGGTGACGATCCAGTGTTCAAAGTGCAAGGCGTTCATCAATTTTTAGAGGCTCAAGAAGCCCACAAATAATTCAGAAGGAGGAGGCTCCGAGGCTCCCGAAGCCCATGCCGCTGCAGACGCATGGGTTTTACTTTTTCGGGCATTCATAAGGAACTGGCCTCGGAACGGTTCAAAAGGCTCTATGAAGAGTTGAGGATAGAGTCTTCCCTTCTCGATTCATTCCCGTCTTCATCTTCGCTCATCTCGTTTTTCCATGATGCAGGAAATAAGGAGTACGGTCTCAAGGATTCCATCCTGTTTTTTCTCATCACCGCCTATCGGCGAGGGGATCAATACGTTCACCTTGCTCCTTTTTTCATCGCCCTTTTTACCAATGCAATCGCCTCGGTCTACAGGATGTCCAAAAAAATAAACAATAAGCTTGATGATGAAGAATTCTTTCAGGATGTGTGCGTGATGCTGCTCCAAATCGTCAAGGCATCAAAGATCATCCCTCACAAGGTGGCCCTGCAAATAACGAATCAATTGAAGAACGAGACATGGAGCCTGGCCAACAGAAGTCTCACCCAATCCCGTCTCGAAGTAACGGCGGATATAAACAGGATCATCTCCCTCGCCGGCAGTATTGAGGAGATAGATACCGCGCCGGCCATCCCGGATGCTTATGCCCTCCTCGATGACCTCGTGCAGAGACGGATGATCACGCAAGCGGACAAAAAGATCATCCTTACGACCGTGATCGACGGGAAGTCTCTCAAGGACATCTCCGACCCCAGGCACTACGAAAAATTAAAAAAGCGTCGGCAACGCACCATCCGGGCCATAAAAACACATCTTGCCAACAAGTTGAAATTATAAGTGGAATAAAGATTTTTTGTCCCCTGAAGGGGGGGTCCATAACATATTACCTATAGAAGGACATTTTAAGGAGGACGCCATGACCAATATCAAACCGAAAAACACCACCCACATTATCAGGGAAACCTTTTATGACATGACGCTTTACATGCAGGCACTCTTTCTCCTCTACGGCATCAGCGAAATCCTTGCCGATGACATCATCCAGTGCCTGGAGGATGGGTATGGGAAGGCCATTAAGACGCTGAAGAAGTGTGATGCCGAAGGCGAGAAACCGAAGACCAAGGCGAATATGGCCGTTGAGCGGTTCTTGAAGAAGCTGGAACAGGAAGGAATCTGATCGGGGGCTGTCCAGAGGGTGAATCTCCCCGTTATCGAGGGGACAAGTTTGGAAAGGAGAATCGGCCATGAAAAATCAGGAAGTTTCCGTTGCCCCGGGAGCGGTATCGGGGCGGATGGTTCTGGGAAGGATGGTTCTGGGAATCGAGGATTCCGGCAGGGTGGTTTTGGAAGGGGTGATATCGGAAGGCCGGGTTTCTGGAGAAGGCGCGCGACCGCCGGCCGCCATCGAACCTACCCCATCGGCCGGGGCGGAACGAGAAAACCGTCCCGGCCACGATTCACAAAGGATGGCATGAAAAGGACCGGTCATCCGAAACGGGAAGACGGCTACACCACGATCTTCAATGAGCTCCTGGAGGCGCTGATGTGCGCCGACATCCCCAAGCGGGCGCGGCGGCTCATTGACGTCCAGATGCGCTTCTCGTTCGGATGCGGCCCGAAATCGTTCACGTCGCTGACGACGAAGGACTTCGCCTGTCTTTCCGATCTGGACTGGTCCAACGCATACCGGGCCATTACCTGGCTGATCGAGAAAAACATCTTTGAAAAGGACCCTGAAAACTCGGGACGGTACCGGTTAAACAAACTTTACCACCAGTGGGAGGTCAAGGTGCCGCTACGCGACGATCCAGCCTATAACGAAATGCTCAAAAAGACCGTCCGCCGGTCTGTCGATTTGACAGATGAACCTGTCAAAACAACAGATGCGTCTGTCGAAACGACAGATGAGTTCCCTGTCGATTTAACAGACGTCTGTCAAAACGACAGATGCTTATCTGTCGAAACGACAGACGGCCATCTGTCAAAACAACAGATGACTTGCGCTGATTCCCCTTCAGAGTCGGAGACATGCGACCTCCTAAAGAAAGTATTAAAGAAAGATAAAGAAAGTAATAACGATATCAGTAGCAGCTATGCAAACCAAGATTCCGCCGCCCCGGCGATTCATCCCGTCCCGGACGGCCACCCATTCTTCGCCCCCCTGGCCGACGATCACGCCTTCTGGAGAGCCCTTGCCTCCGCCTACTCCGATCAGGACATCCCCGCCCAGATCCGGAAGATGACCGCCTGGCTCATGGCCAATCCCCACCGGAAGCACAAGGACTACAAACGCTTTATCCAGGCCTGGCTGGCCCGTGAAGAACGAAAGGAGAACGCACATGGAAAGCATCGAACAGATTCTGAAGAGATCCCCGCTCCCTTTTCCGATATCCCGCCGGAACTCATCGCGTGAGACCGGTGAAGACGACGCGGGACAAACAACCGATGCGTCGGGGCTCTTCGTCCCAAACGATAAATCCGAAGAGGAGCGCATCGGGGACGACAGACCCGAAGCGGTTTGTCCGGTCTGCGGCGCGCCCATGACCCTTGTCTTCATGGACAACCCGTCCTACCTGAAGATCACCGGGAAAGAACCCCACTGGGCGGGGCTTCCCTGCGGGGCCTGCGAGCGCAAAAGGGTGATCCGGGAATTGGAGGAGCGGTCCGAAGAGGCGTCCCGGAACCGGTTGAACGCCCTGATCGCCGACAGCATGCTCCGGGAGCGGTTTCTCGACAAGACATTCGCCAATTTCATCCCCTTCGGGAAGGGCAAGGAAAAGCAGCTTTACGTCCTGTCCGTCGCGAAGGATTTCGCCGACGACTTCGACCGCCATCGCCGGATCGGCACCTGGCTCCTCTTCATGGGCAACGTCGGCGCCGGCAAAAGTCATCTCTGCGCCGCCGTCATCAACCAGCTCGTCCGCGCCGGCCGCACGGCCCTGTTCACCAAGGCCCCAAGGCTTCTGCGGGAGGTCAAGGAGACCTTCAACCGCGATTCCGAGGTCACCCAGAGCGAGATCATCGCCAGGATGGGCGAACTCGATCTGCTGGTGATCGACGAGGTGGGCATCCAGTTCGGCACCGATACGGAACGGATGATCCTCTACGAGATCCTCGACCTGCGCTACGAGGCGATGCGGCCCGTGATCCTCACAACGAACATCACCGACCTGAAGAGCCTGGAGAAGCTCCTCGGGGAGCGAATCATCGACCGCCTCTTCGAGGGCGAATCGAAGATCGTCTTTTTCGACTGGGAGAGCCACCGGCGGTTTCAGCGATCCGTTCCCGAGCCGGGTTCGCCGCCCAGGCCTCCCGCAAGGATGGTCTTGACCGGAGGGAAGATTCGATGAGACCCCTGACGTTTTCCATGCCCTTTCTGCCCCCGTCGCTGAACGTCTATCGCAACGAACACTGGCGCAAGCAACGGGAGGAGGAAAAGACGTGGAAGGATTTCATCGCCGTGAAGTGGGCGGAGCTGGGCCGGCCGAAACTGGAGGCCGTCCGGATCACGGTGGTCTTCTCCTTCCCCGACAAGAAGACGCGCGACCTGGACAACTACCTCGCCACAGGAAGCAAGCTCGTGGGGGACGCGGTTAAGGGGCGCTTCATCCCCGACGACAGTCCGGAGCACCTGAAGGCCTGGAGCTTCCGGTTCGAATTCGGTGACGAGGCCAAAACGACGGTCGTGATCGAGGAGGCGGGCCGGGGCGCCGCCGGTGACCAGGCAACGCTTTGGGAGGATCTCCCCGCGCAGTCAAAGAAGACGGCTGCCGGCGCCGGCGACGATGCAGGGCGATCCGCCGCAGGACCCTCTGCCAGCCCTCGCTTCACCTGCGCGCTCTACGAAACCTGCCTTGCCCCACTGTGCCCCCTGGACCGGAGCAGCCTCAAAGGCATCTGGTATCCCGACGAGGAGATCTGCCGATCCCGGTCTCATGGGAATCTTTCATGGATCAGAGCCCAGAGAAAGATCGCCAGGGCGGCGACGACAGGATACTTCACCCTGGAGATCCTCAACAGCATCCGCACCATCCGGAAAGGGATTACGGGACTTGACCCGAACGTCGATGAAAAGCCTCAGCTCCGGCGCTGGCTTGACCTTCATGAAAGGAAGCGATCCGACTTCGGCGGGAGGCAAAACATGCCGCTGGTGTTTGAGACCGGGAAGGCCGAACCGGACGGCCCTTCCACCCGGTTTCCGGCGGACCCCAGAACCGGGGTTTCAGCCCCTCTTCAAAACGTGGCGAAACAGGGGGGTCAAGGCAAAAATTTATGCCGAAACGGGGGGTCTCAGCACCCCAATCGGATCGGGACGGGTAAACCTCCGTCCCGGAGGTTTGCGCCCCAAAAAACCATGACGAAGGGATGACATTTTTTCGTGATGACAAACCAGGGACATCGACTGCAAAAATCCGGGCAGGAATCCCCGGCGCCCCTGAAGCGCTATTACCCGCTGGAGGAATAGAGGGGAAAGTGACCACGATTTCCAGCGCGCCCACAAAACGGTACTACCGCGTCGATGAAGTTGCCCGCTATTTCTCCGTTTGCGAACAAACGATCTACCGTCTCATCGACATGGGTGACATGAAGGCAATCCGCCTCAGGAGCTGCATCAGGGTGCCCGCGGAAGAGCTCCGGGAATTCGAAGAGAGGCAGCGGGATGATTCTTAGGCAGGCGACGAACGAGAAGGGGAAGGCGGTTCGCGGACGCCGACCGTAAATTCGCACGCTGACGACGGTTACAATTTGGTAACAGGGGCATCAAGATGTTAGCAAACACTCCGTCAAAAAAGGCGCAGGGATCAGCCATTCCGGTGCGGGTCATACCCAAACGGCTCTTTTCGATCAACGACGCTGCCGTTTATCTGGGCCGTTCTGTTTGGGCTGTCCGTGAAATGCTCTGGGCCGGAAAGATCCCTTTCGTTAAAGACGGAAGGCGCACGTTGCTTGACATCCGGGATATGGACACATGGATTGAAAGCAGCAAAACACGAATGACCTCATAAAAAAAGACTTAACAAACCCCATCCAATGGAATATAGATTAGCCATGACAAGCGGAGAACTCAGGGAATGGAGACAGAGAAACGGATGGAGTCAGGGCCAGTTGGCGCGGGCTTTAGGCGTCATTCCAATATCTGTTTCCAGGTGGGAGCGGGGAGAACGTCAGATCCCTTCATTCCTTCATTTGGCGTTATCGTTGTTGGAATTGAAGGGGAATGAGCTTAAGCCCCGGATGAGAACGTAAACGAGAAAGGAGGTTTAATGTCATGGGCATGATCTATCTGAGAGGCCATACATGGTGGGTAAAATACTACCGGGATGGCAAACCTTATCGGGAAAGCGCCAAGACCGAGAAGGAAACAGAGGCAAAGAAATTCTTACAGCGGCGTGAAGGGCAGGTTGTCGATGGGAATTTTCAGGGTTTGAAAGTTGAGAAGATCACCTTTGAGGATCTAAAGAAGGATCTCATCAACGATTACAAGCTTAATGCAAAGCGGTCATTGGATCGGGCAGAATTGAGCATCAAGCATTTGGATGCTTCTTTCAAGGGCATGAAGGTGATCAACATCACCACAAATCAGGTTGAACGGTACATCCTGAAGCGCAAACAGGCGGGGGCCTGTAATGGAACAGTCAACCGTGAATTGTCGGCCTTACGCCGGATGATGTCTCTGGGGACAAGGCAGACGCCAAAGAAGGTGATCAATCCGCCGTTCATTCCTAAGCTGCAAGAGGCGGATCCGCGGGAAGTATTCTTTGAGCATGATGAATATCAGAGATTGAGAGAGGCGTTGCCGGATCACCTGAAGCCCGTCCTTACGATGGGATATTTAACCGGGATGCGTAAGCGAGAGGTGCTTAATCTCCGGTGGGATCAGGTAAACATCTTTGAACGAAAGATCACCCTTCATGCCAGCGACACAAAGAACAAAAAGCCGCGGATCATATACCTTGCCGGGGACCTGTATGATTGCCTGCGGAATCAGTTGATCATTAAGGAGCGGGAATATCCGGAATGCGAGTATGTTTTCTTCCGGGAGGCCGTGTCGCCCACGGGAGAGATCCAGGCACAGCCGATCAAGAATTTTCAGGCTGCATGGCGGACGGCCTGTAAGAAGGCCAAACTATCGGGGAAGGTGTTCCATGACTTGAGGCGGTCCGGGGTCAGAAACCTTGTACGGTCCGGCGTGTCGGAAACGGTCGCCATGAGGATCAGCGGTCATAAGACCCGGAGCATTTTCCAGAGGTACAACATCACAAACGAAGAAGATTTGAAGCAAGCCGCACAACGTTTGGACACCCACCTGAAAGAGATCGAAGACACCCGCCAAAACGAATCCACGGGCACAATTACGGGCACAATTTCAGATGCAAGGGCGAAAGGGTAGGGGAAGGGAAAATGACCACATGCGCTAAGTGCTTGAAATTAAATGGCGGAAGTGCATGGGAATCGAACCCACCTGGGACGGTTTTAGCGCCCCACACCGGATTTGAAGTCCGGGAGGCCCACCAGTGACCTTGGCACTTCCGTGGTGTTTATAACACGGTCTGCGCCGTAATGAAAGGAGTGCGTTTCACCGTAATCCACCACCAACTTTTAGATAGGCTGGTTTTTCGTACTTTTGGGACTCATTCTGTTCGTTCCTGGTTGGGTTATCCGCTTAAGAATGCCATGACAGCCTCATCTTTTCCAAACCTTGCCGAAACTCCTTGTGACGTATTCCTCTTGGAACACACTTCCACCACCGGTCGGAAAATTTTGCTCCAAAAATCCACC
>Ga0315297_10002574_pt1 | contig 11464 bp, 6 predicted proteins | sample YL17G15_0_MG_FD_203628 | JGI IMG/M metagenome (GOLD analysis project Ga0315297, IMG submission 203628) | Sediment microbial communities from Yellowstone Lake, YNP, Wyoming, USA - YL17G15_0 | ecosystem: Environmental > Aquatic > Freshwater > Lake > Sediment | place: USA: Wyoming | collected... | reverse complement strand
CGACATTTACTATCTTCCTGCCGCTGACTGCGGCTGCACTGCCTGCCCCCAGGCCCACTGGCGTGGAGACTCAGCCGGCAAACTGAACCCGTGCAGTATCGCGAAGCCATCTATCTGGCCCATTCGCGCCCAGAGAAGCGGGTGCACGTCGGGCTGAATTCTCCCGGCATTCCTCGATGAAGCGGGTTCGTGGCTGAAGGTTCAGGGCAGCAGTCGCAGGCAGGAGAAGCCGTGGGCGTTCAGGTCGATTGTCACTCTGTCGCCGACGATTTTCAGATCGCCGATGTCCCTCTCGAGCAGGTCTGTGAGGACGGCCTTTCTGTAGCCTTTGAGGCCTACGCTAAGCGGCTCAGAGCGCCCGGCGACCTCCCAGAGCCGCAGTATCGAGCCGCCGGCGCTCTCTTCGTCCGCTGGTTTTAGAGAAGTGGCTATCGCGCGTGCCGGGTCAAGCTCGATTACGGCTTTAAGGGCATTTTCAGGAATAGCGCCCCAGGCGGCGAGCAGGGGCGAGGCGGCGGACCTGCTGAAGGCGAAGGCGTCCGGGGCGTTATAGCCGCCGGCGCGTGCCCGCACGGCGTAGCGGAAGCGAAATTTTGTAACGCCGTGCTGGTCCTGGGTGACCTCGCGGTAGTTCTGGTCGTTGCCGAGCAATTCGAAGGTAATCGGGTCGAGGTCGAGACGCAATGCGAATGCGTCAATTGGGGCAATGGTAACGCCCATTCCGCCCGGCACGGAGGCATCGACAAAGCCCTGTACGGCGAATCGGCGGTTGTCCGCGCCGCCGAGCAGGTCGCCGGCAGGTTGGAGGCGAGGGCAAATAACGGCGCCGGTGGTTTCTATTCGAAGCTCGGCTTCCTTGGTCAATACGGGGAATACCTGGCAGAGACGCTGCTGCTTTGAGGTCACGGGCTTTTCGATGTGGATGTCGAAATCAACGCGGTCGAGTTCGGCATAGGCGGTGACGAAGTTCGTTACTCGAATCCCTTGGGTGCTGCCTGTGATTTTCAATCTTGCGAGTACGGGACCGGCGGCTATGACTTCTGATTTGACGTTTATCAGAGCGTGTTCGGAGCCGTCGAAATACATTGTCTGGCAAATGGTCCGAGCAGCATCCGGGGCGAGGAGCTCGCTTCCGCCGGGTTTATGGACGACGCTGGAAATACCGCCGGTCGTGAGGTCCACCGTCAGGCGGTAGTAAGGGCTTTCAAGTTGAGTCGGTGCTGCTGATAGCTTGTCTGTTTGGAGCGTGCTTTGCGCGCCGGGCTTCAACGTGACTTGCTCAAAGCCGAAGCCGGGTGTTTCGGGGCAGACGAAGTACAGGACGCCCTTGCCTTGCTCTTCAATGATTTGGAATCTGACGTCTTTGCCCTGGGCCGACACAGAACCGATGTCGGCAGCGGGATCCTCGATACGAACCAGTCCCTTCCGTCGAAAGCCCAGACTGTTGAAGACGGTGATATTCTGCTTGTCGGGTTTTAGGGCGAGGGCGGCCCAGGCTTTTTGCTGAAGGCTGCTGCTCAAGAGGGCGAACTGCTCGGACCATTTCTTTCTTAGCTCAGCGTTGTGGAGTTTGTTGGCTTCGCTGTTGCCGTTCCAGGCGTGGTCGGAGAGCATAGACCAATACCACTCGGCCTGTTCGCGGTCTTTTTGTGTCTGCTTGGATATGTCGGGGTAACGGAGGGAAACGACACTAACGAGGGCTTCCGCGGCAAGGAAGGCTCTCTCGGCCTGTCGCATGTCGGCGGCGTATTTGGCGAGCGACACGGGCCACAGGTCCCAGGAGTGGCCGAAGCAGCCGCGAAGCGTCGGCATAAACGGCGTTTTTGCCTGGACCTCATCAACCGCCCGGCAGAATTGCGGCAGGGCCGCGTTGACCAATTTGGGGTGGGGTCCCTGCTGGGAATTGTATTTTATGATTGAGTCGGCGAATCCGCGGGCCTGGTTGCCGCTATTGGGAGAGATGTCACCGTGCGTGCCGCTGGCGAGGATTGCTCGAAGCGGGTAGGCCTCGGCGAGATTAGTGTAATGCGCAAGCCATTCTTTGACGATGGCATCCGGATTGCGCAGCAGGTGCACGCCCTGGGTGTAGCTTGATTTATTGGAGGCCCATGTGTCCATAACGACGCGGATCTTGTTGCCGTCGGGGCCTTCGAGGAAGAATAGGGGCGGGTTCTTGAGGCCGGAGAAGGTCGAGTCGTAAGAGTAGAAGGGGACGGAGAGCCAGCGGATGCCGCAGCCGGCAAGAATCGAGGCTGTGCCCCAGGGCAGCGACGGCTCCTCGATGTGCTCGGCGATGTCGATGGAGATTCCCCAGTCTCTTTCGAGCCGGCGGGCCGGGTAAAAGGTGCGGATCGCGCCCTCGACGCTCTGGAACGCCCAGAGGGAATTACAAAGGTAGGGGCTTACGAAGACCCGTCCTTCTTTGATTCGGCGGATAAGCTCGGCCTTTCGCTGCGGGTAATACTCGACGAAACACAATGCCTCCTGGGTCACCGCCATATTGTAGCTGTCGCGATTATGAGGCTCCTCATTATCGGTGCGGTTCATCTCGTCGAGGTGGGCGCGGACAATGTCGGCAAAGCTCTTTCGCGTCTGCTCCTCCGTATAGCCCCACGTGTAGTCCGGGCAGTTGTCGTTGGTGATGTAAATTGTCCAGCTATTCGGCTCTGCGGGCCTGTCCGCGGCGAGACTTGCGGCCGGCATTGCAAAGAGCAATGCGAGCAAACAACTCAACTGAATAATCCGGATCACTCTTATATTGACCTTGGCATAGACGGAGTATTCGTACTTTTCTATAGTTTTGGATAGGTCCAGGGCTTTCGGTATTTGCGCTGCAGGAGCTTATTGGCTTCTTTGTCGCCGATGATCGTTTCTTTCTCGCCGTCCCATTTAACGCTTCTGCCGAGCTTGTACGAGAGCATGCCGAGCAGGCTCATATTCGTCGAGCGCTGGATGAGCTCGATGTCGCAGACGGGGCGCCTGCCGGTTTCGATTGCGCTGAGGAAGTCGGCCCATAGCTCCTTGATGTTCTGCTGGTCCGGCTCGTTCAGCCGGGGGTCTTCGTGGATTTCCTTTTCGCCTTTGCCGAGGGGGTAGAAGGTCCAGCCGGTCTGCCAGCCCATGTGGAACGTGCCTTTAGTGCCGTAAAAATAGCAGCCGACGTTTTCCGCCTTCTCCGCCGGATTGCCTGCGAACTGGCGGTGCTCCCAGTGGGCGGTGAAGCCCTCAAACTCGTATGTTGCAATCTGGTGGTCGGGCGCGTCGGTGGTTTGCTCCGTTGCAGTGAGGATGGGCGGGCCTTTAATCGGTCGGCCGCCGGTGGAATAGACCGTCTTTGGCCATTTTTCTTCCATTACCCAGAGTATCTGGTCCATCCAGTGGACCCCCCAGTCGCCGAGCGTGCCGTTGGCGTAGTCGAGGTACTGGCGGAATCCGCGGGGGTGGATGCCGCCGCTCCACGGGTTTTTGGAGTCGCCGTTGAATGGCCGCATCGGGGCCGGGCCGCACCACATATCCCAATCCAGCCCTTCAGGAGGCTCGGTGTTCTTCATTGGCGCTTCCGGTCCGCCGCCATACAGGACGAACGCGCGAACCGCGCCGATCTTCCCGGCGTTTCCTTCTCTGAGGAACTTCCTGCCGGAGACGTTGTGCGGCGATACTCGGCGATGTGTGCCTACCTGCACCACGCGCTCGGCGGCGCGTGCGGCGTTGACCATTGCCCGGCCCTCCATAATCGTATGGCTGATGGGCTTTTCGACGTAAACGTGCGCGCCGGCTTTGACGGCGGCTATCGCACAGAGCGGATGCCAGTGGTCGGGCGTGGCGACGATTGCAATATCTGGTTTTTCCTTTTCGAGCAGCTCGCGGTAGTCGCCGTACTTTTTGGGCGCATCGGCGGCGAGCTTCTGGACCTTTTCGACGGCGGGGTCGAGCTGGTGGCGGTCAACGTCGCACATTGCGACGATCTTGCACCTGCCGGATGCAATCGCCTCGCCGGTAATGTTCATCCCCCACCAGCCGGAACCGATAAGGGCGGTGCGGTAGGTCTTGACGCGGGCGGCGGTTATGACGTTTGGAAAACTCAGCGCCAGCCCGGCTGCTACGGAGCCTTTTAGAAAAGTGCGGCGGTCTATAGACATTGTCGTATCTCCCTTCTTCTGCTTAAAAAAAAGGCTTCTGCTTAAAAACTCAAGAGTCACGATTTTGTTGACGCAGGCAGAGCCAAAACGCTGCCGATTTCAAAGGTTAAGTCTTGCCGGTTCATCTATCCAAGTCAAGCGCAAAATCCGATTGGCAACCGCCGCGGTGCAAGGTCGTAAAAGGTGTTGGCATCCGTCGGGCCGCTCAGGTATCATATTGATCGACACTTGGTTAATAAAAGGAGCCGCAAATGGCCGCAACAAAGCACTTGGTGATGCTCGCATTTCTACTGTCTTTGCCGGCTGCGCTATGCCGGGCCAAAGACTATCCGTATCGCTGGGTCTATGTATCGAGGTCTCTGCGGGCGGACAGCGATGTGGCCGACATTGAGGGGATAGTCAAGACCGCATCGAAGCACGGCCTGAACGGAATGGTGCTTGCGGCGGGGATCGACAGGCTTGACAGGCAGCCGCCCGATTATTTCACGAGGCTCGAGCAGGTAAAGCAAATCTGCAAAGATAACGGCATAGAGATCATCCCCCTGATTTTCTCGGCGGGATACGGAGGGTCCATCCTCTCTTACGATAAGAACCTTGCGGCGGGGATTCCGGTTATCGATGCGCTGTTCGTGGTCGAGAATGGCAAAGCTCATCCGGTCGCGGACCCATTCGTGGCGGTAGCGAACGGGGGCTTCGAGGAGTATGAAGGCGGCCGGTTGGCGGGGTACGGATTTCACGACAGGCCGGGCGAGGTCTCGTTCATAGACAAGGAGGTTTTCAAAGGCGGCCAGGCGTCGCTGAAGTTCGAGAACTTCGGCAAGTATGAGTATGGGCACGCACGGGTGATGCAGGAGATCAAGGTCCGGCCGCACCGCTGCTATAGAATAAGCTGCTGGGTGAAGACGGACTCGCTCGAGCCGGGCGGCTCATTCTGCGTGCAGGTGCTTACGGCGGACGGGCGGAGCCTGGCGCCGTGGGACCCGGCAATTCCGTCCACCTCGGACTGGCGCAAAGTGGTTATGGGTTTCAACAGCCTCGATTACGAGATGGTTAGAATCTATCTCGGAGCCTGGGGCGGGAAGTCGGGGCGGTTTTGGGTGGATGATCTTAGCATCGAAGAGGTAGGGCTGCTGAACGTCTTGCGGCGGGACGGGACGCCGATAATGGTCAAGGGCGAGAAAACGGGGACCATTTACGAGGAGGGCAGGGATTTCGCCGAGATACGGGACCCGTCGCTCAACTTTAGATTCGACCATGAAGGGCCGGTGATAAACATTTTGCCGGGCGGCGGAATCAAAGACGGCGAGCGGCTGCGGGTGGGCTACTATCACGGGATGGGGGTGAACCAGGGACAAGTTACGATTTGCATGTCCGAGCCTAAGGTCTATGAGATTTGGGGCAGGCAGGCCGAGCTGATTCACAAGCGCCTCGCCCCCAACAAGTACCTTCTGAGCATGGACGAGGTAAGGGCGGGCGGGGCCTGCCGGGCCTGCAAAGACCGCAAAATGACGATGGGCCAGATATTGGGCGACTGCATCACAAGGCAGGCCGCAATGATCCACCGGGTGAATCCGAAGGCGGAGGTTTGGGCGTGGTCGGACATGCTCGACCCGAACCATAACGCCCACGGTGATTACTATCTTGTTGATGGGGATTTCAACGGCTCGTGGAATTACGTTCCAAAGGACCTGGGCATCGTTTGCTGGTATTACGAGAAGCGCAATGAGAGTCTGAATTTTTTCTCGAATCTCGGGTTTACGACCGTGGCGGGGGCTTACTATGACGGCGACACGCTCGAGAATCCGAAGGGATGGATCGAGGTACTGGACCGCACGCCGGGCGCGCGCGGGATAATGTACACCACGTGGCAGAATAAGTACAAGCTGCTTGGTGCGTTCGGAGACCTTGTGGGCAGTCGATGATGCAGCGGCGCACAGAACAAGGGATGGCGCGATGAAAGAGATGTAGGGAGTCTTGATTATGAAGCGGCTTAGTTTTTTGATCGTTGTTGGGTGCGTGCTCTTGGTCGGCGATGCGCGTGCGGCGGTTGGCGGTTTTGTGCCGTTGTTCAACGGCAAAAATCTGGATGGCTGGGTGAATGTCAACTGCGCGCCGGAGACCTGGACGGTGAAGGATGGGATGGTCGTCTGCACCGGGATTCCCACCGGCGTGCTGCGGACCGAGAAAATGTATGAGAACTACATCCTCGAATTGGAATGGCGCCATATCAAGGAGGGGGGCAACGCGGGTCTGTTTATCCACTCCGACCCGATCACCGCGCCGGGGCAGCCCTTCACGCGCTCAATCGAAGTGCAGATTCTGGACGGGCGCAGTACTGAGAACTACACCAGTCACGGCGACGTATTTGCCATTCACGGCGCGACGATGAAGCCGGACAAGCCTCATCCCGGCGGCTGGATGCGGTCTTTGCCGAGCGAACAGCGGTGCAAGCCTGCGGGCCAGTGGAACCATTACCGGCTTGAAAGCCGCGACGGGAAGATCGATCTGGCGGTGAACGGAAAGGTAGTTACCCACGCATCGCAGGCCAATCCGCGCAAGGGCTATATCTGCCTGGAGTCGGAAGGCAGCGAGGCGCATTTCCGCAACATCCGGATTCAGCAATTGCCCAGCTCCAATCCGCCCGCTGAGATGGTTGCAAAGAAAGATGAAGGCTATCGCATTCTTTACAACGGCCTGGACCTTCGCGGCTGGAAGATGGCGCCGGGCCACGAGGGGCACTGGCAGGCGAAGGATTGGGTTCTCGATTACGACGGTAAGAGCGAGGCGGAGGGTGATAAAAGTCTGTGGACGGAAAGAGAGTTCGGCAACTTTACTCTCATAGTTGACTGGCGTCTGCCGGGCGAGCGAGAGAGCGCAGATGTGCCGGTAATCCTGCCGGACGGCAGCGAGGCGGCTGACGCCGACGGCAAGCCGCGGACCGCTACGATAAAGTACGCCGGCGACAGCGGAATTTACCTGCGGGGATCATCGAAGAGCCAGATCAATATCTGGAACTGGCCGGTCGGGTCGGGCGAGATATGGGGATACCGCACGGACAAGAGTATGCCGGCGGAGGTGCGACGGGCCGCGACGCCGATGCTCAACGCAGATAATCCGGTCGGCCAATGGAACCGATTCGAGATCACGGCGGTCGGCGATAAGGTGACGGTTGTGCTCAACGGCAAGACAGTTATCAAAGAGGCGAAGCTGCCGGGTATGCCGGCAAAGGGTCCTATTGCGCTGCAGCATCACGGCGACCCGGTGCAGTTCGCCAACATATATATTAAGGACCTGGATTAGGTTTCTTTGACACGGATTAACACCGTCTTCGCATATCTGGATTCCTGCCTGCGCAGGAATGACGGCGTTGCGCAGGAATGACAGCGCCGAGTCATAACCGATAGAGCATTTTTAGCGATTGCTTTATTACCATCTCGGCCGCCTGGGGCGCGAAGGGGCTGCTTCGGACTTCATAGCCGCCTTCTATGTGCATGCCTTTTGTCGGCAGGTAGCCGGCGGCGCCGTTGCAGTGGGTGATTACAAATGTATGCTTGAACGGCGAGGCCGCCTTTATCGCCATTCCGATCTCACAGCACATCTCGCAGCCGAAGCCTATGAAGCCAATGTCGCCAACCCGCCCGGCGGTTATGTTCAGGGCAGCGGTTTGTTCGTTTGTTTTGTCGTCAGGCTCATCGGCAGGTTTTTTCGGAAGCGCCATTGTGATAAACGCCGTGTCGATCTTGCCGCCGGCGCTTGTCTCTTTTATGTCGCGATAAACGTGCACTACCTCCTCGCCGAGCAGCGTCCCCAGCAATACAGGTTCGGGGATCCAGCCGGGTTCGGTATTGAATTCGGGGAGGATCCTGTACCAGGGGTCGATGTCACCCGATGCGCCGGCAAAGGCGGGGGCAATGACATCCGGCCCGAGGATCTTCTCGACGAACTGCTCGGCGAGTCCGAGGACGTCGCCGCTGATCTGGTAGTTTTGGGGGCCGAGCGACGTGCCGTGCGTGGCGTAGTCGAGCAGGACGACGACAGGCGCGCCGTCGGCGTTGGCGATTTTGGCGACGAGGACCTGCTTATCGGTCGGGCCGTATGGATTGCGTCCCAATTTGATGGCCTCATCTTTGGACCGGCCGGAATCATCGAGACGCACTTCGCGGCGGTTGGACCCGACCGGTGAATAGCCTATGCCGCAGCCGATGCGAACCGGGGCCGTCGAATCGAGCGCCTCTCCGATCACTTTTAGTAATCTGTCTTTTAGGGTCTCGGTGTATTTGAGATTGTTTTCGTGGCCTTTGTCTTTGTCCACAGTCAATGTCGGTGCGGCGTGGGTATGTATGCCGGCCAGGAAAAGCTCGGCCGGCTGGAGCTTGAACTTCGCGAGTATTGCCTTGCGGAAGTCCTCGGCGGTGCCGTCGTAATATCCGATAAGGTCGGTGGAAACGAGCACCAGGCGTTTGCCGTTGTTCTCGAATGCCACAACTCTTGCGGATAACGGGTCGTGCACGCCCTTGGACAAGTCCTTGCGGCTCGCATAGCCGGAGAGCGTGACAGGCTCCTTCGGCGTGATGTCGATCCGCGCTACGCCTGCACGCAGGACCTCGTCGGCTTGCTGCGCCCGGATGTTGAACGACGCAAGAAGGAGGAACGTGACAGCAGCAAGAATCAGCCTGTGTGTGATAGTTGAAATTTCTTCCATAATGATTACCCTGCTATCTATGTCCAAACTGATTTTGGATGATTATATTAGACCGCAGAGACGCAGTCAACGCCTACGGGTAAAAAAGCTTGTTGCGGAATATTGCCTGCATTACAATTACTGCCGCTCTCACTAAAATGCAGGAACAAGACAATCGAAGGAGTTTGAGAATATGGCGCCGAAAAAAGTAAGATCCGCAGAGGACTGTTCACGACGTGACTTTCTCAAGCGAAGCGGAGGCGCACTTGCGGGGGCGATGCTGGTCCCGCAGGGTGCGCTGGCTGTCAATACCGCCCCGAAGAAGGTTCGTATCGGCGTGGTTGGCGGCGGGTTCGGCACGTCGTTTCAATGGCACGAGCACCCCGACTGCGTTGTGCAGGCGGTCAGCGACCTTCGCGAGGACAGGCGCAAGGGCCTGATGCAGGTCTATAATTGTCCGAAGGCGTACAATTCGCTCGAAGAGCTTGTGCTCGCCAAGGACATCGACGCAGTGGCTGTCTTTACGGATGGTCCGCTCCACGTCCAGCACACAGTCGAGGCGATGAAGAACGGCAAGAGTGTGATCTCGGCGGTCCCGGCGGCCTGGGGCACAATCGAGCAGGCGGACCTGCTGGCCGATACGGTCAAGAAGTACGGGCTGACGTATATGATGGCTGAGACGGGGCACTATCAGCAGTCCACGATCTCGGCTCGGAAATTCTACGAGCAGGGCAAGTTCGGGTCGCTGTACTATTGCGAGGCGGAATATCAGCATCCCGGCCTGGAAGTGCTCTATTACTGGGACGGCAAGCGGACGTGGCGGTACGGCGTTGCGCCGATGCACTACCCGACGCACTGCACCAGCCAGCTTGTCGGCGTCACCGGCGAGCGACTTACCGAAGTAGTCTGCCACGGCTGGGGCGACGATGACCAGGTATTGAAGGATAATGCCTACGGCAATCCGTTCTGGAACGAGTCGGCGATGTTCAGGACGGACCACGGCAACGCGTTCCGCGTCAATATATGGTGGAAGGGCGCGCACCGAGGCTGCGAGCGGGCGCAGTGGATTGGTGATAAGATGAGCTTCTACGCCCCTCACCCCAACGGCATAGGCCCTGTTATCATCCGCAGCGGCGAGCAGATGGAAAAAGACGACGCCGGGTTCGAGCGCAAGGCGCCGAACTTCGAGAATTACAAGCAGGTCGAGTGGTGGAAGACGGATATGCTGCCTGAGCCGCTGCGCCACAACAGCGGGCACGAAGGCTCGCATACGTTCCTGACGCACGAGTTCGTCGATGCCCTCGTCCACGACCGCCGGCCCGCCACAGACGTTCACGAGTCCCTGGCATACACCGTCCCGGGCATAGTTGCGCACCAGTCGGCTCTTAAGAAGGGCGAGCTCTTGAAAATTCCGCGGTACGACCGCCCCGAGCGGGCGACGCGAAAAACCTGAAAATTCTTATGAGTTCTGCAAAATTGCAGGTTAGGCCTATATTGTTGAAGAAAATCTCTTTTATGATTTTCTTCAATAATTACCTAAGCGATTATGAGACAATACATTACCGTTGAAAAGAAAAAATCAACAAACGATTTTTTCTTTTCTAAGTAGGCCTAACCTGCAATTTTGCAGAAGCCTTTGAAACTTCTTACGATAGGAGGTACAATTATGCGATTGAATAGTCTATGGGCGGTTTTGGCGGTTGCGTTTCTGGCGGCGCCGTTAAGCGGGGCGGCGGAACAAAAGGTCTTTCGCCTCGGTATAATCGGCCTTGACACCTCGCACGTCACCGCCTTTACACAAGCTATCAACAACCCGGCAAAAAACTACGGCTGCAAGGTCGTCGCGGGGTATCCGGGCGGCTCGCCGGATATCGATTCATCGCGTAACCGCGTCAAGGGGTACACCGAAGAGCTGCGCGACAAATACGGCGTCGAGATAGTCGATAGCATCGAAGAGCTGTGCAAAAAGGTTGATGGAGTGCTGTTAGAGAGCGTTGATGGTCGGCCCCATCTAAAGCAGGCAACGCCCGTAATTAAGGCCGGCAAACCTTTATTCATCGACAAGCCTATGGCGGGCAATTTGGCGGACGTGATTGAGATATTCCGGCTGGCTAAAGAGAATAATGTGCCGTGCTGGTCGAGCTCGTCTTTGCGATTCAGCCCCGGCGTCATCGACGCAAGAAGCGATCCGAATCTCGGCGGGGTGCTCGGGTGCGATGCTTATGGCCCCTGCTCGCTCGAAGAGCATCACCCGGACCTTTACTGGTACGGCGTGCACGGGGTGGAGATGCTCTTTACGATTATGGGGCCGGGCTGCCGGACAGTCAGTCGCACGCAGACCGGGGATTTCGAATTGGTTGTCGGCGTATGGGAAGGCGGAAGAATCGGCACTTTCAGGGGGCTGCGAAAGGGCAAGAGCGACTACGGCGCCACGGTCTTCGGCAACAAGGCGATAGCGTCCGCCAGTGAGTACGCCGGGTATGGGCCTTTGATCGACGAAATCGTCAAGTTCTTTAAGACAGGCAAACCGCCCGTGCCGGCGGAAGAAACGATAGAGATGTTTGCCTTTATGTCCGCCGCGGATGAATCCAAGACTAAAGGCGGGGCGCCTGTTTCCATTGCGGAAATGATTGAAAAGGCCAAG
>Ga0315297_10002573_pt1 | contig 11467 bp, 14 predicted proteins | sample YL17G15_0_MG_FD_203628 | JGI IMG/M metagenome (GOLD analysis project Ga0315297, IMG submission 203628) | Sediment microbial communities from Yellowstone Lake, YNP, Wyoming, USA - YL17G15_0 | ecosystem: Environmental > Aquatic > Freshwater > Lake > Sediment | place: USA: Wyoming | collected... | reverse complement strand
GAATCCGCCTGCGGGGAGGCTGAAGAGGACGTTCACCACCCCGTTGACGAGAAGGAGAACACCCCAGTCACTCGTGGAAAGGCCGATCGTCTCCTTGGCACGTATTATCCAGAAGGGTGAGACGAGACTGACGATGAATGTACAACCCGATATGAGGAGGCTGAGGACGATGAGTCGCCTAGGTGCCTCCTTAACGACTCGGATGACGTCGCCGTAGGACTTGATGAGGAGACCCGGGATTGAGTTCAGCGTTATCTTTACGATTTCCCTCGGCGCCACCGTCTCTCTCAGGAACTTTAATCGAAGCGTCGCGACGAGGAGGGCGACGAAGAACCCGGCGAGGTACAGCCCCTTGACGGCTGGTTTTATGCCGAGGATATCGATGAGCCATCCACCGAGTATGGGGGAGGCTATGCCGAAGGCGCTCGGGATGGCCATGGTCGCAGCGAAGCCTATCCCCCTCTTCCCCGGGGGCAGGGAGTCGGCCATGAGGGCCTGCATGGCTGGGATATAGAAGGTGATGAGGCTCTGGGCGAACATGCCGACGCCCACCCAGACCCAGCTGTCGGTGAAGACGAAGATGAGGAATGTGAGGCTGTAGACGTACGTCATGTAGGCCATGACCTTGATGCGGCCCCGGTAGTCGGCTATGTAGCCGCCGAGGGGGTAGAGAATCAGGGAGGCGAGGTTGCCGATCGCCATGACCTGCCCGATGGTCTCGTACTCGCCACCTAAGGCCATTATGTAGAGTGCGAGGAAGGGCCAGATGATGTCGATACTGATGCGCCAGAGGATGCTGCAGATGGTGAGGACGAGGACGTTGCCCTTCATGAAGCTAAGGGACCCAGCCATCTTATCGGCATCACCGGAACCAGCCAGCCAGATCGCCCCACGCCTCTTTAAAGGTGGCGCACCGGGGTTAAGCTCAAATTGCATCACGGCGCACTACATCCAATGCTTCACTTCGCCTACGGCTCCAACCTATCCCCAAAGTTCCTGCGTCAGTACTGCCCTACCGCCGTCTTCCAGATGAGGGCGGAACTCCCAAACTATAGGATCGCGTTCCCCTTCTTCAGCCAGAAACGGCAGGGAGGAATAAGCAGCATCGTCCACGCCCCGGGAGAGCTCATCCGCGGCGTCATCTACGAAGTCAACCAGAAGGAGATGGAGGAACTGGATGTCGTAGAGAGCGTCCCGCAGGGCCACTACGTCAGGGAGACGTATCTCGTCCTCGGCGAGGACAGGAGGTGGCACGGCGCAGACCTCTACCGCTGCGCCAAGCCGACGGGCCCCTATGCGCCAGCTAGAAGCTATGTTGAGCTCATGCTTGAGGGTGCCGAGGAGCACCAGCTCGACCCGAATTACGTCAAGGAACTACGCTGGCTTATCGCTTCCCTCAACTAGGGCTCCTAGCCCCGGAGGGGGGCTCTTCTTCATTGAGTACCCTTTTGGAGGGCAGTGAGCTTTTTACATCTTACACCGCTTACCATTGAGAGGCATCGGAATGGGTGACGGCTTCTTCGTCGTGGTTGCGCTTGGAGACAGCCTCACCGCGGGGTACAGGACGCGCGACCCTTACGCCATCGACCCGAGGGTTCCCTACCCAGCCCAGCTTGGATCCCTACTCAGGAAGAGGCTAGAGGGGAAAACGACGCAGGTCTTCGTCGTCAACGCCGGGGTGAACGGTGACAGCACCGACGGGATGCTCTGGAGGTTCGGGCAGGCTACCGCTTCGGAGAGGCCCGATGTCGTCGTGGTCTGGGGAGGGATAAATGACCTCGGCGCCGCAAGGGACCCGGAGCACGTGATGGGGAACCTTGCGAGACTCTACGATTCATGCGGCGAGATAGGGGCGACGCCGGTGGCCTGTACACTCACACCCACACGACTCACAAGTCCTAACATGAAGCGCCTGAACGATATGATCAGGTTCCACGCATCGGAGAAGGGTGTGATCCTTGCCGATCTCTTCCCCGGCCTAGCGGACGGGGAGGGCAACCTACAGCAGGAATACTCGGACGATGGAGCCCACCTCACCCCCACAGGCTATCGGCGGGTCGCCGAGATAATCTTCGGTTCCATCGCCCCCCTCATCGAGAAGGTGGAGCCCTGACCAGTAGCATTTATAATATGGAGCCTCACTAATCTGCTGAGGTTTCAGAATTGACGAAGAAGAGGAGCAGTGGGGGTCGCAGCAAGGGCGACAAAGGGAGCTCTGGGACGGTGCAGTGCAGCATCTGTGGGGCTCAGGTGCCCCGCGACAAGGTGAAGAGGCAGACTCGATATACGAGCCTCGTCGACTCCCGGCTCCTGAAGGAGCTCCAGAATCAGGGCTCCACCATCCAGCGCACGAAGGTGCTGAAGTACTACTGCATCAGCTGTGCTGTGCACCGCGGCGTAATCAAGGTGCGCGGGAAGGAGGAGCGCAAGTTCGTGCCGAAGCGCCGCAGGGCGAGACCGGGGCCAAGCGCTTAGAAATCCATACTTTTCCGCTTTCGGTTTCTTAATCTACTTCGAGTTCTTGCGGAAGTGTAGCGTCCTCTGTATAACGGTTAGGTGTGAGAGGACTGCGAGGAGGATGACGCCGTAGTTTATGGCGTCGAGCCAGAATACCCCTGCGAAGGTCACGGCGGCGAGTATCAGCATCCTCTCCGCCCTCTCGGCTAGCCCGACGCCCGCCATTGCCACGCCCGCTGCCTCAGCCCGAGAACGGGTATAACTTACCATGAGCGAGCCGATGAGCGCCGCGAAGCCAGCGATCGGGTTACAGAGCCCCCCAAGGGTGACGCCCGCCAACACGAATGCGTCGGCGTAGCGATCGGAGACGGAGTCGAAGAAGCCACCGAATGTGGTCACCTTCCCCGTGGTTCGGGCTATCACACCGTCGACTGCGTCGAAGAGCCCGGAGAGGAGCACAAGCGCCCCAGCAGCTGGCAGAAGGAGTGATGATGATGCCCAGTTACCGTAGCACCAAGCCGAGGCGAGGGAGGTGAGGAGGCCTAGGACCGTGACCATGTTGGGCGTGACCCCGGCATCCGCGAACGGCTTGACCCCGGCGGATACGAGCCCCTCGAACCTCTTCTTCAGCCTGCTTGAGACCAAACCGCTGAGAGATAGGGGGACGCCGGTATAAGTATGCCTCGGGGGTGACACCCGGAGTCGTTGCGTTAAACGTGTTAATTGACATGTTAATGTTAAAAGAAAGTTGATATACCAAGGCACCTCGGGTATCATCGTTAACCCGTTTGCCAGCTTGGAGCAGTGAGTATGTTGAAGGAAGCCTACATGATCGATGACCCCCTCGCCAAGGGGAAGGTCGAGGTCGTCAGGTACTCTGAGGCGGTGAAGGGCGTCGAGCCCCGCCGCGGTAAGGTGAGGGACGTCTACGACCTAGGTAAGGAGATGCTGATCGTCACCACCGACCGGATAAGCGCATATGACGTGGTCTTTCCCACACTAATACCCCACAAGGGTGAGAGCATAAACAAGCTCTCCGAGTTCTGGTTCAACAAGACTAGGAATGTGATCCCTAATCACTTCATCAAGTTGGAGGACGGGCGCTCCATGCGTGTGCGGAAGGCGGAGAGGATAGACCTCGAGTTCGTCTGCCGCGCCTACCTCTATGGCTCCGCGTGGCGAGCGTACAGGGACGGGGCGCGGACGGTGAGCGGCGTCAAGCTACCTGATGGCCTAGTGATGGCGGAGAAGCTGCCCGAGGTAATACTCACACCCACGACGAAGGCCGAGGCGGGCCACGACATGGAGATCAGTGACAAGGAGGCCATCTCCCAGAAACTCGTTACGAAGGACGAGTGGGTGGAACTCGAAGAGGCCACTTTAAGGCTTTTTACCGCCTATCAGAGCCACGCCAAGAGTCGCGGCTTCATAATCCCAGACTTTAAACTCGAGTTCGGCCGCCTAGACGGGGAATTGATCCAGATCGATGAGCCCCCGAGCCACGACTCCGCCCGATTCTGGGCAGAGAAGTTTTACGAGCCCGGGAAGCCGCAGGAGGCTCACTGCCTCGACAAGGAGTTCCTACGCGCCTACCTCCGCGAGGTCGACTACATGGGCAACGGCCCCGCACCCGAGATACCCGCACCAATAGTCAAGCAGGTCTCCATGCGGTGCGTAGCCAGCTACGAGGTCCTCAGCGGTAAGAAGACCCTCGGCGACTTCGGTTTGAAGAACGTCGATCAGGTGATGAGGGAGCTCAGGTGAGCCTAGCGGAAAAGTGTGGCGTCTTTGGAGCTCATGTCGCGGATGGCGCGGTCTTCCCCACGCTCTACTGGGGGATGCTCGCCCAGAACCATAGGGGGCACCAGAGCCACGGCTTCGCCACCCGGGACGGGGATATCGAGTTCTACACCCAGCTCGGGCTGATCCCGCCGAACCAAGGCTTCGGATTCGACGTTAAATCTCTCAAGGGATCAGTGGGAATAGCCAACGTCCGCTACGCGACCTCGGGCTCCCTCGACCTAGACGCGCGGCAACGGGACGCCATGCCCATAGTCATCAAGAGGGCGAAGAGGAGCATCGCCATCAGCTTCAACGGCAACATAGTGAACGTCCGCGACCTTCAAAGGAGGGTCGGCGTCGACCAGAGCTACTCGGACACCCACGCCCTAGCCCTTCTGATCCTGCAGAAGCTGGAGGAGACGGGGAGCATCGAGGAGGCTGCCCGCGCCTGCATGGAGGGGATAGACGGGAGCTTCGCGGTCACCGGCATAGTCGACGACGGCACCCTCTTCGCCTTCAAGGACCCGATAGGCGTCAAGCCCCTCTGCTACGGAAAGGCGGAGGGAGTGCACGCCTTCAGCTCCGAGAGCGTCGGCCTCGACATAAACGGGATCAGGTGGGACCACGAGTTCCGACCGGGCGAGTTCATGGCAGTCGAGGAGGGGGAGGTGATAAAGAGGCAACTCGCCGAGAGCCACAGGCGCGCCTTCTGCGCCTTCGAGTTCGCCTACTTCATGCGCCCCGACAGCCGCGTCAACGGAAAGTTCGTCTACCAGGCACGCGCCGACTTCGGCCGCACCCTCGCCCGCGTATACGCCGAGAAGGCGAAGAGGTGCGACATAGTAGTAAGCCTCCCCGAGACGGCGGACGACGCCGCCTACGGCTTCCACGAGGCCACCGGGATACCCTGGGAACGCGCAACGAGGCGGCACAGGTATGTCACACAGCGCGCCTTCATCACCGACGCCGAGGACAGGAACAGCGTAATATTCAGGAAGGTCAACATCCTCGAACCCCCCATAAAGGGGAAGAACCTCGCCGTCGTCGACGACAGCATAGTCAGGGGAGACACGACGAAGGGGACGGTGAAGAGGCTCAGGGCGGCAGGGGCGAAGGAGATACACCTCTTCATAACCTACCCACGCATCATCGGGCCATGCTTCTACGGAATCGACATGGCCACCTACTCCCAGCTCATCGGGGCGAGGATGACCCCCGAGGAGATAGCCAAGGATATCGGGGCAGACAGTGTCAACTATCTAAGCATCGAAGACTACTTGAAGTGTACCGGTCTAACGAGGGATCAGCTCTGCTTAGGGTGCATAACAAACGAGTACCCGACGCCGATGGCGGACTCCCTCTCCAAGCAGATGTGGGAGAGGGTCAAGCGTGGTGAAGTCGAGAAGGGGCGGATCTACGAGTCCGTCCGGTAGCCGCCCCTGAGCTCCCTGTAGGTGTTCAGAGCTGTCCCTGCTATTCTATGGGCTAGCATCGTCCTGTAGACCCAGGACTCTGGGTTGGACTCGTAATACTCCTTGATGTCGACGCGTCTACCATCTGGGAGGACCATCTCCTCCCTCTTGAGGCGGGTCTCCCATTCCAACCCCTCTGCCTCGACGTAGCCAATCCTCAGGCCTGATTTACATATGAGGATCGTCGGCCACTCCGAGTCCGTGTCGAAGAACCTTCCCTGGGAGTACCTCAGTATGACCTCGGCTGCCTCCCTGGAGATGCCCCGGGACGCTGCGGTGATGTCCACTTCCTTCCCGTAGATGAGGGAGAAGACCCTATTGGCGATCGACTCAGTCTCGACCTGGTTCCTCGGGTGTGTCTGTAAGGCCCTCGCCGTCCGGCCAATTATCGTGAAGCCAAACTCTGGGAAACGCGCCACGATCTCCCTGAGCTCCGAGGGGTAGTGAGCCACCCAGTGCAGGACACGATCCATGTCTACCAGATGCACATAGTCGGCTCCGACCTCTATGCCTGCCTTGAGCACCCTCCTGCGGGAGTCGGAGATGTACTCGACCCCGGCGTTGCTTCTTGGTGGAACGAGCACCCAGCCCGAGGACTCCAGGGCGTCGACGACAGCGGGGCTGGTCCCCTTCGTCGCTACGACCACACGACGATCATATAACTCCCTCAGCAGGGGCGCCTGTTCCCTGAGCGGCTCTATGCTCCACCCGAACGAGTCGTGGAGAGTTGATACCAAGGACACTCGGGGCATGGTAGAAGAGAACGGGGACACCGATTTATCTCTACGCGCCTCAACTCAGCGCCATCAGCACGAGGCCGATGATAGCCATCACAGTCCCTGCGAGCCTACGATTCTTCTGTAGGAACTCGACCTGATCCAGAATCTCCTTCATGAAGGGCGAGTCGAGCACAAGGACGACGCCAACGAAGGCGAGGAATACCCCAATCGGGAAGAAGACGATGCCGAGTAGAGACATAGTTGAATAGACTCACCATAGCCTCGGGATAAGCATTCTCTACCGCTAGATCTCTGGCTCCACGGGGTCTCGGACAAACAGGATGAAACAGATACCAATTATCAGCATCGCACCTGAGAGGATCAGCCACGGCAGCGAACTATCTAGACTGTAAACGTATCCACTGAGGAACGACCCGATCGTCAGAAAGACCTTGGCGAGGATACTACCCGCGAAGACGTTCCTCATCAGGTTCAACCCACCGCCGCCAACGAGCGCCATCGCCCTCCCCCTCACGCTACGCGGCGTCAAATCCGCGAACAGGCTCTTCAAAGAAGGATTCAGGAAAGCGTCGACTGTGGCTGCCATGAGGGCCAAGATGAGCACTTCTGAGAATGAGGTAGCGCTGAGGAATAGGAAGGATAGGGCTGCACCTAGGATTATGCAGACAGCCGCTACGAGTCTCTTCGATAGCCTGTCGATCAGTCTACCTGCGGGTATCCCGAGGAGGACCCCAACCACTCCAGAGGCCATTATCACAGTCGCCCATTCAGGTAAGCTCAATCCGATCACCTTCGTCGCCCTGATCACCCAGAAGCTACTGGCGAAGGAGGCCGAGAAGACGAGGGCAGTCACGAGCAGGGAGAGCACCCACAGCTCCCGGGTGATCCCAGACAACGTGGTGAACACCCCACGGTAGCTGTCGGCGACGAGCCGTGCGATCCCCTTCGGAGACAGGTCAAGCTGCTGGGGGTTCGCTATTGTCTCCTTGAGGAATCTGAGCCTGAAGAGTGCGAGGCCCGAGGCTATGATGAATGCGCTGAAGTAGAGCCCCCTCATCGCCGTCCTCATCCCGAGAAGGCCGATCAGCCAGGCCCCGGTTAACGGCGCTATCAGCCCGAAGGCGGCGGGTATCGCCTCGACGGTTGCGAAGCCGAGTCCTCTCTGCCTTGGTGGGATGGAGTCAGCCATGAGCGCCTGGATAGCCGGCCAGTAAAACGTCGTCAGGTTCTGCATGAACATCCCAAGCGCCAGCCACTGCCACGACTCACCCAGCCCCGTCACGAGAAACGCGAAGGCGTACATGAACGTCATGTACCCAATGAGCTTGATACGCCCCTGGTAGTCCGCGATGTATCCACCTAGGGGGTAAAGGATCATGCTCGCGAGGCTCGCCCCAGACATAATGAACCCTATCGTCTGATAGTTCCCCCCGAGCTCCAACACGTAGAGGCTGACGAAGGGGACCACGATGTCGACCGTCGACCTCCATATGCACTCGCACACGGTCATGACCAGTGCGTTGCCCTTGAGAAACTCGGGGAGCTTCATAACTGAAACCCGCTTGGACGAAGTGAAACACTCCCACTCCATATAACTTCTACCACACCCCGGGGGCTACTTTCATAAGCTGACCCGTAGAATCCTAACCCATGTCCAAGGTTGCCATAATCATCGGCAGCGACTCAGACAAGGAACTCAGCGACACAACTGCAAGCATCTTGAAGGAATTCAGCGTCGAATACGAACAGAGGACCCTCTCAGCCCATAGGAACCCTAAGGCGCTTGCGCAATACGTTGAGACCACTGAAGCTCAGGTCTTCATCTGCATCGCCGGCCTCGCAGCGGCCCTCCCAGGTGCGGTCGCCGCCCAGACCATCAAGCCGGTGATAGGCGTACCTAAGGAGGTGAAGCTCGGCGGCATGGACGCCCTCCTCAGCATCGTACAGATGCCCACAGGCGTCCCCGTAGCCACGGTGGGCATCGACGGTGCCAAGAACGCCGCCCTACTAGCCGTCGAGATACTGGCCGTCCACGACGAATCGTTGAAGAAGAAGCTGCTAGACTACAGGGACAGGAGAAGGTAGCCAGCTACCCCTCGTATATGAAGACGTCCTCGATCTTGGCGTCGAAGAGCCTCGCTATCTTGAAGGCCAGCTCGAGGGACGGGTTGTAGTTCCCTTTCTCTATCGCTATGACCGTTTGCCTCGTCACCCCGACAGCCTTCGCTAGGTTCTCCTGGGTCATGTTCCTCATCGCACGGTAGACCTTGAGCCGGGTCTCCAAGGAGTCATCCTCCGTACTTCCAGCTGTAATAGTAATAGAAGGCGAGCCTGATGACGAGTATCACGGCGGCGACGTACATCAGTATATAGCCAGCCTCAGAATATTGGGGGTACCCGTTCTGGCCGAGGATGACGAGGAGAAGACCTGTACAGGCCAAGCCCAGGGTCGAGATCCTGAGAGTGCGGCCGGAGGTCCTGTCCTCGATCATGGTGGTCCTCTCGTCGGCGATCGCCTCGTCGAGGCTCCTCCTCGCTGCCCACTGTACTATGAACCCGGAGATCGCGGCGATGAGGACTATGAGGGACTGCTTGAGGACCAGGGCGACGGAGATGGAGAAGGCGACCGCTGCGACGCATACGGAGCTTATGATCCTGTACCTCCTCGCGTCCATGGGTCAGACGCTTAAATCTCCGGGAGGAGGGATAAAAGCTTAGCTCCCTATTGTAAGCTATATTTTACATCCAGATAAGTTTATATTACATATAGTAAAGTCTATTTTACATCGGTGAGGGTCTTGGTAGAAGCCATACAGACGGAGGGGCTCACGAAGGTCTACGGTCCGACGACGGCGTTAGACGACTTCACCATGAGGGTGCCCTCCGGCATCGTCTTTGGTTTCCTGGGACCGAACGGGGCCGGGAAGACCACGACGATCAGGCTCCTCCTCGGCCTCGTGGAGCCCACTAGTGGAGACGCGGCCGTGCTCGGATACGACGTGAGAAAGGAGCCCCACATGATCCGTGGGCTGAGCGGCGCCCTCCTAGAACACAACGGCCTGTACGAGCGGCTGAGCGCGGAGGACAACCTCGAATTCTACGGCCGCGTATGGAGAATGCCACGGAGCGATAGGAGGACAAGGATCAGGGAGCTCATGGAGCACATGGGGCTCTGGGAGAGAAGGGGGGACATAGTCGCGTCGTGGAGCAGGGGGATGAAGCAGAAACTCGCCATCTCGAGGGCGCTCCTCCACGGGCCGGAGCTCGTCTTCATGGATGAGCCCACCGCGGGACTAGACCCCATCGCCGCCGTCTCTCTGAGGCGAGACCTGACATCTCTCGTCAAGAAGGAGAGCGTGACCGTCTTCCTCACCACCCACAACCTTGACGAGGCCGAGAAGATCTGCGACGAGGTCGCCGTCATCAACAGGGGTAGGCTCGTCGCGAAGGGCTCGGTCGAGGAGCTGAGGAGGATGAAGGGAGCCGACAGGCTCATCGTAAAGGGGCGGAACTTCGGCGACGACCTCCTGTCCAGGCTCAGGGAAAGGGAGGAGGTCTCAGACCTGTACCTGAAGGACTCGACGCTCGTCATGGAGCTGAGGGGAAAGCCCGACGTATCTGGGCTCGTAAACATGATCATCGGCTCTGGCTCCAGGGTCGAGGAGGTCAGGAGAGACTCGGCGAGCCTGGAGGAGGTGTTCCTGGGCTTGATGGAGGACGACAGGTGTTGAGCGATGTCGCCACCCTGATCTGGAAGGAGTGGAAGGAGAACCTCTTCCAGAGAGGCTTCAGAGGGCTCCCGAGCACTCTGATAACGTTGGCAGTGTTCGGGGTGGTTCTGCCCCTACAGTTCGGTGCTGCGATGCTGGAGTCGCCGGCAATGATGTTCGTCTGGTCGTGGGTTCCCCTTTTCCTCACAGCGTCTATACTCGCGGACGCCTTCGCCGGTGAGAGGGAGCGCCACACCCTGGAGACCCTGCTCGCCAGCCGCCTCAGCAACACCTCCATACTCCTCGGCAAGGCCCTCGCCTCCGCATTATACGGGTACCTGACGATGCTTGCTAGCGTCGTCGTAGGAACCGTGTCCATCAACATCGCCGGCGCCAGAGACCGCCTAGTACTGATGGCGCCAGATATAGTGGTCGGCGTCGTAACCATCGGGTTCCTCATCTGCTGGCTGACCGCGACGATCGGAGTCCAAGCATCGATGAGAAGCGCCACAGCGAAGCAAGCCCAGCAGATCATGACCACAGCTATAATAGTCATCATCTTCGGAGGGATGTATGGGGTCCAATTCCTCCCTAGGGAGCTGACAGCTGAGATAAGTAGGACACTCGCCACATACACCTCGTTCCAGCTAACCGCGGTGGTGGCCGCCGCCCTCTCGGCATTAGGCGTGATAACGACTGTTATGGCCGTGAAGATGTTCAAGAGAACCGAGACGATCATCTAAAACTAAGGGAGTAACATCCTAGACTCCCATAGACGATGCCGATGCTGGCATAGGCCTGGAAGTGGCCAAGAACGCCGCACCCCTCGCCGTTGAGGTACCTCGACTTGAGCGACAAAGCCTTCGAGAAGAAGATAGTTTAGGAGGTAACACACCACCGATTAGCGAGTGGAATCAACCCTCTACCTCTGGAAAAGACGTCTCCTCGAAAAGGCGCAAGAAAACGACCCTACCCCGAGTATGATCCGAACCGGAACCGCGCACACCTTATAATTAATCCGGGAAAGCCAATATTTCCCGCTACAGGGAATACGCTGGAAAAATTTCTCGCTATCTCAGATAACACGATGTAAGCGATGAGGGATAGAGGCCAAGCCGATCCTCATGGAGGGCTCCTCCCGCAGATCGAGGCAAGCGAAAAAAAGGCTCAACAACGCTGGATAACGCGCGAAAAACGCGGAATAAGGAGGGAGCTAAAACTTCCTCTCCGTGTACCTGACGATGCTCTCGTAGAAGGCACACCCGTCCCCGTAGCGCCTCATCCCCGTCCGCGTCCACTCCGGCAT
>Ga0315297_10002572_pt1 | contig 11467 bp, 10 predicted proteins | sample YL17G15_0_MG_FD_203628 | JGI IMG/M metagenome (GOLD analysis project Ga0315297, IMG submission 203628) | Sediment microbial communities from Yellowstone Lake, YNP, Wyoming, USA - YL17G15_0 | ecosystem: Environmental > Aquatic > Freshwater > Lake > Sediment | place: USA: Wyoming | collected... | reverse complement strand
AGCCGACCGCTCGCGCTCCGACAAGGCAGGCGTCCAGCTCACAACCCTTGAGGAGCGCCTGGTAAAAATCGAGAACGACCTCGCGCGGCTGAGCAAGCTCATGGAAAAGACCGCCAAGGAGTCCGAAATAGCGCAACTGCGAGAATTGGTTGAACTTTACTCTCCGTTCAAAAAGAAATCATCTGAGTGATTAAATTGGCAAAGAAGGAAGAATTCATACCCGCCGACCTCGTGAAGAAGCTTTACAACGAGGGCAGGGGCGAAACGGAAGTCATAACGCAGCTGCGCGCGCAGGGATTCACTCCGTCGCAGATAGACAAGGCCATGAAGGCCGTGCCCAAGCCCAGGCACGCGGCCGTTCCGGAGCCCGCCGCGCTCCCCAGGAAGGAGGAATACCGCGGCCCGCTGCCGCACGAAGTAATCAGGCCCGTCGCGAAGGCCGAAGCTCCCGCGCCCAGGCCGTTCGGTTCGCCGCTTGGAGGGACGATGGGCGCCGAGACCGAAAAAATCGTAATCCCGCGGGACCTCATGCCCATGGGGATACCCGAGCATCCGGCCGCCGAAAGGCCCGCACCGGCCCACGTTCCTGTCCCCGCTCCCGTGAAGGAGAAGCCCAAGGAAGAAAGGCCGTTTCCCGCGCCCGTCCCTGCGGCCGCTATGGTCGCAATGCAGCCCGCTGCCGTGGCGGGCGCGCCGAAAATAAGCCTGGAGGAGCTGACCGAGCAGATAGTGGCCGAACAGGAAAAGAAGCTTTATGCGCATTTGGACAAGCTGCAGTCCGAGCACGACGCGAACATGAAAAAAATAATCGAGGTTTCGGAAAAGCTCAACATGCTCTCGGTCGACCTCAGGGCGCTGCAGAAGACGGTGGACGACAAGTCCGCCTTCGCGGCGGACGTGAACAAAAGTCTTTCCGTCAAGGTCGAAGCGCTGGAAACCGCCTTCAAGGAGTTCTCGCACTTCATGAAGAAGAAATAGGGTTTTAATATCTGGTTGTGAAGAAATTCAAACTGCTACGCTGAGTTCTCCTCCTCAATTAGAAAAGCCCTACGTCTTCTGTTCCTTCAGCAGCGCGCGCATCAGCTTTTCCATGCGTGAGACGAAGCGCACGGCGTTGTCCATGATGCCGTCTATGTCCTCGCCGCGCACGTGCTCTATTTCCTTGTGCTCTATGGCTTTCGCGAACTTTATGATCTCGTCGCAGTACTTCGGGTATTCCGGCTCGAGCAGGCCCTTGTCCACGAAGTGCGCCCGCAGCTTGTCCGCCAGTTCGCGCGGCACGGGCGGCGAGACGCCTATCAGCAGCAGCGGCGCCTGGCCGGAATCAACAACGGCGGCCATCAGCTCGTCCGCTATCCTGGTGAGGTGCATGCGCTCGACCCTGAGCAGCCGTATGGGCGCCTCCTCCAGCAGGTTTTTCATCGCCTCCTTGGTCCCGGGTATCCTGCCCTGCTCCAAGAGCTTTTTTATGGGCGTGAAGAACCCGCTCGGGTCGTAGATGGGTATCCCTTCCCGTATCTCCGAAAAGGTAACGGGCGAGCCGTGCCTTATGAGCGCCCAGTAATCGGTCAGCGTGTAAAACACCAGCTCGATGACGATCCCATTTTCCTTCTCTATTTTCTTGGCGATGGACGGCAGCTCGTTCTTGACGACGTCCAGCGCCATCAGGTCCTGCACGATGGTGTCGTCAAGGAGGACGATGGCTGTGTGGCTGTCCTCTTCCGTCACCAGCCATACGGCTTTCACATACTCCTTGTACTTCGCGGCTATCTCTTCCGCGAACAGCTTGGCCGCTTCTATGCCCTTCATTTCAGTGCACCTTCTTCGCATGGCTGGCTTCATGCTTCACGCCGGCCATTGCCGCCTTCAGGTTCTTCGAATACATCCTTGAATTGTAGATGTCCTTCTCCGGGACGCCTTCGAGCTTGCCCTTTTCCAGCGCGTCCTTGAGCGAAAATATCTTCTTGAGCACGTCAAGGTAGCCCTTGTCAACCAGGCCCGGCTTTATCAGGAATTCCTCCACGAACTTCACGACCTCCTTGTCCGTTTCGGGCTTCCTGCCCACCTTGGCCAGCGCCGCGCACGCCGCGTCCAGGCTCTCCTTGTGCGCCTCCTCTATCAGCTCCTTCTTCTTCGCGTCCTCGAGCTTGTCGAACAGCTCCTGCATCCTCATCAGGAACGCCTTCACGCGCTTTATCCACCTGTCCAGCTCCTTGCCCGATATTTTTGTGAGTTCGCCGTGCTCTATCTTCTTGGTGAAGTCGTAGAAGTCCTCGTACATGTCCACGTAGCCGCCCTCGAGCAGCTTCTCGCTGACAAAATGTTTTTTGAGTTCCACGCCCATTGTCGGCGCGGTCGCGGGCGCTGCGCCCGAAAACATGAGTACGGCCTGCCCGCTCTCCACCATCGCAAGGAGCAGGTCGGCCGTTATCTCGTTCATGAATATCCGCTTCGCGCTCTCCAGCCTGTACGGCGCCCTTTCCAGCAGCATCTGGGCGCGTTCCCAGGTGCCGTGCAGCTGCCCGCTCCTCAGCAGCCGTTGGAGCGGCTCTATGTAACCGCTCGGGTCGTAGATGGGTATGGCGTCCCTCATCGAAGTGAACACCCACGGCTCGCCCCCGCGCAGCAGGTCCCACCAGTCCGACAGCCGCTTGGGCGGCTGCGGGTGGATGTTCACGCCCTTTTCCTTCTTGATGGCCCTGCACAGCTCGCTGGTCATGTCGTCCACTTCGCCCATCTTCGAGGCCGTCACTTTCTGCGTTATGTCGTCGAGAAGTATCATCATGTCGATGTCGGAGGTCGGCTTGAACTCGCCCTTGCGCACGGCAGAGCCGTATATCCACATCGCCTTGATGAGCCCGTCGTATTCCTTGAGGACCTCGTTGGCGATGCGTTTGAGCGCTTCAGCGACACCCTCTTCTGGCACTTTCATTCACCTTTCATCCTGTGTGAAAGTGTGTTGACACGCCTTTCAATACAGGTCAGCTGCATACGCAAAATTAGAGAAACCGCTAATTAAAGCTTCACTTTTCCTTTTCGCCGCCCGACTCCGCTATCATCCAGATTATGGCCAGGATTATCATGATGAACAGGCCCGCGCCCAGCACATTGACGTTCCCGAAGGCGCCCCCTATGTTCCCGAGCCCTATCCAGCTCAGCCCGCCCGCCGTCACGAATATCATTACCATGATGAACAGCAGCGCGACGCCGAAGTACTTGCCGTACGCCTCGAAAATGGAAATTGTCTCTCCGGATTCTTCCGGCACCCTTTTTATTACACGGCCCTGCCTGTCCTTGATTTCTTTCATCTTGTGGACCTTTACCCCGGCCGCCTCTATGAAAACTATGAGCGTCAGCAGGCCCAGCACGATAAGCAGCAGGCTTGAGGACATCTTTGCTATCATCGCGGAAAGCTGCGCGGGCGCCGCGAAAAGCACCATGAACGCGACCACGATCGCGATTATGCCGCGCGAGCCCTTGTGCTGCGGCATGCCCTTCTCACCCACCTGCGAAAGCACGCCGTATACGACCGCGAAGGTTATCATCCACAAAATTATGTCGGTAAGCCCGAACGCCTGCAGTTCCGATGCGAACGCCAATGCCATCATTTCACGCACCCTCCTTAGATTCCGCTATCATCCAAAGCACGCCTATCACCACGGCCGCCAGGAAGATTATCCCGAGCATGCTCTCCGCGCCCATCCCTTTCAGCGTTATGTCGCCGAACCCGAGCAGCTGGTACCCTCCCGAGCCCAGGAATATCAGTATCGCGACTATCGCGAGCGCTATCCCGAACACTTTCGCATATTTCCTGAATATGGTGGTCTCTATTTCCTTTTCATGCGGGTTTCCTTCCTTGTCGAACACTATGGTCTTCATCTTGGTCTTTCCCACGCCGGCCGTTTCCACGAACGCTATCAGGACCAGCAGCGCTATCACAATCAGTATCAGGCCCGACGAGGCCTGCGAAAGGAAAAGTATCAGGTTGGCCGGCGCGCTCAGCATGACCAGCGTCGCTATGCCTATCGCTATTATGCCCCTTGAGGCCTTGGACTTCGGCATCTGCGTCTGGGAAAGTATCCCGAAAATCACCGCGAACGTAAGCAGCCATAGAAGCACGTCGGGGAATCCCAGCCTTTCCAGCTCGCCCAGCAGTTGGTCCGCCACTGCATTCACCTCAAGTGAATGCGTGAGCAAGCCAATTTAATTGGTGTCATATTTGTCATGCTCATTGAATCAGTCCTTCTTTTTCTCCTTCGTCTCCTGCATCATCATGTAGATGGCCGCGACTATCACGGCCCCGAACAGCAGGAACGCCACCACCGCGTCCGTCAGCTCTATCTTGGGCAGGCCGATTATTGAGAGCCCGCCCGCGCCTACGAACATGAGTATGACTAGCAGCACTATCAGCCCGCCTAAGAACTTGGGGTGCGCCTCGAACAGCTTCTTCCCTTCGCCCGCCTTCACGCCCGCTATCTCAAGGAACATGACCATGATCAGCAGCCCGAAGGCTATGAGCACCGTGGCGGTTATGAGGTTCTGCAGGAAAGCCACCGCAGGCGTCGCGGCCGCCGCCAGAAGCACCATGAACGCCGCGACGATGGCTATGACCCCGCGCGCCGCCACGGACTTGGGCGTGTTCGCATGCTGTAGAAGTCCCCAAACGACGGCCAGCGTGAGCAGCCATAAAAGGACCAGCGTTATTCCCATGTCCCTTGCCGAAATTATGAACGCCTCGATCGGTGTTACCATTTTCTCACGCCCCTTATTTCATTTCCCGCCATTTAAACCTTATTGCTTGACCACTTGCGGGTAAGTGACCCCCGTCTTCATCGCGTTCCAAAATATCGATATGATGAACACGAACCCGAGCAGGAATACCAGGTTCTCCCCGCTGCCTATGTAGGGTATGTTTATCTTGAACGTCTGGGAGATGCGCCAGCCCACGGTCAGCATCACCAATAATATAGCCCCGTTCACCGCCATGGCTTCCGAACTCTCCTTGCCGCCCCCTTTCCTTATCCCGAACATCTCGAAAACGAACGCTATCAGGAAGATTATGATGAAGAACCACGTCAGGCTGGGCATGTAGAACCAGAGCATCGTGGTGAAGGGCGAATACATGGCCGCGAACGCCGCCACGGCCAGCGCCAGCAAGAACGACGCCGGCTGGCTCTTGAGCACGTTCGATATGCGCAGCCCGCCGAAAACGACGGCCAGCACGAAAAGGAAGGTTATGATTATCTGCTCCTCGAACCCGAATATCATTGCCATTTCAATCAACCTAAAGGCTTTCCAGCTCGTGCTTCAGCGCCGCCTTCCTGGCCTTCAGCTGCATGAGCTGCATCTGCTGCGCGGACATGCCTTCGCTCGTGGAAGGTGTCATGCTCTGTATTTCCGTCGCCATCTTTTCCGTGGCTTCCAGCTCGTGCTCCAGCTTCTTGCGTATCTTGTCCTTCTCGGTGATCTTCTCGCCGACGACCTTCCCGAGCGCCATCATCTCCTTCGCGCGCGCGGGGTGCAGGAAGCGGCTGACCACGAACATTATCAGCGCTATCGCCAGTATCATCTGCCACAGGCCCACGAAGATGGGCACTATCATGGTACCGTACCAGCCCGCGAAAATTATCGTTATGTAGGCGGCTATGCCCACCAGCGTGCGCACGCCCGTGTGCACCCCGCCGCCCATCTTCGCGATGTTGTCCGCGAAGATCCAGATGAATATGAAAAGCAGCACGTGCGGTATGAAAATCAGCCAGACCAGCCTGTCCTGCACGGTTGTGTATTTGTTCAGCAGGTCGCTGCTTATCTTCAGCATCTGGACGAGTACCGTTTGTTCGATCGGACTTAGCACCATAACAGCACTGCCAATCAATTAGAAATACTTATTATTAAAGGTTTATTGCCCGTCTGCCTTCGCTTTCTTGGGCGGCAACGCTTTGATTTTGTACCTTTTCTTCTGTTCCTCGTTCAGGTCGTATATGAAATACTCGCCCTTTTCGTCCGTGCCGGTCTTTTTGGGCGCAAGGTCCGCGAAATCCGGGAATTCCTTTATTTTGTTGTCGCGGTCTTTCGGCCTCACCCTTATCGGGACGAACTTCTGCCCGAGCTTCACGCCCGCGAGCATCGCGTCCACCGCCGGGTTCTTGGTCGTGAATTGTATCCTTATCTCGCCCTTGTTGAAGCTGTAGTCGCATTCATTGCGCTTTTCATCGGCCTTCCTGCCGGTCAGCGCGTATTTCGTGTCCTTGCCCGTGAGCTTTGAGGACTCAACTCCTACGAAGCCGCTCAGCACCTTCACAACGTCCTCCTGCTGTCCGATCTGGAACTCGTGCTTGTAAAACACGTCCTCCGCGGCAGCCTGCGGCGCGGATGCGGAATATGTCGGCACGGCAGCGACCGTCGACTGCCCGTCGGTCGTGACCGTTTGGGCAAGCTCTATTTCGGGGGCGGCGTCCGTTTTCTTGCCTATGCTCATTTTTTTCACTTTGCGCGTCAGCCTTTCCGCGGTCGGCTTCTCCACGTCTCCGCCTATGGTAATGTGCGGCTCAGGTGCGGGCTCCTGCTCCTTCGGGGCCATGCCTGTGGTCAGTTCGTTTATTTTCTTCTCCATGTCGTTGTAGGCATTGTCCAGCTCGCCTTTCCTTTTGCCGTAGTCCGCCTCTTTTGCGGCGAGGTCGGCCGCCCTTTTCTTGAGCGTTTCATCCGTTGCGTTTATCGTCTCTTCCCTCTCTTTCAGCTTGAGCTCCTTATCTGCCAGGTACGTGCGCGTTTCATTGTTCTGCTTCTCTTTCTCCTCGAGGTCCTTGTAACGGGCCTCCCTTTCGTCGGCCTCCTTTGTTTTCCTGCCGGCCTCTTCGACGAGCTTGCCCGCCATGACCTTGTCATTGGCGTATTGAACTTCTTTATCCGCCAGGTCCTTCTCCCTCTTTTCAAGGACAGGGTACTTGGATTCCAGTTCCGAGCGCGCCTGCGCTATCTTGGCCTCCTCGCCCTCCAGATAGGCGGTCTTTTCGTTAGCCTGCGTCCTTCTCGTGTTCAGCGCGGCCTGCTCCGCCTCAAGGTCGGCCTTCGTTTTGTCATAGACCGCCTTCTGGGCGTCGAACATGTTCTTGAGGTTGCCCACGTACAGCGCGGCCACTCCCTCTATCTCCTTTATTTCGTCGACCATGTTGCGTCCCCATGCGGTCTTCATTGAGCTTTTTTCGATTGGCATAAATATCATCACTTTCTCATCAGCAGTTTCGCATTGCAGCTGCTGCAACGTATTTCAAGCGGCCTTTTCGGGCTCGATATTTCCATTATGTCCTTGCACTTCGGGCACCTTATTTTGGCGATGCGCGGCTTTTCCTCCTCCTTCTTTTCGGGCGCAACGGGCTCTTTCTCTTCGGACTTTTCCTCTTCGCTGTTTTCCTTGGGTATTCCCATCTTCTCGCCGAGATTGTCAATCCTGCCTTTAATTCCAGACCACTCATTATCGAGTTCCGCGCCTTCTTTTAGTACCTGGTTAATACTAGGATCATTCATTTCTTCGCTCGGGGCGTGGGTTTCCTCCTTCGGCCCTTCCCTTTTTTCTGGCTCTTCAGGTTTGGCCGGTTCGGGGAGTGCTGGATGGTATCCGTAGGCCGCATCCATTTTTTTCACCAGCTTTTCCCGCCTTTCCGCTTCCTTCATCTCTATTTCGGCCAATTTTATCCTATCCTTTATAGTCTTGGCCTCGTCCGCCGTCGCCTCGATGTTGTAACCGTACAACGTCCCTTTCTTGGCTTGCGAGACTATCTTTCTGCTGGTAACCTCTACAGGAGATTCGGAGTTTGAAAGCAGGTAATTGTAAACTTTTGTCGGCACGTTCACCTTGGTCATGGCCGCCTTCTTCGGGGCTTCCACTTTCTCGGGCTCAACCGGCCTTTCCTCGTTTTTGGGCGCTTCAGGAACCTGTTCCTTCGCCCTTCTTGCCTGCTCCACGTAGGTGAACGCGTCGTTCAGCACCAGTTCCGCCGCCTCGAGATCGGACGCCGCCATTTTAGCCAAAACTGTCAGGTAGGCCTTGCTCGCGGCGGTTATGTCCGCGCTGTTCGCGTCCTCTTTCCTGGCATCCTCTATCTGCTGCAATAGAATAGCTGCCTTTTCATCAGTAGCGTTGTTAAACTTGTACACGGCTCCCTCTTCGGGCTTTTCCTCTTCTTCCTTCTCCAGTCCCTTTTCCTCGGGGGGTTCAAGTTTTTTGCCAAGCGTTTCAATCGAATCTTTAATTTTGGCGTATTTCTCGTCAAGTTCCGCGCCTTCTTTGAATAGCGGGTCCTTACCCATGATGCCCCGCTTGATTTCGTCGTCGAGCTTCTTCTTTGCCTCCATAAGCTGCGGCACCGCCGACCGGTAGTCGCCCTTTTTGAATAGCTCCTTCGCCTTTTCACGGAGCTCCTGCGCTTCGCCCGTGTCGAGCCCGTCCCGTTGCGCCCTCTCCATTCCCTCCAGGAATTTGATGTCCGTCGTCTCGTAGAGGTCCCTCCTCGCCTCGTCGGTCAGAATACCCTGGAACCCTTCCGCCTCGTCGGGCTTGGCTCCCGTTTTGATCATTTTGGCCTCCACCTTCAGGTATTTCGTCACCGCCTCGGACGCGTTCTTGAGCTTGTAGTGCGTCAGCATCGAGCTCGGCTCCTCCACCTCCTTGTCTGCGATGAAGCTGTCCAGTATCTGCTTGGGCCTGCTGCCTTCCGCCTTCATTATGGCGTCGTACTCTTCCTTTTCCAGCCCGTGCATTTTTCCGGTCTTTTTGTTCAGCTCCTTCTCGATGGGCTTGAAGCGCTTGTCCTTCGCCAGTTCTTCGGGCACCATCACCGTGAACGAATCACGCTGGTCGGGGTCTATCTTGAGTTTCGCGTTGATCTTCTGCTTCTTGAGCGCCGTTATCGCGGCTTCCGCGAACGACCTCTTGTCCGTCCTGTAAACAACATGGTCGGGCTCGCCGTTCTCGGCCACGTCCACGATGTGCCGCTTCTCCTCGGCCTTCTCTTCGGCCTTCTTCCTTGCCGCCTCCTGTCCGGGCGTCTCGGGTGCAACAATATCCTCAGCTTCTTTTTCTAAAGCCTCAAATTCTTTTTTTAAACTTACAACCTCGCGTATCTTCGTCTCGAGCCTTTCCTGTTCCTCCTCAAGGCATTCAAACGCCGATTTGTAATTCCCGTCTTGGGCGAATACACCCCATGTCGGAGGGGCCGGATGAGCTATGTTGTTTTTTGCGGCATAATCCTGCAGGTCCTCTACGTACGCTTCGAAATGCTCATAATTTTCCGCGGTCTCTATTGCGGGCTTCTCCGCCGCGGCTTTTTCCGCTTTGGGCGCTTTCTTCAGGCTGAGCATTTTCTTCGCGCTTTCCTTCAGCGCTTCCGCGACCGCAAGGGGCACGCCGCCCTTCAGCCTGTACTGGTCTTTTGCGATTACTCCTGTTCCAGGGTCTATCACCAGCCCTGCGGTCTCCAGCGCCTCAATGATGGGCGCCGCGCTATTTTCCAGCTCCTCGTACTCTTCTTTGGTGAACGTGAACTTGCTTAGCGAGGACGTGGTCTTCTTGAAGCCCTTCTTGAGCTCCTTTACTTTTGCCGCTTCGTCCTTGTTTTGCGGGTCGTAAATGACATTTACAGTGTAGTGCTTGCCGTCCTTGTCCGGGGTTTCCACGATGTCCGCGCTGATGCCCTTGGCCTTTGCCAGGTGCGCGCATACCAAAGCGTACTCCTTATTGTCGGTCTCGTACAGGAGTTCGAGCGTGCCCGACTCCTTCTCCGCGGCCAGCCTTTCCTCCTCGCGTTTCACGTACGGCCTGAACTGCGCGCGCGCGCCTTCTATGGCCAGCCACGCGTTGCTGTAATCGCCGTTCTTTATGCATTCCTTGGCCTTGTCCTCGAGCTTCCTTACGCCCTCGGGCACCTCTATGCCCATGTTGGCAGCATCATTGACTTCCGTCTGGAAAACAGCGGTCGCAGCTCCGAGCTTCCTGGCCTCGGGCTCGACGAAGGTCTTCGGCTCCTTTTCGGGCTCCGCAGGCTCCTTCTTCTCTTCGGGCGGCTCCGCTTTCGCGGCTTTCTCAGCGTATTTCTCAAGTTTTTCCAACGCTTCTACTGCCTCGGTTACCTCAGCTCCGAATCTGTAATAATCTTCCTCTTTGTAACGACGCTTCGCGGCCTCCACACGATGCTTGACTTCGCGCAGGCTTACCTCAGGATTGTCAATCTTATAGTCCTTGCCTTCATGCTGCGGGATTTTAGCTTCTATTTCGTTCAGCGTGGTAAGTTTCCTGTATATCTTGGTCTCCAGTCCGAGGTATTCCTCGTAATCCTTATCTTTCTGTTTGACTTTGGCGTCAAACCCGTTGTAGGCCGCGATTATGCCCTTGAAGTCGACACGGTCGAATGCCGCCTGCACCGCACTGGACGCCTCCTGGGCGTCCGCATCGTTCTTGTGCTCGTTGAGGTACGTCCTGATCATTGCCGACTTTTCCAAGGCGCATACTTCCTCCTTTTCGGCCTCCTCCTGCTGCGCCTTGATTATCTTGTCCGTGCAGGCCTTCACGTTCACCGCGGCTTCTTTGGCCTTGTCGAGCATCTCTCGAGTGTAAACGGGCTTTTCCGCCGGAACTTCCGCAGGCGCCTCAGCACCCTCGGTTGCGCTGGCCGCAAGCTCAGTAATCGACGGCACCTTTGCCGGCCGTTTTGGCTCGGCCGCTTTGTCCGGCTGCTCAGTCACATACGGGGGCATATCTGTAGTATTGTCGCTCGGGGCGGCAACTGCGGCCGCCTTCTTGCGGTCCGTCTTAGATTTGAGGTGCTCCCGGTACGCCTCCGCCCCTTTGGCGGCATCTTCATTGGCGCTCCCGATTTCCTGCTTGATATAATTGATTATTCTTTCGGCCTCTTCCCGCGCCGTGTCCGCGTCCGCGCGCACCAGCTCGTACTTGGTTATGGCCTCCTCGGCCTCCTTTACGACCTGGCTCGCCTTCTCGACGCTTGACTTGTACGTCTCGGCCTTCTTCTTGGCCTTCCCTATCCTTGTTTCCGTTTCCTCGAACCATTTGCTTTTTGCCATAAATATCACTTCTTCCTCTTCGCTTTCTCTTCGCTCTCACGATCTATGTCTTCCATTATCTCGTCAAGGTCCTCGCCCTTGTTTTTGCTGGCAGGCGTTTTCTTCTCGGTTTCTTTCTTCGCATCGGACTTCGCTTCCGGCTTCGGCTTCCTTGGGCTCACTTTGCTCCTTCCTAAGCGCGCGTTCGAGCGAGCGACCTGGTAGTTTCCATTGTCGAACGCTTCTTTCGCTTCCTTCAGGTTTCTCCTCGGGGTCGACGTCCTAGCGTCATTCATATCGTAGCCATTGAGCGTGCTCTCCAACATTTTGATGTCCTTCTCGGCCGCTTTCTTCAGTTCCATCGTGGCCTCGTCAAGCTGCGGCTCTGCGGGCGCCTCTGTCTTGGCGG
>Ga0315297_10002569_pt1 | contig 11475 bp, 9 predicted proteins | sample YL17G15_0_MG_FD_203628 | JGI IMG/M metagenome (GOLD analysis project Ga0315297, IMG submission 203628) | Sediment microbial communities from Yellowstone Lake, YNP, Wyoming, USA - YL17G15_0 | ecosystem: Environmental > Aquatic > Freshwater > Lake > Sediment | place: USA: Wyoming | collected... | reverse complement strand
CGGCCGGTTCGTAGCCAGGCTGTTTGGCCATGTTATCGAGATCATTGACGTAAAGTTCTGCTTCATCGGTCAGTTTAAGGAAATCGCCAAGGTATCCGTCAGCGTAGCCTTTCTTTGCACCCTCTATCAGGCCTATTGCCTTATTGAAAGTGTCCTGATAAGTGGCAAACAGGGGTTCATTGCACGTATGCGCAGCCACCCGCTCGTCCAGATCTTTCATTTTCGCAAGGCCGCCGTGTATCGGGGCCTCCACATTAAGGTAATTCTGATATTCCTTTTCGTCGGCTGCTTCCTTTTCCGCATCCTTGACTGCCAGTTCGGCGGGATCGGACACCATGATGTCCGGCGTGCTGTCCCCGCTCGGCACGATTGCGGTCGTCCCTTTGTATTCGGGCTCGCTCTTCGCGGGCGCCTCCTTGACCTCCTCGAAGCCCCCTTCTATTTCATCGGGCTTCGCGGGCGCCTCTTCGACATCCGACACCTGTTTCATGAACGCGTTATATTCCTCTTCTGTGGCTATCAGAATTATCTCTTTGCTTGAACCCGCTGCCAAGCCTGCCATACTGTAGGGCTCCAGCATTTTCTTGTGTTTATTATAAAGGTCGGCGTTTATGTGCCATTTATTTTTTTCCTTCAACGTTTCCATGAGGGAGTAGGCCCTGTTGACGCCTAGCATTGCGACGTCAAGGGATCCGTCCTCGAGGGCTTCCTTGGCCGTTGCCAGATTGGCCTTTATGTTTATGACGGTCTTTTTGTCGCCTTCAAGCGGCTCGAACGCTTTGTAAGCATCTTCGATCTGACGTTTTGCATCTGCTATCTGCTCGGGCGTGTGGGACTCCTCCTCCTCGAACCAGGCTTTTACGGCCGCGTCTATCGGGGTCTCGCTCGTTTTCTGCGCCGCTGCTTCCGCGGGTGCCACCCCGACCAGCGCGTCCGGCTGGCCTTTCGCTTCAGAGGTCGGCTCAGCTTGTCCGACAAGCGCCTCCGCTTCCTTGTTGGCCGCCCGCACTTCATCGAGCTTGCCCTGGTAATCGTCAATATCGGGCAGGCCTTCGTAAACCGCAAGAATATCGCCAATCTCGCCGCGCGCGGTCTCCACTTCTTTCATTCCCTCTTCCGCCGCAACGCGCATCTGCTCCGCTTTCGCGCGGTCCGCCTCTACCTGCTGGCGCTCCTTGCCTAATCTTTCATAGTCTGCGCCTATAGCCTCGCGGGCCTTATCAGCTTCCTTCTGGTGGAATATCACTCTATCTGTCAGAGATGTGATCGACTTGTCTTTTGCCTCAAGCTCTTTCTGCTTGTTGATTATCACTCCTGCATCGCGCTCGTTCTTCTCATACGCGTCCCAGACGGCGTCTACGTCCTTTTGAAGCTGCATTTCCTCTTCGCAGCCGAGCCTGGTTGCATCCTCATAAGTGTAAACAAAGCCTTCGGCCGCGGCCTCTTCGTAACCGTGCGTTATTTCTTCGGCGCGGACTCCGTTAAGTAAATTATCGTAATCGCGCTCCAGCCACAGGTTCAACGCGGCCTCTTCGGCCGTTTCCAGCTCCTTCTTCACGCATTCAGGTGGTAAGCCGTATTCCTCCATCAGGTCTCCGGTCGTCTTTAGGAGTTTCTTCTGCTCTTCGATGAGCTCCTTCACTACTTCGGGCGTTCCGCCGTATTCCTTGACCATTTCCTTTCTTGCTGCGATAGCGACCTCTCTCGCCTGCCTCTCCGTCTCTTCCTTAGAAACATAACCTTTCTTCGCGACGATGTCCTTTTCCATTCTGGGCTCGAGCGCCTGGTATGTTCTGGAATTCGGGTCCGTCAGGTCCGCTGCCGTGCCCAGCGCGGAGTCCCTTACGTATTGCTCGGCGGCCTCTTCGTCGGTCGCGTCGCCGTACTTGTCCTTGAGCGCCTTCTTGTAGTCGCTCAGCTTCATCTTGTTGGCGTCCTTCACTGGTTCCCTTTCCTTCTTTTCAGGCACTGTTTACCACCATTTTCACTATTTATTACTGTTCAGTAAAGCATTTAAGCTATTCCTCACTATCATCCACGGGCGCGTCGTCGTCCACGTCAACGTGGTTGTCCACGGGCTCGCTCTGCACTTCCGGGATGACTTCGCCATCTTCCTCCGCCGGCAGGGGCGCACTTCCCATGCCGAATTTGCGCTTCAGGTATTGGCCCCTTGTTTCACCCCGCTTCAGCTCGGGCTTAATGAAATTGATGAACCTTCTGGCCGCGCTCTGTGACTTGGCGGGCGTGATCTCCCGTTCCCTAAGCCCGTCGTAATGCCCGCCCTGAGCTTTCAGCTCGTCGTCCATCGCGACTCTTCCGAGCGCTTTCTCGGCCTCCTGCTCGCGCAGATACTTTTCGATTTCCCTTGCGGCGGGCGTCCCCATCGGGATGTCCACGTGCGTAACGACCTTTGCGAGTGTCATCCCGTCCGTGGCGCCCGTTATCTTTATCCTTTCATCATAATTGCTGCCGAGCACGTTCCGCATCCTTTCTACAGCCTGCTCCGCGGTCAGCTTCGGGCCGCCGAACAGCAGGTCAAGGTCATGGCCTTCGTACCTTATCACGTCCCCAGAACCGCTTTTGTCCTTCTTTTTCGCGATGTCTTTCTTTTCCGCGAGGTACCTTTCATGGTATTTCTGCGCCTGCTCAAGATGGTCAAATGCGCTATCGTAGTTCTTCATTCGGGCATTCATTACCGCACTGAAAACAGACGGATGTATGGTTATTCCTTCTGCCTTGCTGTCTTCCACAAGCTCTGCAACATAATAGCTGAACATCTCGTAGTTTTCCTTGGTCTCTATTGCGGGCTTCTCGGCGTCTTCCGGCGATTTCCTTGTCATCTCGTCAAGAACGCCAGCCAGCAGGCTTTTCTCTTCGCTCGGCTCGGGCTCATCGGCCGGCTCGGCTTCGTCCTCTCCGTCTTCTGGCAAAACGTAATCGGATGCGTCAGAGATCCACTCCTCTGCCAGGAAGTAATCCCCGTTTTCCTTGAAGTATTTTGAAGTATCGACGCAGGATTTGACCGTATTGTATTTGGGGTGGACTTTGTTCTTTTCCATCCATTCCTCGGCCTGCTTTATGCGCTTGTCAATCTCGGCCTTTTCCTCGTCATCGTAATCATAATCTTGCTTCTCTTCGTCCGCCTCTTCCGCGTCCTCGCTCGGCGCGGGCGGCGGAACTGGCGGCATAACGAGCCTGGGTCCCGGAGGAATAGGTATACCCCTGGCTTCTTCCAAGTGTTTGTAGGCCCTGACAAAATTATTACGCTTCGCAGAGTCCACTGCGGCATCGACGTGCCCTAAAACCATTTTCAGGTAGGACTCCGCGTACTTTTCATCGGCTTTGTCTGAAATCATGTCCGCCCAGATTTCCACGTGCGCCGCGTAGTGGTCTATCTTTTGCTGCCAGGTCACGAAGAACTCGTCGCGCTTCTCTATCTTTATCGGCTTGGCGCTCTTCACGCCGATTATCTTTGAATCAGTAGCTAGTTCCGCCTTCTTGAAAAGGCTCCCGTCATTAAGCGTGTAGCTTTCCGTTGTAACGGGCTCCACATCGGGCTTCATGATTTCAAGGTACGTTCCGAGCTGCGCTTCGTCCTTCCAGCCCGCCTTGTTGAGCGTTTCTCTGCCGACGAAATACTCGTTATCTTTGGCCGCCTCTTCGCGCGCCTCGATTTCTTTCCTGAGCGCCTCCGTCTCTTTCCTGCTCATACCGACAATGCGCTCGCGCTCGGCGAGCTCGGCCTTTTGATCTTCAATGCTTTTTTTCTGCTCGTCCAACTTGGTCATTTTTTCCTGATATGTTTTTCCGACCGGCTCGCGCCCCCCGCAATTACCGCATGTGACTGTGGCGTTCGGTTCGGTCGGATCCGCGTTCGCGGCGTCGAGCTCTTTCTCCCTTTTCATCACCATGATTTCGCGGTCGCCCAGCCACTGCTCGCGCTCTTCCGATTTGGCGACGGCGCTCTTGACATTCTCTTCATTCAGGTAAGCACCGTCCACTAAATTGGGATTGCACCCGTTCTCTATGATTATGATTTTAGCCGTATTGGGATTCAGTTTTTTCCTCACGTCCGGGTTCTCCAGCGCGTCGTTGACCGCCTGGACATACGGTTCCTCGCCGCTGACTATGGCCTCGTACATGTCCGCGCCCGCTTCCTCAAGGTGCTTCTTGGAATTCTCGTCGTAGGTCCTCTGCACTTCCTGCGCGGAAGGCGCTTCGGGGAGCGGCACTCCTCTGTTAATCATGTATTGGGTCGTTCCCCTGAGCTCCATCGCCCTCTTCTTTGCGGGTTTCTGCGGCTGGTCATTGTCTTTCATTGTAATCACTTCCTCTTTTTCATCTTCTTCTTGAATCCGCGCGCGAAGCTGCCTTCGTCGTCATCCTCCTCGTCCTTTTTCTCGGCGGGCTGGTCCGTTTTGCGGGCCTTCAGCAGTTTCAGCGCATCCTCGTCGCTCAGTTCTCCTTCTCCGCCGGTCACCTTGAGCGTGCTCGCCTTCTTCGATTCGGGCTCCGCGCCCGCTTCTATGTTCTTGTTCTGTCTCTCGACTTTCTTGCGCGGTAATACGCTGTCGCCAATAAGGCGGTCTTTCGTCACTTGGGCCTTCGGAGGGATTTTTGGGGAGGGCGCCAATCCGGATGTTGGGGTTGCTGGTGTTCCTATTTTAGAAGGAACTTCCGTATCGGAACCTCTCTTTCCCTCTTCCTCTTCAGGTCCTTTGGGCTCGTCGCCTTTCAGCGCGTTAACAAGAATGTCCTCGTATGTCTGCTCGGACTTGGCAGGTTCGGCGGGCGCACCCGGCTGTGGAACATAAGTCGTCTCTTCGGTCGGAGTCACGTCGGCGAACTCCTCGTTCAACTCTTCAAATTCGTCCTCACTCTCCACGTCAGCCCATTCGTCTTTTTCGGCATCGGACGCAGGCGCCACGTACGGCCCGCCCGAACCCGTATAATCATGTTTGACTTCTATCGGCTCCTCGGAGATCGCTATTTTTTCCGTTTCCTCCTTTTCGGGCGGCTCCTCTTCGCTCACGGGCTCGGGCATCTTTATCTTGCCCGAAAGCAGGTCCTCTGTGTATTCGCGCGTGCCTTGGTCCTGCGGCCTGTAGAAAGTCCCGTCCTCGTTGACGTGGGTTACGTCCTTGTAGCCGCTCAGGCCCTGCGCCTGCAGGTAAGCGTTGAATTCGTCGAGCGTCATTCCTGACGCTTTGAACAGTTCCGTATCAGTATAATCCTTGAGCTTCACCGGCTCCCTTTCCTCACGCTGTATGTCGGCCAGCATCGACTCGGGTTCTTTCGGTGCTTTCGTGGTTTTGGTCTTCTCGGCCTCCTTGGCGCGCTTTTCCATCGCGTCATTGAGATAAGCATCGAATCCGTCCACGCCTTTTTCCACGGCCTCGTAGTTGCCCTTCGCGCGAAGGTCGTCAAGTATTTCAAGATAACCCCTTGCCAGCACGGCCTCTTCGTCATCTCTGCCGTTGTATTTTGTCTCTATCTGATGGGCAAGCTTACCGTACTTGACTGTGGCGTCGGCGAACTTCTCCTCATCGGCCTTTTCGGGCTCCTCCTCGGACTCTTTTACTGGCTCCTTTGCCGGTTCTTTAGCGGCTTCCTTTTTTTTCTCCTCTGATTTTCTTTTGTAAGCGTCCCGCTCCAGCTCCGCGGCCCTCAGTTTGTCCTCTGTCTCCTTGCCCCTTTTCTTGTAAGCCCCTATCTCCTTGCTCGCCTTTTTCAGCGCCTCTTCGTCAGCGAGTATTTTCGCGGCATCCTTGTCGAGCTGCGTCCTGTACTTCTTTTCCATTTCCGCCCTGATATTGCCCTCAAGTTCCTTCCTGATTTCGTCCGCCTTGACCTTTATCGCGTCCGCCTCCTTGGGTTTCGGCTTGGTCTTCTTGCTTTCGGCGGCCTCTTCTTTCAGTTTTCCAATTTCGCTCTTGTAGCCCGCCATTTCCTTGTCCTTGGCCTCCATGTCGGCTGCATAGTCTTTCCGAAGTCCGTCTTTAAGCTTCTCGTACTTCCTTTGGGCCGCGGCATCGGCCTGTTTTTGAGTGTAAATCTTTTCCTCGCCCTTTTCCTTCGGCGGCGCCCTGGTCTCGGGCTCTTCGCCCTCTTCGTCAATGACTTCAGAATCATCTTCGGGTTCCTCGTGCTCCGCGGGTTCCTCGCGCGGCACCCTTGTCTTGCCGTAATCGCTCTTTCCGCCCAGGACGAACTTGGCTATCGCGCGCATCTCATAGAGCGACGGCTTCCTGTCCTCGTCGGACCTTATCTTCATCCCGACCGCGTATTCCACCACGGCCAGCTCGTAGGTCAGCCCCATGACGTCCCGCGCGTGGCCGTACAGTTCGGCCGAGCTGTTCCCGTCCTGCGTCCTTTGCCGCGGGTCGTAGAACCAGTTCAGTATCTCATATACGCTCATGTCGCTGTCCGCGGGCCTATTGGTGGCGCCCGAGGGAACAGCCTGAGTGGCCTCATGTTCCTGTTCCCTTTTTACCGGGTCGCCTGCCATAAAAAATCACTTCCTACGCCTCCGCGCCGGGTACGCCGGCGTAGGCTTCGAGTTCCTGCACTTTCTTGCTCAGGTCCTGCACGAACTCGCATTCCTCATCGCAGTGTCCGCCGTATTCTCCGCCCGCCCCGCCCATCGCGCCTTCCATCATTCCAGGGTATGCGCCGGGCATTACGCCTTCCTTCTCGAAGTCCTTGAACACGTACATGCCTTTGAGCTTGCCGTCCGCGCCGTAGACCATTGTCGTGGGCGTTTTCTTGGGCGGCTTGTAAAGGCCCTCTATTTCCGCCGCCTCCACGGCCGCCGCCGGGCTGTGCTTTGCCTCTATAGCAGCCGTCGCCACCGCTTCGATGGCCGCATTACTGGACTGGCGGGCTCCCATGATGAGCCCTATTAAAAAGTGCGACAGGGGGTTTCCGAGTATCTGGCCTAGAAGGTCGTCCGTATGAAAGTCATACGGCCAGCCTATCTTGTCGCCTTCGTGCCATTGGCCGTCAGGCGACTGCCAAGAATACCACGGACCTATGGCGTTATGGGTCACAACGGCCTTCTCGCCCAGCGCCCTGTCGAGTACCGCCTCCCTCAGCTTGAGGTCTTTCATCATCGCATCGATGTCGCCCCAATAGTTGACTTCTGCCTGCTGCTTCGGCGCAACCTGTTCCTCGTTTGCCATACCATCAACCCCCATTTTGTTTTACCATTACTGGTGAGTAAATACTCTATAGTATACTTACTCGTAGGTAGTATATAAAGCTAACGTTAACCGAAAAAGGGATTAGCCTTGTTTGGGACCATGTTAAGCTGTCGTATTGCATCGTATTTGGTATCGGCCGATAAACTTATATTTCCATTGTGTAATACATAGTTTTGTGCATTCGAAAGCCATAATAGATTTCAACACGCTCTCTTCGACTTTTTATGTCGGTCTGGACGCCAGCGCTACAAGACGCATTTTCGAGGCTTTGTTTGAAAAATATGGCAGTTGGAGCGAGGTCCGCAAAAGGTTCGTGACGTATATTGACAACAGGGTTTTCAAAGGACGTTATATTCGCATAGACGTTCTGCTTTCAATGCTGCATGACTTGAACATCGACTTCGAAAGCGTAAGACCTCATATCATGCGCATCAAATCAGGAGACAGGGGTCTACCGCTGATTAACTGTCTTCCCATAAGCGGTTCGGCCGAACTTGCGGCTCTTGTGGCGCACGCTATGGGCGACGGTGGATTGACAAAGAAACGGTTTGAATATACAAACACGCGACCCGAACTTATAGAAAAGGTTTCCATATGCGCCAAGTCCGTTTTCGGTTTCGATAACCCTTACAGACGGGCGTTGCGAAGCGGCAGCGCCAAGCCCGCCTTTAAGCTGTTGTATCCGTCCGTAATAGGAAGGCTTCTTGAGCTTGCAGGGGCACCCGACGGCAACAAGACGAAAAAAGAATTTCTCGTGCCGACGTGGATATTAGAAGGCTCCATGGACGTGAAGAAGGCCTTTCTAAGGGCGCTGTTTGATGACGAGGGCTCGGTAATACGCCATAGGGTAGGATTTATCATTACCAAAAAATCGCGTTTCGAATCCAACCTGATTGCATTTTTGAAACAACTGCAGACGATGCTTGAAGAATTCGGCGTGGACAAATCCAGGTTGGCCCTTAGCAAAAGTGCAAATGGAGCAATTAGGGGAGAAATTTTTATAGAAAATCTTATCAGAGTGGAAAAATTCGGAAAAGAGATAGGGTTTTCACATTCTTTGAGGAAGGAACGTCTGGACAATTTGCTTAAGATAAAAAGACGCGTTTATGCGAGGGGTGAATCCGAACATGTGATTCTTAAAACGTTGAGCAAAGGCCCGATGTCCACGGATGACATCGCAAAAGCCGTCAAAAGAGAAAGATCAACGACATACAGGTGGCTGTCAACATTGGAAAGAAAAGGGAAAGTAAAGACCGTTTTCCCAAGGCGGTGGAAAACCGAACTTACATGGGCACTGCACGATTTTAAAGGAACGTTTGTTCCGCTTCATGATGCGTATCATGCAATACCGCTCATTTTGGGAGATGGAAAATGCACGGCATCAGAAATAGCCGCGCAAACGGAAGTAGACGCCGCACATGTACTCAAGTACCTGAGGAGATACGAACGCGAAAGAAAAATCAGAAGGCTTGGAAGGACAAAAAATGGCATCCTATGGGCACTCATCGGGAACGGTGATGATTCCTAGTTTTTGGCAGGTATCCAGAATGCAATAGCCCCATAGCATCGCCTCGAAGGCCAAGACCAGGTTCTCCTCGTCGAGCCAGTGCCGCGCGTCCTTCACGTAGGCTTTGGCGTTCTCGAGAAGCTCCTCGGCCTTGGGGTCGATCGGTTCCGCCATCTCCGCCAGCGGCTCGAGTTTCACGAGCCACTTCAATACGTCCTCTTTCGTGAGGATGTTTTTGGCTGCCACTGCATTCACCTCAAGTGAATGCGTGAGCAAGCCAATTCAACGGATATTACATGTGTCATGCTCATACGAACCGATAGAAAATGAAGGCAAAAACTCTTAAACCCGTCACTTCACGGAGTCCATGCCGAACTTCTCAAGGTCCGTTTCCCTTTCATGGATTTCGGACGCGCGTTTGTAATCTTCGGCCGTCCACTCGTCTTTGGAGAAGGGGCATTCCCGGCACTTTTGGATTCCGCCAAATTTGTATTCCCTCCCGTCCACCGGGTCTGACGGAACGTAAATTACGGCGCCTTCGTCCCCGTCATACGAGAATTCCCCCCCGAATCCGCAGCTTTCCGCACGGATGTTGCAGAGCAGTATCCTAAGTGTCATTTTTTCTAGTTTGACAACATCCCTGTCCAGCCTGGCTACAATGATCGGTTTTTCCTTGCTGGGCTTGCGTGGCGTGGTCTTATAGCGGTAAATAGCAGGCACCGGCTCCCATGGAGGACGAACAGTCGGTCCCTCGGTTTTGAATTGGAATTCCCCCAGGATGTCCGTATACGCTTTGCCGTCCATTTTAGCCATGTCATCACCTTACAGATGGGGCAGGAACACTATGGCCTCCGCGGCCGTGCTGTACTCGAACGTGCCCTGCAGCCCGCAGTATTCGCCCCGCTCGTTCCATGCCTCAAGCTGCTCGGCCAGCGCCAGCCTGTTCTTGCGGTTGACGCTCATAGGCCAGACCACTAGCTCGCCCGGTATCTCCGTGCCCATACCCCAGTTTGCGCACCCAACGCTTAAGAAACTATCCCACCGTTATCCTGGTCTTCGGTATGTGTTTGGCTATGTCCTTGGCAAAACGGTCGTCCTTGGACCCTATCAGGTGCGATTTGGCCCCGTCCGCCTCCTCAAGGACCAGGAACAGCTTGTCGTCCCGCACCTGCACGTCCGCCAGCCGGCCGCGGTATTCGGCCGCCTGCTTGGGGTAGAGGTTGTTCAATATGACATCTTTCCCGACCAGGTTGTCCCGTTCGGCAAGCAGCTTGTCCGCCAAGGATTTGCGTTCGTCGGCCGTTTCCACCATGATATCCAGCTTGTCCGCCTGTTTTTTCATCATTTACAATCCCTCCAAATATTCCTTTTCGTGGAAGTGCAGCTTCCCAGGCACTATGAGGACGGCCGGCGTACCCGTGCTTTTGAGCAGCAGTTCCTTGGCCGTGCCCCATTGGATTTGGGACTGGTCCGTTCCCAGTCCGGCTGCTGTTACAACGGTGTCCATGGGCTTCAGCACCTTGCCTTTTATGAGGATTTTGAGCGCGTCCTGGACGGTCATGTACAGTTTGACCTCGGCGTCCAGGTCCAGCAGGAGCAGCGTATGCAGCCCCGCCTTCCTGTTGACCGCCAAAGCGTCCTTTACGGCCTGCAGCTTGCCGCTGAAAGGAACTGTAGCCGTCCTGCCGAACTTGTAAAGGTGCAGCCCCGTCTCCCCTATGGCCGAAAAGATTGATGCGTTATGGAGGAGCTTGACCGCTATCTTCTTTTTGCGCGCTTCCAGTATTATGGTCGCGTGCGTCGTGGCGGCCAGCGGGTCGCCCGGAACAAAAAGCGCGACGTCGTGCGTTTTGGCCTCCTTGAGAAAAATATCCAATTTGTCTTCTAGATCTTGCCTTTTCAGTAGTTTTACAGGCTTTCCCAGAACCTTACTTAAACCATCAACGCTCCCGAACCATTTGTTGGTATAAAGCTCCGCGTAGCAGTCGCACGCCTTGGCTATCTCGACTGCCCTGACGGAAACGTCCTTCTCGTCGCCCAGGCCGAGACCTATGATGTAAAGCACGTTTTAATATTGACCTATGAAATTATAAGCATGCGCATAGCTTTCGACGTCATCGGCTCGCGCGAACGGGCCGTGGCCATCGTTGAGCTCAAGAAAGGGCAGAAACCGAAGGCCGTGGCTGCGGAATTGATGAAGAGGTATCCGCATATGAAAGCTGTCTTGGCGAAAGCGGGCCCCAGAGAGGGCGTTTTGCGCATTTACAAGCTCAAACTGATAGCGGGCTCCAAAAACACAATAGTAACCCACAAGGAGCACGGTTTGCTTTTCAAGATGGACCCCAAGCTGATGTACTTCTCCCCCAGAGAGTCGACGGAAAGACAGAGAATAGCCTCAATGGCAAAACCCAATGAACATATTCTGGTAATGTTCTCAGGCGTTGGGCCGTTCGCCATAGCGATAGCAAAAAGGCAGCCCACCGCGGAAATCGCCTGCGTTGAGATAAACAAGAAGGCGGTTGACTTTGCGAACGAAAACGTCGATCTCAACAAGGCCTGGAATGTTAAGAATTACTGTGCAGACGCCCACGACGCGGCGAAGCTCGGAAAATTCGACCGGATAATAATGCCCCTGCCCGAAACCGCTTACAAATTTTTGCCCGCGGCTTTCCAGGCGTCAAAGAAAGGGACGGTCATTCATCTCTACGGGATAAGCCGCCAGGAAAAAGCCCTTGACCTGGTTACGAAAGTGAACTCGGCCGCGAA
>Ga0315297_10002567_pt1 | contig 11480 bp, 9 predicted proteins | sample YL17G15_0_MG_FD_203628 | JGI IMG/M metagenome (GOLD analysis project Ga0315297, IMG submission 203628) | Sediment microbial communities from Yellowstone Lake, YNP, Wyoming, USA - YL17G15_0 | ecosystem: Environmental > Aquatic > Freshwater > Lake > Sediment | place: USA: Wyoming | collected... | reverse complement strand
AATGTCCGCCTTGCGTCCCTAATGACCGAGGGCAGCATTACAGGGCTTACCTGGGGTCTCATGATAATGTTGATGCCGCAGGCAATCATTGCTCAATCGGTGGCAATGGCCGCTTTACCCACTTTATCGGCCCAATACGCGCTCAATAAAATTGATGATCTGCGCCATTCACTGGCAGCAAGTCTCAGGGGTATCCTGTTTCTTGCCATCCCTGCCTCGCTCGGGTTGATCCTGCTCAGACAGCCCATTGTAGCTCTCCTGCTGCAGTATGGTAACTTTACAAAAGAATCCACTCAATTAATTGCCTGGGCATTATTATGGTACGCTACCGGGCTGGTGGGACACTGTATCGTGGAGATCATCGCACGCGCTTTCTATGCAATGCAAGATACAAAGACACCTGTAATTGTCGGTGCGGTTGCGATGGGATTAAATGTATATTTTAGTGTGCTCTTTGCTGCCTGGTTCGTCCGCATTGGGTGGATGCCACATGGCGGGTTGGCACTGGCGAATTCGCTGGCTACGGGGCTGGAAGCGATCTGCCTATTGTTCTTTATGCGGCGAAGACTGAGCGGACTCGAAGGGCAGCACGTTTTACAGGGTGCCAGCCAGGCGGTTCTGGCGACCGTAGTAATGGCTCTGGTGATATGGGGTTGGCTGGTTATAGCGCATGAACAACCGGTCTGGCTGGTAGCTGTGGGTGGCGTATTGTTCGGAGGTGCGGCCTATGGGTTATTAGTGCTGATGATGCGAGTGCCAGAAGCACAATCTGTAATAAATATAATGAAACGCAGGCTCAAACCAGCCAATACATAGTATGCTCCCGCAACTTTACCACGCACATCATAGCCGGTACCTTGAAGACCTTCCTTTTTGGCTTGACCTGGCAGCTCAGGCAGGTGACCCGGTACTTGAGCTGGGTTGCGGCACTGGCAGGGTGCTCAGCCCGTTGGCGCAGGCGGGGTATCACACCATTGGTATGGATCACGACCTATCCATGCTGAAGTTCTTGCAAGCAAATATTGGTCCGCAAAAACTCCATACACCTCTTTTGGTTGTAGCTGACATTTGTAGATTTAACCTCTCAGCCAAATTTCCACTGATCCTCATACCTTGTAACACCTTCAGCACGCTGAGCACTGACCATCGAATGGCTTGTTTGAGGTGCGTGCACAAGAATTTAAGTGATGGCGGGATATTTGCGGTCTGCCTGCCAAACCCAGAATTGCTATTTCGTTTACCAGTCCAGTCGGCAGCAGAATTGGACGATGAGTTTATCCATCCTTATACTGGCAATCCGGTCCAGGTAAGCAGTTCCTGGCGGCGCACAAATCGCACCTTTCAGATGACATGGATTTATGACCACTTACTTCCGGATGGCACAGTAGATCGTCGGGTAGTTAACATCCTTCAACACATTCCTCCCCTTAAAACCTATTTGAGTGAGATAGAAGATGCAGGGTTAATGGTGAGGGCGCTATATGGAGATTTTGACCGTTCACCATTTATTGATGCCTCGCCTCAATTAATCATTCTGGCCGGTCACTGACAATATTAACATTCCCGAACAAGTTTCTTGCATAATTCTTATATAACGTTTGTACCGCTCTGATATTGGTGTTGTATCATTCAAGCATCAATAAAATTCGAAATTAATAAACTTAGGAGCTGATACTATGACTTTCTACATTTCCCCTTACCATCGAATGGCTGCCGTGCGTCATGCGATGAATCATATGTACAATGATACTATTGTTGATCGAACCTCCAGTGAATGTGAAATGCTTCTGGCTGTTGATGTCCAGGCTGTTGAAGATGCCTATGACATTACTGCCTTGGTACCTGGCCTGGATGCGGAAGACCTGGACATTGAGGTCTTGAATAATACAGTTACGATCCGTGGTGAGTTCAAATCGTGCAGCGAAGATCAGGCGAAATACCTGGTTAGTGAATTACCCAGCGGTCGCTTTAGCCGTGTGATCACTCTTCCCACCGCCACAGATGCCAGCAAGGTTGAAGCATCGATAAAGAATGGTGTACTTTCATTGCATGTTCAAAAAGCAGAAGCGGACCGACCAAAAGCCATCAAAGTGATGAGCAATTAATTGACCTATTAAAAAAACAAGGGGCTGACTCAAAAGTAGTCAGCCCTTTTTTCGTTTCCAACTTGGCATACTATTTTGTAGGAATTAACTCATATTTGCCAATTTTAGGGGGCATTTTTGATTATCTTCTCCCACTTTGGGCTGTCTAAAAAGTAAATAAGGACTTTCGGGACAGCCCCTTTGTTTATACCTGAGCTCGTTTTGCTGCCAGAGCTGCACCGATGATTCCAGCATCATTGCTGAGTGCAGCAGGGATGACCTTTGTGTGCACAGTAAGCAGTGGTAGAAATTGATCTTGATTCTTAATTGCTCCACCACCAAGAATCATCAAGTCGGGGGAAAATAGGTTTTCTAGCGTACCCAGGTATTTATCCAGGCGTTTTGCCCACTTTTTCCAGGATAGGTCCTCTTGCTTACGCGCAAAATCCGAAGCAATCGTCTCGGCATCATCACACTCGACTTCGATGTGACCCAGCTCGGTATTGGGCACCAATTTTCCATCGATAAATAGGGCTGATCCCAGCCCGGTACCGATGGTGATCATCATTACCACCCCGAGAACGCCCCTACCGGAACCAAAAGTCACTTCAGCCAACCCAGCAGCATCGGCATCATTGACGACATGAACAGGGCATTGGGTAGCTTCGGAGAAGAGCTGGGCTACATTCGTACCTATCCATTTCTGATTAATATTGGCTGCAGACTCTGCAATGCCATTACGGATGACTGCCGGGAATCCGCAACCGATCTGGGTATGCCAATCGAATTGAATTGCAATGTTCTTGACAACCTCAGCGATGGGTGCCGGTTTTGCTCCTTCGGGAGTAGGCAAGCGATATCGTTCAGCTGATAATAAACCAGTGTCCGTATCCACGGGTGCCCCCTTGATTCCGGTACCACCTATATCTATCCCTAGAATTTGCATTTACTGCTCCTGTTTGTGACCTGGATGCTCAATCGTTTTTCGGTGTATACAACGTCCTTTGCCCGAAAAAGGGTGAAAACCTCTGACCGCTTACTCTACTATTATATACCTTGTGCTAGGAGACTCATTGTTATAAATCAAACCCTTTTTGCTTGCTGGCCACCAGGTCACTCAAAAATAGACTAATTCAAAAACCAATCAATGATCAGAATCATATTGGGTATTGGCACAATTTTTGCACAAGCTTCTTTAGATTATAATTGTCAATACTACCGGTAATGGATAACTTGATATCGCTCATAAAATCATACCTAAGTGATTCAAGAAGTAACTCTTTAGAGGTTGAAAGGTGAATTGTTCAATGATAGAGGGTAATTATGAGCCATGAAATCATTTTAGTAGTCGATGATAACCGCCAAATAAGTGACTTCTTATCGGGCACCTTGTTGCCGAGTCTGGGGTATGAAGTAATGGTGGCGCGGGATGCCAATACTGCCAAAAAGATCATCAAACAGCACAAGGCAAAATTTGATCTAATGCTGTTGGATCTGCAATTACCCGACTTAACCGGTCTTGAGCTGCTCCGTCATTTGGATATCGATGGTTACCACATACCGACGATATTAATGACCGGACATGGCTCAGAACAAGTAGCTGCTGAAGCTTTTCGCCTCGGAGTACATGATTACCTGAGTAAACCGCTGGACGAAACTTTACTCACAGAAGCAATCACGCGTTCATTATCCGAGAGCCGGTTGCAGCGCGAAAAAACCATTCTCAATTCACAACTGGAAGAGCAAGTGGCTTGGCTTACCTCACTTTCTACGGTTGGGAAAAGCGTAACATCCACCCTGGAACTCGGCGAAGTATTGGTAAGGATTGTTGAAGCAGGGGTGTCTCTTACCAGAGCAGAAGAAGGCTTCCTGGCATTATTGGATAAGGATAGTGGATTGCTTTATCTACGGGCAGTCAAGAATATGGATGAGGATTCCATAAAGACCTTGCGGATACCCATCGCAGATTCATTGGTTGGGCAGGTCATTAAATCGAAGCGCCCCCTACGGGCAACAGAACCCAGCCTTCAGGCACCATTAAAGGTGTCTACTGGTTACCTCGTTCACAGCTTATTACACGTCCCGATCCTTTCTAAAGGCGTCCCTTTAGGTGTGCTATCGGTGACCAACCGAAAGGAAGACACTCCTTTCAAGGAAAAAGATGAGGTTGTGTTGAGCTCACTGGCTGATTATGCTGCCGTAGCCCTGGAAAATGCCGACTTATACCAGCAAGCCAGACAAGAAATCACTGAACGCCAGAGGGTCGAAGATGCGTTGCGTGAAAGTGAAGAACGCTATGCTCTTGCTGTACGGGCTGCTAACGACGGACTCTGGGATTGGAATTTAAAGAAGAATCAAATATATTTCTCTCCGCGTTGGAAACACATGCTTGGGTATTCGGAACTTGATATTAGTGATAATCCAAACGAATGGTTCACTCGGGTCCATCCCGATGAAATTACCCAATTAAGGACGAACATTTCAGCCCATTTAAAAGGATTATCTGCGCATTTTGAATGCGAATATCGTATTCAGCATTCAAATGGCACTTACCGCTATATGCTCAGCCGCGGTATGGCAGTCATAGGAGAGGATAAAACTGCCCAACGTATGGCAGGTTCCCAAACTGATATCACGCTTCGAAAGAATGCAGAGATTAAGCTACTCCATGACGCTTTTCATGATTCGCTGACTGAATTACCCAACAGGTCACTATTTGTTGATCGACTCAAACATGTCATAGAACGAAACAAGCGGGATAATAGCCGAATTTATGCCGTATTGTTCATGGATTTGGATCGTTTTAAGGATGTGAACGATAGCCTCGGACATTTAACGGGAGATCAGCTATTAATAGCAACCGCACATTTGCTTCAATCCATATTACGCCCCATGGATACTGTGGCGAGGTTGGGTGGAGATGAGTTTGTTATCCTTTTGGAAGAGATTAAAGATGTTAGCGATGTTACACGTGTTGCAGACCGCATCCAGAAAAAGTTGATGGCGGCAACCTTGCTACCAAATCATACAATATTTATGTCTGCCAGCATGGGAATTGTATTGAGTACCACTGGTTATGATCGCCCTGAAGATATCTTGCGGGATGCAGATACGGCTATGTATCAGGCCAAGGAAAATGGTCGCTCACGATATGAAATCTTTGATAGTGCGATGCGCGACCAGATCATGCTGCGTCTTGAGTTAGAGTCAGCTTTGCGCCAGGCAATCGAAAAGGAAGAGTTGGAGGTGTATTACCAACCTGTGGTCAATTTAAAAACAGGGCATATTGTGTGGTTTGAAGCACTCGTCCGGTGGAAGCATTCAGAACGAGGAATGATGTTACCGGGCGAATTTCTGCCTCTCGCAGAAGATACCGGGCTAATCATTGAGATAGATCGACTTGTGATGCGTAAGGCTTGCCTCCAGCTTGTTCAGTGGCAAAATCAATTCCCGAATGATCCTCCATTGGGTGTTAGCGTCAACATCTCTGGCAAGCACCTTACGCAATCGGATTTTGTTGAATATATCGTTCAGACTCTTCTGGAAACTGGTTTAAGCGCGGCAAGCCTAAATTTGGAAATCACAGAAAATGCGGTCATGGGTAATTATGAGATCATCTTGGAAATCCTTGACAAGCTAAAAACGCATGGGATCCAGGTGCAAATTGATGATTTTGGGGTGGGGTATTCGTCTCTGAATTATTTATCCCATTATTCCATTAAAGTATTAAAAATAGATCGCTCTTTCATCAGCAAAATTACCAAAGACCCAGATTATTTGAAAATTGTCCAGGCAATCATCAGACTAACCCACGGGCTCGGACTTACAGTAGTGGCAGAGGGAGTTGAAACAAAAGAACAATTGACCCAACTGAATATGCTCGATTGCGAATATATTCAGGGCAAATTGATTTCGATGCCCGCAGAGGATAGCGTAATCTATAATCTACTAATAAAGGAACAACAGCGGAATTAATCCATATTGGTATAAATCATCGATTTAAAATTCCAAGTAGATTCTTAGGCAAAGGACACGGACAAGTAACGTGTCCTTTCTCATTTTCATTGGTGATATACTGAAAGCCCATGATCAGCTTTCATGACCTAACATTCGCATACCCGGGAGCAAACCAACCTGCTTTACAGGGGGTAAATCTGAAAATTCCGTCCAGGGAGATTTGCCTGGTGATGGGTCCTTCAGGGGCGGGAAAATCCACGTTTTTACGTTGTATCAATGGCCTGGTTCCACACTTTAGTGGTGGAAGTTTACATGGAAGCATCTTAGTGAACGGACTTGACCCTGTGAAACTTTCACCGCGAGAAATGAGCCAAACTGTTGGTTTTGTGTTTCAAGATCCTGAATCTCAATTCGTTGTCGACCTTGTAGAAGATGAGATAGCTTTCTCATTAGAGAATGCAGCCATTCCAAATGATGAAATGGAAGTGCGGATTGAGGAAGCGCTTAAACTGCTCGAGATGACTTCATTACGTTCCCGCAGGTTGGAAACTCTTTCAGGGGGTGAACGCCAACGCGTCGCGATCGCAGCTGCATTGGCTTTAAGACCACAAATACTTGTGCTGGATGAACCGACATCTCAGCTGGACCCACATGGCTCAGAAGAAGTTCTGCAAACATTAATGCACTTGAATAACCAGTTGGGATTAACGATTGTGCTTGCTGAACATCGTTTGGAACGCGTTATTCCTTATGCGGGTCAGATCATTTACCTGTCGGATGAATTTCCCGGCGGATTGACTGGCACGCCACGCGAGGTTATGGGAATGGTCTCGCTTAACCCACCTGTAATCAGTTTAGGAAAAGCGTTCGGATGGGAACCGTTACCGTTGACTGTGGAAGAAGCGCAAGAGTGTGTGCGTCAGTCATCCATACAATTCCCTATAAACAGTAAAGAATTAGGTTCGATCCCATCGGGTGGGAATGGAAAGTCGAAACCATACATCCAGGCGAAAGGTGTACAAGTCAAGTATGGAAGCAGCTATGCATTGCGGGGCGTGGACCTCAAACTATATCCTGGGGAAATAGTGGTGATGATGGGTCCCAATGGTGCTGGTAAGAGCACCTTGTTGCGTTCATTGATTGGATTGATACCTATTGAGAGTGGATCCATCCAGGTTGGAGGGACAGACATTGCGGGAAGGTCTGTGGCAGATATCTGCCAACAAGTGGGCTATCTGCCCCAAGACCCAAACGCCCTTTTATTCGCAGATACAGTTCTGGAGGAGCTGCTCATCACCCTGCGGAATCACCATCTTGACGCAATAGGTTCAATTAATGGAGCCAATCTTCTCCTGAGTCGATTAGGCTTAGGAAATAAAGCCAATGATTATCCGCGTGATCTAAGCACGGGTGAGCGTCAGCGGGTTGCGATGGGGGCAGTCATGGTGACCCATCCGGGCGCACTCATATTGGATGAGCCTACACGTGGTTTGGATTACCAGGCCAAAAAAATCCTGCTCGAATTGCTTCATGGTTGGCGTGAGGAAGGTATGGCGATCCTGTTGGTTACACATGATGTAGAACTGGCAGTACAAGCCGCAGATCGGGTTATCCTCCTAGAAAATGGATTAATCACTGGGGACGGGCTGCCAGCGAAGGAGTTAGCTGATTCCCCCATCTTTTCATCCCAAGTTGCGAAAGTTTTCCCTGGCCGGGGTTGGTTAACTGTTGAGGATGCCATTGGAGGATTGGATGCCAGCAAACATTGAGATTAAAGCGCGAGTGCGTGATTTCGAGAGCCTGCAGCAAATTGCTGCACAGTTAAGCGATACGCCTTGCCAGACCATCCCACAGGAAGATACATTCTTCAACTGTCCCCAAGGACGGTTAAAGCTCAGAGAATTAGATCCACATCGCGGGCAGCTCATTTATTATCAGCGCCAGGATGTCAGTGGCCCAAAACACTCAGAGTATAAGATCTTTAGTACGGATGACCCTGCAGGCTTGAAATTGATCCTGGCAGACGCTTTTGGTATTCGGGGTGTAATTACTAAAGTCAGGTGTCTATATTTGGTTGGGCAAACCCGCATTCACCTGGATGATGTTAAAGGGTTAGGAAAGTTCATGGAGCTGGAAGTCGTCCTGCAGCCTGGGCAGACCGATGCTGAAGGACAAGCCATTGCAGATAACCTAATGAACGCGCTTGGAATCAGGGAGGCAGATCTGATCGATTCTGCATATATGGACCTTATCGATAAATGATTCGTGCCCAATGTATTGTCCATCGTGGCAATAGAATACTGATGGTCAAACACAGGATGGAAGGAAGCGAGTGGTGGTGCTTGCCTGGCGGAAGAGTAGAACCAAGTGAGACTCCATCGGAAGCTGCACTACGTGAGCTTGAAGAAGAATGTTGTGTGAGTGGCAAGATCCTGCGCCAGACCGGACACACGAAAGATGGATTTGGGATTGAAACGGAAACATTTATCATTGATATTGACAAGCAGGAACCGTGCCTGGGGGTTGATCCTGAGTTTATTGGTATGCACCAGATCTTGGTGGATATGCGTTGGTTGAGCCTGGCTGAAATTCCGGAACGTGACCGGGCTTACCTGTGGGCAGCAGGTTTGATGAGCATCCCTGTGTTTCTTGAAGAAGTCTCCAATTGGGGTGACGAGCTTAGTTACCCTCGCTGTTGAAATAAATGTATAATTGTTATATGTACAGCCGTTACCACCCTCCCTGTTGATCTGTAATTTCCCCCTGCTATGCACGGGCACCACCTCTTTCCCTCCCAATTTCCGCCACCAAAATCGAAAGGAGAGAAAGAGGCTGAAATGGTTAAGCAAACACCACGCAATAAATACATACTATTAGCCAAAATACTTAGGGGAGTGATTCCGCTTACTTATTTACTTCTGCTCATCGAATTCTTTGATGAGCTGAACTATGGGATTGGAAATGCGGCACTTCCTGCAATCCGCGCTGACCTGGGACTTTCCTATGTACAGATTGGCTTGTTGTTAGGATTACCTGGCATCATTAATGCGGTAATTGAACCAGTGCTGATGCTGCTGGGGGATACCCGTTACCGTAAACAGATTATCTTGGCTGGTGGGATTGTAATTGCCCTATCATTGGTCGCCATCGCCACTACCCAATCCTTTCCAGTGGTCTTGCTCGCTATGGTGATCGGTTATCCGGCAAGTGGCGCATTTGTTTCACTGTCTCAAGCTACACTGATGGATCTTAATCCTGGCCGTGAGCCACAGATGATGGCGCGTTGGACAGTTTCTGGGTCAGTGGCGAATTTGGTTGGGCCGTTGATACTTGCCGTAGGATTTGCTTTGGGGTTTGGTTGGCGTTGGGCATTTTATGCCATGGCAGTATTGTGTGTGATCCTGGTCGGGTTTACCTGGCTAAAGCAATTCCCGATTAATTTAGATACAGAATCATCGCCTCAATCTTCGATTCAAGTAAAAAAACTGCTGGCTGGATTCCTTGATGCGATGCGCAATCCAAACCTGATGCGCTGGTTGATCCTACTGCAATTTTCGGATCTCCTGCTGGATGTTCTTACCGGCTACCTTCCATTATATTTCACCGATGTAACTGGTATGTCAGTTGCACAAGCCAGCCTGATGATGAGCGTGTTGATGCTGGCTGGATTGGTCTCGAATATTATGCTTATCCCAATGCTTGAAAAATTTCAGGGACGAAATGTAGTCCGTATCTCGGCTTGTATGACAGGGCTTTTATATGTTGCCTGGTTAGTTACACCCTGGTTATGGGCGAAGATTGGATTGATCATCCTGATCAGGCTGGTCAGCCTGGGTTGGTATGAAGTATTACAAGGGGAAGCTTTTGCAACAATCCCAGGTCGTTCGGGGACCGTGATGGCGACCAATTCGATCATGGGATTATTAGGTGGGGGGATTTCCTTCTTCATTGGATGGATTGCTGCTCAAGCGGGTTTGCCAGCTGCTATGTGGTTATTATTAGCCGGACCGATTTGCCTGGTTTTATTTGTTCCAAAACCAGGACCAGCTGTTTCTGTTTCATAAAATCAACCCTGGCGGGCATATAAAGAGGCGGATTGTCATATTGAATTATTGGCAGTTGTCAGTATCCAGTGCTATGTAAGCGGTGTACAATGGAAGACAAACCGATACCTAAGATACCGCCCTTAATTATCTTTCAATCCGATCCTGAGGAGGCAACGATGCAAGATATTACTGAAAGTATTCTTGAATTAGTGCGCTTGACGTCAACCGACCTTCCACCTGACGTGGAAACCTCGATTCAGCGAGCTGTTGAGCAGGAAGAACCTGGATCAGCTGCACGTGGTGCGCTTGAAACCATTCTGAAGAACGTGGAACTTTCCCGCCAGAATTCAACACCGATCTGTCAGGATACGGGTACTCCAATATTCTATGTCTATCATCCGGCAGGCTGGAGCACGAGAGTTTTGCACCATATGATTGAAGAAGCTGTGGTCCAGGCAACCAAAAAAGCATTCTTGCGTCCCAACTCGGTTGATTCAATCACAGGAAAAAACAGTGGCAACAATCTAGGCGGCAAGCATTTTCCAAGCATCCATTTTGAGGAGGTTGAGGGTGATACCCTTACCATTGAGTTAATGCTCAAAGGAGGTGGCTGTGAGAATGTGGGAGCACAATATTCCCTCCCCAATGATGCGTTGAACGCTGGGCGTGACCTGGCAGGAGTACGCAAAGTAGTATTGGATGCAGTATTTCAGGCGCAGGGTCAAGGCTGCGCCCCAGGCATTCTGGGCATTGCGATAGGTGCTGACCGCGGATCAGGCTACTACGCGTCCAAAGAGACTTTATACCGAAAGCTGGATGATACCAACCCTGATCCTCAACTTGATGCCATGGAAAACAAACTGGTAGAGGAAGCCAACCAGCTAGGAATTGGTCCTATGGGTTTTGGTGGAAAAACCACCCTGTTAGGCTCCAAGATTACCCATCAGAATCGATTGCCAGCCAGCTATTTTGTCAGCGTGAGTTACATGTGCTGGGCATATCGCCGGCGCAAGATGACCATCACCAGTGACCTGGTCAAATTCGAGTAAATGGAGGATGATGATGCAATCATTGAATATGCCCCTGGCTGATGAGACCGTACGCAGTCTAAAAGTTGGTGATCCGGTTCTTCTTAATGGGATCATGCTAACCGGTCGAGATGTAGTCCACAAATGGATGGTGGATACGTTCATAAAGCAGTCACGCCAACCTCAAGGTGATGATTTGGAAGTCTATGAAGCCATTAAACCATTGTTGGCTGGCAGTGTAATTTATCACTGTGGTCCGGTGGTTACCGGGTTAGATACCAAGCAATATAAGTTTGTTGCTGCAGGACCTACCACTAGCATCCGTGAAGAGCCATATCAGGGAATGGTAATGAAGCACTTCAATA
>Ga0315297_10002566_pt1 | contig 11482 bp, 12 predicted proteins | sample YL17G15_0_MG_FD_203628 | JGI IMG/M metagenome (GOLD analysis project Ga0315297, IMG submission 203628) | Sediment microbial communities from Yellowstone Lake, YNP, Wyoming, USA - YL17G15_0 | ecosystem: Environmental > Aquatic > Freshwater > Lake > Sediment | place: USA: Wyoming | collected... | reverse complement strand
GACGGCCTGGTTGGCGATCTTGCCCTGGTTGTCGAGGATCAGCGTCGAGATGGCATTCAGCGTGTTGAAAAGGAAGTGCGGGTTGAGCTGGTACCGCAGCATCTTCACCTGGGCCTCCTGCGCGAGCGCGGAGGCACGCAGCATCGATTCGCGCTCTTGCTGCAGCGCCTCGTAGTACTTGATGCCGAAGTACAGGCCCGACCAGCACAGCAGCAGGTAGGTCGAGCTGAGGGTGCCGACGAAGATGCCGTACCAAGGCTCACCGGCCATCGACTCGGTTTCGACCCAGCGCAGGTACGACGAGTTGATGATGACGCGCCAGCCGAGCGCGACGAACCAGGACGCGAACAGCACGGCCGGGACGACCACGAAGAACCGCTGTCCCCAGAGGCGCCGATAGAGGTAGCGCAGCGGCGCCGAGAGCAGGAAGCCGCTGCCGGCCGCCGCGAGCACGACCTTGATATAGGACGTCGGCTTCTCATACAGCAGCGCACCCAGGTACTGGGTAATCAGGTACGCGCTCCAGCCAAGCGTGTGCAGCGCCCAGAAGAGCAGGTTGCGGTTGCGGCGGAGGTCGTCGAGAGTCACCGCGGGAGCTTAGCGGGGCGGCCCCGGCCCCGGTAACGATTCGTCGCACGCCGGGCACCACTCGTCCCACCTTCACTGCGCAAACCCGGTGACGTAGGCCGCGCAACCCGCCTCGAAGCCCGGCCCCGCGCCTGCGCAGTGGCAGGTATCGTCGAGCTCGTTTTCGCGCGCCCATTCGAAGCCGGCCTGTTCCGCCGTCACTGCTTCCTCAGCGAAAGCGCGACACCCTTCCACGAACCCCGGATCGTTCCGCGAGGTGCAGGTACGGGCGTCGGCGATCCCATTGCGCTCGGCCCAGTCGAACCCGGCCTTGTGCGAGTTACAGCGGTCGTCGCGGCAGGCATACCCGAGGAATCCGCGTGGCGCGTAAATCTGGCGTGAAGTGGCGGGGTTGCAGGCATCGGCGCCACTGCGCGCGGGCGCGCCGATTGGCACGCCCAGCAAGCCCAGGCAGAGCAGCGCGAGGCCGGACGACCGGATGCCGCTGGACCAGTGCGATGCGCGTGCCGGGGTGGCGAACGGGGAAACGTCCATGCGAGCCTCCATGCGGGTCGCCCCGACCCGATAGCCGCTACGCTAGCGACTGCACCGCAGGCTGCCGCCGCGATTTTGGCCGCAGTTGCCGCAGATTCGCCCGTCACGCAGGCAGAATGCGGCGATGCGCGAACTGCGAATCGTCGTCGTCCTGATCACGCTGCTGTCGGTCGCGGGACCGCCCGTCGTTGCGTCTGACCTTCCCGTGCTGCACGGAACGGTCGTTGGCGTGATCGACGGCGACACGGCCGACATCCGCCTCGAGTCCGGAATGATCCGCATCCGCTTCCACGCGATCGATGCGCCGGAGTCGGGGCAGCCGAACGGCAAGGCAGCCAAGGCCGCGCTGTCGCAGCTCATCTTCGGCAAGGCGGTTGAGGTGGAACCGTTCGAGCAGGATCGCTACGACCGGCTGGTGGCACGCGTGTGGCTGGACGGGCAGGACGTCAACGCTGAGATGATCAAGTCCGGCAATGCATGGACGTACCGCCGCTATGCCGACGAGCCCGCGTACTGCGAATACGAAAAAGCGGCGCGGGATCAGGGACGGGGACTCTGGCGCCTGCCACCCGCGGATCGCGTGGCGCCCTGGGAATGGCGACAGCGCAAGTCTCGCGCCGGTCAATTCACCGATTATTCACGGGAAACCGTCGCCGCGTGTGTTGCGGCGCTTGGTCATTGAGGTCGCGCAGCCTCAGCCCTTGGGCTTGAACGCGACGTCCAGCAGTTCCGGCGTAAACCCCGCGAACGGACGGCCCGGCTCGGTCGCGTGGCGGTACAGGGCGGCGGAATAGACGCCCTGCATGGTCGCCTGCAGCGCCGACAGCACGACCAGGGCGATGACCGCCAGCAGCAACGTGGCAATGATGATGACCGGCAACCCGGCGTTGCTCGCGAGCAGGATGAGTCCACCAGCGGCCAGGAACACCACGATGTAGGCCGCGGCGAAGGCCAACCCCAAGCCGACGGTGCCGATCAGGTTCTCGCCCCACGTCTCACGCAACAGCGCGGCGCTCTCCTTGACCGCGTCGATCGGGCCGACGTCGCGCGTCACGAGCACAGGCACGACCAGAAACGTCGCGAGCGTCCATGCGACTCCGAACAGCCTGACGACGAACTGGCCGACCCAGCCGACGCGCTCTTCGAGTGCCCGCAACAGCAGGCCGACCGTGGCGGCGATGACGGCATAACCGAAGATGCGGCCGACCCGCGACCTTGCGATCGCGAGGCCGTCGCGAAGCGTCGGGTTACCGCCGTCCATGCGGATCATCGCGGCGCCGACCAGCGCGGTGTTGAAGAAGATCGCGACGAAGTACGCGAGCACGTAGAAGACGAACGTGCCGAATGCGAGGGCCGTGGGAGGATCGCCCGCGGTAGCCGCGGCATCGAAGGCGCCGAGCGCGACCGCCGGGGCAACGAAGCTGCCGAGCAGCAACAGCAGCGCCAGGACCGAGAGCACGGGAAGCCAGAGGAGTTCCTTGTCGGCCCGGATAACGGACCAGGATGCCTTGGCCAGAGCAAGACTCCGTGCGAAACGACCTGCCATGGAAGCGCCCTCATTCCTCTGCGTGAGGGAAAGCTTGTAGCCGCCGCGCGGCCTCCCGCGCAAGGGCGGTCAGGGATAACGGCGGGATCAGACGTGCTTGACGCCGCCGACCCTGAGCTGCGGACGGGCGACTCTGTTCGTCACACGCGGGTGACGGCTGCGCGCCGTTGCCCAGGCGGAATGTACCGCATGTTCGACTAAGTCCAGACCGACGAGTATGACCAGCATGACGGCCAGGAGGTCGAGGCCAAGCAGTTGGAAGGTTTCCATCCAGGACATTTCCATGATCGTCTCCTCCGTCGGTGCCTGGCGTGCCGCCTGGCGGTCATCGGGCCGTGCAGTTCGCGGGAGCGGACTCCTGCAACGGCGCGCCGGGACATCGACTTGAGGGGATCGTAAACCTATTTTGCTGCTATGCAGCAGAACTGCTTCTCACATTTTCCCAACCGCCCGGTGCGGCTAAGTAGATCGCGCAAATTGCCAGCGATTAATCGCTACGGAACAGGGCCTATGGCAGGGGCGCCAGGCGCGAGCCCAAAGCGAGAAGGCCGACATCGCCGGCCCTCTGACTGACCCCCAACCCCTAGCCCCTAGCCACTTTCCTCTAGGGGAACTGGATCTTTCCGCGAGGCGCCGCGCCCTGGCCCAACGCGGCGGCAGCGCCGGCGTCCGGAATCACGATCGAGGACGCCTGCTGCCGGCGCATCTCCTGCAGTTCCTGCATCGTCTCGTCGAAGGCGATCTTGGCGCCTTCGGCGAAGCCTGCGCACGCCTGGGCGAGATTGGCCGCCGGGATTTCAAACGACAGCGGCAGCACCCCGGCCGGCGTCATGATCTGCGCCTGGCCGACGTAGATGGACACGCGCGCAGGATCGGTCGAGCCGTCGGACTTCACGGGCGTCATCATGCGGATCGTGCCGACCTTGCGATCGGAATAGGTGTCCTCGCGATACAGGTCGTTCACGTCCATGCGGGGATCGGGTGCGTTCGGGCCGGCCATGTCTGCGTCCTTGGAGTGAGTTCGTGCCGCGCGGCGCACGGCGAATGCCGGGCAACGTTATCAGAATTTGGCGTCGCCTTGGCCGTCGGCCGACCCGATCCAGCGGCCTTCGCGCGGCCAGGGCGACAGCGCGAGGTAATAGAACAGGATCAGGTTCGCAAGCGGGATCGACGCCATGATCGCCAGCCAGGCGGGGAATCCCATGCGCGGCAGGATCTTCCAGAAAGCGACGAGTTGCAGCAGCGAGAGAATGAAAAAGGCGCGGATCATGCGGCTCTCCAGGAGCAAACGGCTCCAGCGACGGTGGGAATGATATAACGCCGGCCATGAACGACTCGAACCGCTACCGGACCCAGCGGGGTCCGATCCGCGCGCCGCGCGGCTCGGAGATTTCGGCCCGCACCTGGCTCACCGAAGCGCCATTGCGCATGCTCATGAACAACCTCGACCCGGACGTCGCCGAACGCCCGGACGAGTTGGTCGTGTACGGCGGCATCGGCCGCGCCGCGCGCGACTGGGAAAGCTATGACCGCATCGTGCATTGCCTGCGCGAACTCGGCGACGACGAGACGCTGCTGGTGCAGTCGGGCAAACCCGTGGGCGTGTTCCGCACGCACGCCGATGCGCCGCGCGTCCTGATCGCGAACTCCAACCTCGTCGGCCGCTGGGCCACCTGGGAGCACTTTCACGAGCTCGATCGCAAGGGACTCATGATGTACGGCCAGATGACGGCCGGCTCGTGGATCTACATCGGCAGCCAGGGCATCGTGCAGGGAACGTTCGAAACCTTTGTTGAGTTGGGCCGTCAACATTACAAGGGCAACTTGACCGGCAAATGGATCCTCACCGCGGGCCTCGGCGGCATGGGTGGCGCGCAGCCGCTCGCGGCGACCATGGCAGGCGCGTCGATGCTCGCGATCGAGTGCCGCCGCGACCGCATCAGGAAGCGGCTCGAGACGCGTTATCTCGACGTCGGCGTCGAATCGCTCGACGAAGCGCTCGAGCTGATCGCACGCGCGGGCCACGAAGGCAAGGCGATCTCCGTCGGTTTGCTCGGCAACGCGGCGGAGGTGCTGCCGGAGATGCTGCGCCGCGGGGTGCGCCCGGACGCGGTGACGGACCAGACCTCCGCGCACGATCCGATCAATGGTTACCTGCCCGCCGGCTGGACTGTCGAGCAGTGGGACAAGCTGCGCGTCAGCGACCCTGCGGCGGTCGAAAGCGCGGCGCGCAAGTCGATGGCGAAGCACGTGCAGGCCATGCTCGATTTTCAGCAGCTCGGCATCCCGACCTTCGATTACGGCAACAACATCCGGCAGGTCGCGTTGGACGAGGGCGTCAGGAACGCGTTCGACTTTCCCGGCTTCGTGCCCGCGTACGTGCGGCCGCTGTTCTGCCGCGGCATTGGCCCGTTCCGCTGGGCCGCGTTGTCCGGCGATCCCGAGGACATCCATCGCACCGACGCCAAGGTGAAGGAGATGATCCCCGACGATCCGCACCTGCACCGCTGGCTCGACATGGCGCGCGAACGCATCCAGTTCCAGGGCCTGCCGGCGCGCATCTGCTGGGTAGGACTCGGCCAGCGTCATCGGCTCGGCCTGGCGTTCAACGAGATGGTGAAGCGCGGCGAACTCAAGGCGCCCATCGTGATCGGGCGCGATCACCTCGACTCCGGCTCGGTCGCAAGTCCAAATCGCGAAACCGAGGCGATGAAGGACGGCTCCGACGCCGTGGCCGACTGGCCGCTGCTCAATGCGTTGCTCAACACGGCGAGCGGTGCAACGTGGGTCTCGATCCATCACGGCGGTGGCGTCGGCATCGGTTACTCGCAGCATTCCGGTGTCGTCATCTGTTGCGATGGCACGGATGCCGCGGCACGACGCATCGAACGCGTGCTGTGGAATGACCCCGCGACCGGCGTCATGCGTCACGCGGACGCCGGTTACGAGATCGCGGTCGACTGCGCGCGCGAAAACAACCTGAACCTCCCCTTCCTGGATTGAAGGCACCGTCCTTTCCTGGATTCAAGGCACCGTCGTCACCGGTTTCACCGTACCTTCCGACTAACCCCTAACCCCTAGCCCCCAACCCCTCAAATGCGCAGCATATGGCGCAACCTCTCCCTCCTCGCCTGCGACGACGATCGACGTGTGTTCGCGGACGGCGCTGTCGTCACCGAAGACGACACGATCACGTGGGTCGGTGCAGCGCAGGATCTGCCGGCCGGCATCGCAGCCGATCGCACGATTGAGCTCGCTGGTCGCTGGCTGACGCCGGGACTCATTGACTGCCACACGCACATCGTGTTCGGCGGCCAGCGCGCCGCGGAATTCGCGCGCCGCACCGCGGGCACGAGTTACGCCGACATCGCGCGTGAAGGCGGCGGCATCCTGAACACCGTGCGCGCGACTCGCGCCGCCGGTGTCGATGAACTCGTGCGACGCAGCGAGCCGCGCCTGCGTGCGCTGCTGCAGGAAGGCGTGACGACGGTCGAGATCAAGTCGGGGTACGGTCTCGATTTCGAGTCGGAGCGTCGCATGCTGCTCGCGGCCCGCGCGCTGGAGCAGCGGCTGCCCGTGACCGTCGTGACTGCGTTGCTCGCGGCCCACGCGACACCGCCCGAATTCAAGGGACGCGGGGACGACTACATCGACCTGATCTGTCACGAGTGGTTGCCGCGCTTCGCGCAGGAGCACGGACTGGTGGACATGGTGGATGCCTACTGCGAAAGCATCGCGTTCAGCGCGACGCAATGCGACCGGCTCTTTGCCGCCGCGAAAGCGCACGGCTGGCCGGTGCGACTGCATGCCGAGCAGATCAGCAACATCGGCGGCAGCCGCATGGCCGCCCGTCACGGTGCGCTCGCTTGCGATCATCTCGAATACGCGACGGAAGACGACGCGATCGCGCTGGCGCGGGCCGGCACCGTCGCGGTCTTGCTGCCGATCGCATATTACGTCCTCGCCGATCCGCGCCTGCCGCCGCTCGACCTGTTCCGCACCCACCGCGTGCCCATGGCCGTCGCGAGCGATGCGAATCCCGGCTCGGCGCCCGGCGCTTCGCTGCAGACCGCGATGAACATGGCGCGCCGGCTGTTCGGCATGACGAGCGACGAGGTGCTCGATGGCGTCACGCGCAATGCGGCTCGCGCGCTCGGACTGGGCGATCGGCTGGGGCAGATCGCGCCGGGATTCCGGGCAGACTTCGCGGCGTGGTCGATCGATACGCCTGACGAACTCGGTTACTGGATCGGCTTCAACCCGTGCAGCATGGTCGTGCGCGGCGGCGAGATCGTGCTGGAACGGAACGCATGAGCGACACGCAGAATGACATGAGCGGCTGGCGTGGCCGCGCGGATGCAGTCGACTACGAGCTGGCCGCGATCAGTCGGTAACGTCGGGCTCGACGAAGCACCAGCCGACCTCGGGGTGCAGCCGCTTGATCTCGACCTCGAGCTCGTTCAGGTGGGCAACAGCCGCTTCGATCGACAGGCCGGCCTGCATCTTCACCTTTGCGGCAAGCAGGACTTTCGGTCCCATCTGCAGCGTGATCGTGTTCAACAGTTCCTCGATCGCCGGGTCGCGGTTGATGATGCCGCGGATGCTCTGCTCGAGCTGCGGCTCGGCGGACTTGCCGATCAGCAATGTCTGGATCCGGGCGGCGATGAAGACCGCGACGATGATCAGCACCGAGCCGATCGCGATCGAACCGGCGGCGTCCCAGCGCGTGTCGCCAGTGACTGCTGCCAGCGACAGGAAAGTGAATGCAATCACGAGACCCGCGAGCGCGGCGATGTCCTCGCCCAGGATGACGACGAGTTCGGCATTGCGCGTGTGCTTGAACCAGTCGCCAAACGAACGGCCGCGGCGGATTTTGGTGATTTCGCGCAGCGCGCCGAGCAGACTGCCCGACTCGAGCACGACGGCAACAGCAAGCACCGCGAGCGCGACCCAGACCTTGTTGAGCGGCTCGGGATGGTGGAGCTTGTGCCAGCCTTCGTAGATCGAGAACAGGCCGCCCATGCTGAACAGCAGCAACGCGACGAGGAAGCTCCAGAAATAGGTGATCTTGCCGAAGCCGAGCGGATGCGTCCGCGTCGCGGGCTTGTCGGCCTGCTTGAGCCCGAGGAACAGCAGCAGCTGGTTGGCGCAATCCGCATAGGAATGGATCGCTTCCGCGAGCATGCTGCCCGAATTGGTGTAGACCGCTGCCGCGGTTTTGGTGATGGCGATGCCGAAGTTGGCGAGCAAGGCATAGAGGATCGCCTTCGCGGACGAACCCTGTTCAGCGGCCATGCGACAGTCTCCCTGGGAAGGCCAAAACGATAGAGGGAGCCGCGGGCGGGCGCAACGCCGGCTTTTGCGACATCCCGGGGGCACAGCGTATCCTGCTCGTCCCGACCCTGGCCGCATTTGCGCGCAATCCCTGCAATGAAGCTGAAGTCATTCGTCTGTGGAACCGCTGTCGCCGCGCTCCTGCTGGCCGGCTGCGACCGCCGCAAGGAAGAACCGCCGCCCCCGCCCGACCCCAAGTCGGGACAGGCCGCGGATGCCGCACAGGCCACTGCCGGCGAGAGCCACCTGCCGCCGGGCATCGAGTGGTTCGGCGGCGACGTCGACGCGGCGTTTGCGGCCGCCAAGGCGGCCAACAAGCCGGTGTTCCTCTACTGGGGCGCCGAGTGGTGCCCGCCGTGCGCGCAGATCAAGACGACGATCTTCAGCAAGCGCGAATTCCAGGACCGCTCACGCCTGTTCGTGCCCGTCTACCTCGACGGCGACACGCCCAGCGCGCAGAAGTACGGCGAGCGCTTCGGCGTGGTCGGCTACCCGACCATGATCCTGTTCAAGCCGGACGGGACGGAAATCACGCGCCTGCCGGGCGGCGTCGACGTCGCACGCTACGCAAAGCTCCTCGACGTCGCGCTCGCCGACGCGCGCCCCGTCAGCGACATCCTGGCAGCCGCGCGCAGCGGCGGCGCCGTGACGTCGAACGACTGGAGGCTGCTCGCGTATTACTCGTGGAGCACCGACAACGGCCGCGTGCTGCCGCCCGACCAGAAACTGGCGACGTTCCGCGCGCTCGCGAATCGCTGCCCCGCCGAACTGCCGGCCGAATGTGCTCGCTTCTTCTTCGACTACCTCGGTGCCGTTGCGGATGCCTCGGGGCCCAGTAAGCCGGCGCTCGATGGCCTCGAGCGCGCCGATGCGCGTCGCAAGCTGCTGGCCATGCTGCCGTCGCCTGCCGTGCAGGCGGCCAACGTCGACAACCTGCTGTACGGACCCAAGGACGCCATCGGCGTCCTCTCGAGCGACGGCACGCCGGAGCGCGCACAGCTCACTCGCGCGTGGAGTGACGCGCTCAGCCAACTCGGTGGCAAAGCCAAGCCGCTGTCGGCAGCGGAGGAATTGCTGCGCGTTCGCGCGCGCGTGATGCTCGCCATGCTCGACGCTCCGCATGCGCCGCTGCCGCCGGCACTGCTCGACGAAGCACGCCAGGCTGTCGCGCGCGTGGATGCCGCCACACCCGCGGGCTATCCACGACAGGCGGCCATCAATGCGGCTGCCAACCTGTACTGGGAAGCGGGCCTCGACGCGGAAGCCAGCACGCTGTTGACGGCCGAGCTCGACAAGTCCAAAGCGCCCTACTACTTCATGCTCGATCTCGCCGACCTCGCCGAGAAGGCGGGCCGCAAACAGGAGGCGGTGGATTGGCTGGCGCGTGCTTACGCGGGCGCAAAGGGGCCGGCCACGCGCTTCCAATGGGGCTACAACTACCTCGTGGGCATGCTGGAGATGACGCCCGAAGACGTGCAGGGCATCGAGCGCGCGGGCCTCTCGGTGCTCGGCGAACTAGACGGTTCGCCCGACGCGTTCTACCAGCGCACGCGCATGCGGCTCAAGCAACTCGACACCAAGTTGCTGGAATGGGGCAAGGCCGGTGAAGCGGCCAAGGTGCTCGACACCCTGCGCGCGCGCACGGGTGAGATCTGCCGCAAGCTCCCGGAGAACGACGCAGGCCGCGCGAGCTGCGAGAAATTCCTCACCGCGAAAGCGCGTCCCACTCAGCCCGCGTGATCGTGTATTTCACGGCCGCACGCTCTTCCTCGCTGCGGCCATCGATGACGTCCTGGGCGTAAACGAATTCACCGACGCGCCGCAGCCCGCACTTTTCCATGACATGCTGCGAGGCGCGGTTGCCGAGCAGCGTGCGGGCCGAAATCCTGGCGAGGCCCAGCCCGTTGAATCCGTGCTTTAGCAAAGCGCGGGCGCCCTCGGTTGCATACCCCTGACCCCAGGCCGAGCGCCGGAATCGGTAGCCCAGTTCGACGTACTCCGGCTCGATACGGTCGTCGCGCAGGTGGAACCAGCCCAGGAACTCGCCCGTGTCACGGCGTTCGGCAGCGAAATACCCCAGTCCCGGCTGCGCGTCGTAAATGGCGAACCACCGCGGCAGGTAGGTTTCGACATAAGCCGAGCGCGGCGTCGGCTGGCCGTAGGTGATGTAGCGCATCACTTCCGGATCTGCATCCAGTGCCACCAGCAGGTCGGCGTCAGCGGGACCAAATCGCCGCAGCCGCAGCCGCCCGCTCTCAAGTAGGATGTGCACGGTCACAGGTCCATTCACGCGTCCAATGAGCGTCGAAGTTTACGATTTCCGCAGCGACAACGTCGGTGCCGTCACGCCCGAATTGCTCGAGGCCATCGTGGCTGCCAACCATGGCACGGCCGCCCCGTACGGCGACGACGGCTTCACGCTCGCGATGACCGCCCGGTTTCGCAGCGCGTTCGAACACGCAGGACTGGCCGCGTTTCCCCTGTCGACCGGCACGGGCGCCAATGCCGTCGCGCTCGCGGGATTGGCGAATCCGTACGGCGCAATCTACTGCCACGAGACGGCGCACATCAACGTGTACGAGTGCGGCGCTCCCGAACTGTTCACCGGCGCGAAACTCGTCGGGCTCGCCGGCGACGGCTACAAGCTGCATGCGGCCGCGCTCGATGCAACGCTCGCGCTGGCGGGCCGCGGCAACGCGACGCGCGTGCAGCCTTTCGCACTCAACCTGACGCAACCGACGGATTTCGGCACGCTGTATTCGATCGCGGAGCTGCGGGACCTGAGCGAGGTTGCGCATGGCCACGGACTGCTCGTGCATCTCGATGGCGCGCGCTTCGCCAACGCCATCGCCGCGCTCGGGTGCAGTCCGGCCGAGATGACGTGGCGTGCCGGCATCGACGTCGTGTCGTTCGGGGCGACCAAGAATGGCGCGATGAATGCCGAGGCCGTGCTCGTGTTCGATCCCGCGGTGGCCGCACGGGTGCCGTACCTGATGAAGCGCGGCGGCCAGGTCGTGTCGAAGGCGCGCTTCCTGTCGGCCCAGCTCGACCGCTACCTCGCCGACGACCGCTGGCTCGAGCGCGCACGCCAGTCCAACGCGAACGCGGCCCGGCTCGCACGACGATTGCAGGCGATTCGCGGCGTGGAGCTGATCGGCAAGGTCGAGATCAACATGCTGTTCGCGCGGCTGCCCGCTGCAGCTGTCGCCGCGCTCGATCGCGGTCCATTCCGGTACTACAAGCTCGGGCCGGACCAGCGCTTCGTCTGCCGGCACGACCAGGAACCCGCGGGCATGGACCTGCTCGTCACGACCATCGAGCGCGCGCTCGCATGAGACGCGCCGCCCGGCCAGCCTTCGTTGCGCTGGCGTTGTGTGCCGGCTTCATTGGCGCGATGCTGGTCGTCACGCCGGCCGCGCAGGCGCAATCGCTCGCGACGATTCCGCTGCACTACAGCACGGCGGAAGACTTGCTGCCGAT
>Ga0315297_10002564_pt1 | contig 11502 bp, 5 predicted proteins | sample YL17G15_0_MG_FD_203628 | JGI IMG/M metagenome (GOLD analysis project Ga0315297, IMG submission 203628) | Sediment microbial communities from Yellowstone Lake, YNP, Wyoming, USA - YL17G15_0 | ecosystem: Environmental > Aquatic > Freshwater > Lake > Sediment | place: USA: Wyoming | collected... | reverse complement strand
ATTTTCTTTTTTAAAAAATGAAACACCAACTAACGCATCAAAACCAATATCACCAAAAATAAATTTATACCTATCCAAGGTTGCTAATATTAATTTATCATTTTTGAATATTTTTCTAGCTGCAAACATGAAAGGCCTTCTTATGATTTGATCACCAATACCCTCTACAGATATTATCAAAATAGTTTTCTTTTTCATTATAACCCTCATTTTTCTAGGACTTATATAAAAGTTTATTATTTACAATATAGTAAAATATATTCTGGAGAATGTAGAAAAGGTGGTAGATTTCTGCTGGAAGCACCTAAAACAAGCACAGTTCCATAGGAAACGAGGGGGTCATCGTGGCTGTAACATACACAAACCAACAATCCCATTTATAAACAAAAGAATTTATAAATAAGTTGATATTTAAACCTATTTATAAATCAAAAAGTGTTGGGGGGAATGATTAAAGACTGAAAAAATCTTCAACACAGATAAGAATCTAATCAAGAAACGATTTTTGGAGGAAAACAAAATGGTCAAAACCGAGAAAAAAGAAATAAAACCAAAAAAAGAAGAAAAAAAAGATATAACTTATTCAGTAGTAAACATCGTAGTATCAACAAGCCTAGAACATGACATACCACTAGAAAAGATGGCAGCAACACTAAGCAACACAGAATACAACCCAGAACAATTTCCAGGACTAGTAATCAGAATAAAAGACCCAAAAACATCAGCACTAATATTCAGCTCAGGAAAAGTAGTATGCACAGGAGCAAGAACCATGGCTGAAGTAGAAGAGTCAATAAAAAAAATAATCAAAAGCCTGGAAAAAATAAATATAAAAATAAAAGTCAAACCAGTAATAAACATACAAAACATAGTAGCATCAGGAAGCATAGGAATGGACCTGAACCTGAACACGCTAGCAATGAAACTAAAAAACACAGAATACGAACCAGAACAATTCCCAGGACTAGTCTACAAACTAAAAGAAGCAAACGCAACATTCCTATTATTCAGCAACGGAAAAATAGTATGCACAGGAACCAAATCTGAAACCGCAGTAGGCGAAGCTGTTGACAAACTAGTCAAGAACCTAAAGAAAGTAGTCTAAAACCCCTGTCTCTATGGAAGCAGCAGAAATAGTAAACAAATTCAGGGAATTCATAGAAACAAACTATCAAGACCAATTATTAGAAAGAACACGAAAAGGAATAAACTTCATCGTGCTCGACTTCTTGCAACTAAGCAAATACGACATCGAACTAGCTGAAGAACTACTAGAAGAACCAGAAGAAACAATAGCAGCAGCAGAACTAGCAATAAAACAATTCGACCTACCAAAAAACATCACAAAATACAGAGTCAGATTCAAGAACTTACCAGAAACGCAGAAACAGATGATCAGAAACATAAGAAGCAAAAACCTGGGAAAATTCTACATAATAGATGGAATAGTAAGACAAAAAAGTGATGTAAGACCACAAGTCACATCAGCAAGATTCGAATGCCCAAGCTGCGGAAACATAATAACAGTACTGCAACTAGACACAAAATTCAAAGAACCCAGCACATGCGGATGTGGAAGAAAAGGAAAATTCAGACTATTATCAAAAGAACTAATCGATGCACAAGCAATAACACTAGAAGAAGCACCAGAAGACCTAGAAGGGGGAGAACAACCAAAAAGACTAAAAGTCTTCCTAAAAGACGACCTAGTAAGCCCAATAAGCGAAAAACACACTAACCCCGGAAGCAAAGTCTCAGTAATAGGAATAATAAAAGAAATCCCATTAATGGGAAGAGATGGAGGAATACTAACAAGATTCGACCTAATATTCGAAGCAAACCACATAGAAGCAATACAAGAAGACTACCTAGACCTAGAAATAACAGAAGAAGAAGAAAACAAAATAAAAGAAATAAGCAAAGACCCTAAATCGTACGAGAAACTAGTAAACAGCATAGCACCATCAGTATACGGCTATGACAAAATAAAAGAAGCACTACTACTCCAACTAGCAGGAGGAGTCAAAAAAACAAGAAAAGACGGAATGATAACAAGAGGAGACATGCACATACTCCTAATAGGAGATCCAGGAGCAGGAAAATGCGTGTCAGGAGAAACCAAGATTATGCTATCTTCAGGAGAAATAATAAAAATCCAAAACTTCATAGACCAAAACTGCAATCAACAACTAACAGAAGGATGCTTCAGCAGCATATCTTCAGAAAAAATTTTCTCAATAAACGAAAAATGCCTAAACTTCTCTTCAACCCCAAAAAAATTATGGATGCGAAAACACTCCGGCAAAATGCTAAAAATCACAACTAGCACAGGAAATGAAATAACCGTAACACCAGAACACCCACTCTTCACAACAATAAATGGACTAGTGTTTGCTAAAAAAGCAGAAGAATTCAAAACAAATGAATTCATAGCAACACCATCACAACTAAAAGTTGAAGGCTCAATCCAAACAATAACAAAAAAAATAAAACCATCAAAAGCAAGAAATAAAGTAAGATATGATTTACCTGCTTTTTTTACCCAAGACTTTGCAAGATTCTTCGGCTACCTAGTAGGAGACGGCTATGTAAGACAAACAAAAACAACAGGAATAATAAGCCTCACCAACAACAATAAAGAATTATTAAATGACTTTGAACAACTAACAAAAACCTTATTCGGACTAAAAGTATCAAAACGACTAAAACAAGACACTAAAAACTGGGAATACTACTTCTCATCAATAGAAATAGTTAGAATACTAGAAAACATAGATCCTAACATAACAAAAAAATCTGACGGAATGTGTATAAACAAACATGTAACAAAATCACCTAATTATATTGTCAAAGAATTCATAAAATCATTATACGATTGCGAAGGTCATGTAAGAAAAGATAGATGTGAACTGGAATTTAGCACAAAAAGTAAAGAACTTGCAGAAGACCTAAAACTAACACTCCTAAGATTTGGAATAATCTCCCAACTATCCTCAGCACTGAAATGTGCAACAAACACAAAAGACAAGATAAAAAGAAGATATTACAGATTAAGAATAAGCGGAGAAGACTGTGATTTATTCTATAACCAAATAGGATTCAAAAGCACACAAAAAATGCATGATTTAAACAAAGTACTAAAACAAAAAAAAGACAAACACAACACAAACAAACACATGATACCAAATGTCAAAGAATTACTTACTATCCTAAGAAAACAACACTCATTAAGCCAATTCTCATTCAAAACAAAAAGATCAACATATCAACATTACGAAAAAGGAGACAGAAACCCATCAAAACAAAAATTAAAAGAAATATGCCAAGAATATAATAAATTAAAATCAAAAAACCCATTAATAAAGATTTTAGAAGAAATAAGCAATGCAAACATTTTCTGGGACAAAATAAAAAAGATAGAAACCATAAACAACGAAAACTCTTTTGTATATGATTTAGAAATAGAAAGAGTACACAACTTTGTAGCAAATGGAGTAATCATCCATAATTCACAATTACTAAAAAGAGCAGCAAGAGTCGCACCAAAATCAAGATATGTATCAGGAAAAGGAGTTTCTGGAGCCGGCCTTACAGCATCAGTTGTCAAAGACGAATTCTTAGGAGGATGGGCACTAGAAGCAGGAGCACTACCATTATGCAACCGCGGATTCTGCATGATAGATGAGTTGGACAAGATGAGCCAAGAAGATACTGCAGCAATGCATGAAGCACTAGAAGGACAAACCATCACAATCTCAAAAGCAAATATCCAAGCAACATTGCGAGCGGAAACGACTGTACTCGCAGCAGCAAACCCAAAATTCGGAAGATTTGACCCATACGACATCCTAGCAAAACAAATCAACCTACCACCAACACTAATAAACAGATTTGACTTAATATTCCCAGTAAAAGACGTTCCAGACGAAAAAAATGATGACAGACTCGCAAAACACGTACTTTCCCTACACCAAAATCCAGAATTTATAGAACCAGAAATAGAAACAGAACTACTAAGAAAATACATCGCATATGTAAGACAAAAATGCCACCCAAAACTGACAGACGCAGCACTAACAGAAATAAGAAAATATTATGTAGAAATGAGAAACACCAACAAAGATGAAGCAGGAAGCAGAGCAGTACCAATATCAGCAAGACAACTAGAAGGACTAGTAAGACTAAGCGAAGCACGAGCAAAAATACGACTAGCAGACAAAGTCACTAAAGAAGATGCAAGAAAAGCAATAGAGTTAGTGCATTACTGCCTACAACAAGTAGGACTAGACCCAGAAACAGGAAAGATAGACATAGACAGGATAACAACAGGAATCACAACAAGCCAAAGAACAAAAATCTTCGGAATCAAAGACATAATAGTAGAACTAGAAAACAAACTAGGAAAAGTAATCCCAATAGAAGACATAATCAAAGAAGCAGTATCAAGAGGGATGGATGAGAGCGCAGCAGAAGAAGCAATAGAAAAACTGAAAAGAAGCGGAGACGTATTCGAACCAAAACACGGCTTTTTGAGCAGGATCTAAGATGGAAGAACAAAACCCACAACAAACAACACAAAAAAGACAAATCGCGATTAAAGCAAGAATCTCAGAAATAATAAACGGAAAATACTTCAAAGAAGAAGGATGGAAACCAAACTACATAATCACAAACACAAACAAAATCATATCACGAGCAAACATAATAGGGGTCATAGTAAGCGAACCATCAACAGAAACAACAAACCAAAATATAACAATAGATGATGGAACAGGAAGGATAACTGTGCGAAGCTTTGACGACAAACTAACACTAAACAAATACAACACGGGAGAAGTAGTAATGATAATCGGAAGACCTAGAGAGTACGGAAACGAAAAATATCTTGTGCCAGAAATAATAAAAATAGTTGAAGACAAAAGATGGATAGAAGTAAGAAAGAAAGAATTAGAGAAAGAAAAAATTGCAGACAAAAAAATAAGTGTGATAGACGAATCATCAATAATCCAAGAAGAAACTGTTGAAGACAATAAAGTCATAGAAGAAAAACAAAGCGAAACAGTATACGAAAAAATAATAAACAAGATAAGAGAGATGGATAAAGGAAATGGGGTGAATATTGAAGAAGTAATAATAAGCATGAAAGACCCTAATGCAGAGAAAATACTCAATTCTTTACTAGAAGAAGGGGAAATATTTGAGATACGACCTGGGATGATAAAAGTATTAGAATAAGGCGTATAAACAAATTCTAAAGTCACACCATTGTTTCCTATGGAAACTTTGAAGTTTGAGTTGTACGTTTCTCTGTTTTTTATTATATATCTATTATCATCTTATTTATTATATATATTATATTATATAGATTATTATATTATATTTACTATATTGAAAACTAAAAAATCGAGTTTGGAAAGTTTGTTTTTGATATATCTATTGTAATATATATTTAAGATAAAATAAGTAAAAACATGAATAATAATAATAACCACTACTGAAACGAAATACATATTCCAAAAGAAAGAAAGGGGTAGGGGTAATATGGCAAAAGAGAAGTTTTATATACCTCCATTTCGGTTGGAAACAATCCATAACAAAAAAGAAATCAGGGGGTGTATAATTGTCTGAAAACAAACTAAAAGGATTTTTTGAAAACTTTCTAACAAAAGAACCATTATTCCTAAACAAAAAAGTATTACTATCAAACTACACACCAGAATCAATCACACACAGAGATGACCAGATCCAACAAATAGCAAAAATACTAGCACCATCATTAAGGATGGAAAAACCATCAAACATATTCATCTACGGCAAGACAGGAACAGGAAAAACACTAACAGTCAAACACACAACAGAACACCTACACAACGTAGCAGAAGAAAAAAATATACCAATAAAAATAATATACTTCAACTGCAAACTAAAAAAAATAGCAGACACAGAATACAGACTAGTAGCACAACTAGCAAGAGAATTCGGAACAGACCTACCAGCAACAGGACTACCAACAGAAGAAATATACAAAGCATTCTTTAAAATACTAGAAAGCGAAGACAGACTAGTAATAATATTACTGGACGAAATAGACCAACTAATCAAGAAAGCAGGAGACGAAATCTTATACAACCTGACACGAATGAATTCAGACCTGAAAAAAACACAGATATCAATCATAGGAATATCAAATGATCTAGTATTCACAGACCACCTAGACCCAAGAGTAAAAAGCAGCCTAAGCGAAGAAGAAATAGTATTCCCCCCATACAACGCACTACAAATACAAGACATACTAAGACAAAGAAGCGAACAAGCATTCAAACCAGGAGTGCTAGAACCAGGAGTGCTAGAAAAATGTGCAGCATACGCAGCAAGAGAACACGGAGATGCAAGAAGAGCGTTAGAACTACTAAGAGTTGCTGGAGAAGTTGCAGAAAGAACAGGAAACGAAAAAGTCCTAATACAACACATAGACGAAGCAGAAGAAAAAATAGAAAAAGATAGAATACTAGATGTGGTAACAACACAACCAAAACAACACCAAGCAGCACTATACTCAATACTATCACTAAACGAAACAAAGAAAAACATAATATTCACAGGAGAAGTTTATGAGATATACAAAAAAGTATGCCACAAAGTAGGACTAAGACCATTAACACAAAGAAGAATCAGCGACATAATAGCAGAACTAGACATGCTAGGAATAATAAACGCAAGAACAATATCAAAAGGCAGGTATGGAAGAACAAGAGAAATAGCAATAACAATGCCTGACTCAAACATACAAAACATAAAAAAAATACTGGAAGAAGGGTTAAACATCTCTTAACACCAAGTTAAGACCAACCATTCTCAACCAAAAAAATGGAAGACATAATAAAGAAAAAAGAACTAGTAAAACTATTCATCAAAAATAACATATTAATAAGCCCAGACCTCTTAGACTCGTTAAGCGAAGAAGCAAGCACAGAAAAAATATTAGAACAAGTAAAAAACAAGATAAACTCAGAAGAATTCTTGATACTAAACAAAGACCTAAACAACTTCTTAACAACAAAAGACAATATAGAAGTCAACTTCAAAGAACTAGACAAGACAAAAGCAACAGCAGAAAAAAATAACGACGAAAGAGCATACAAAGGATTCTTAGGATACATAAACACAGAAGACCACAGACTGAAAAAAAGCGAAACAATAGAAGATGACACAAAAGTAAACGTGCTATTCTCATACAAAGAAGAATCAAAAAAAAGAGAAATACAAGACTTTGTCAAATACTTCAAACACAGATACCACGCGATAGAAACAATACTACACAATAGGATAGAACTACAAAATATAACCTCAATAAGCAGGATACTGGCAAAAAAAGACAAAGAAAACATCGCACTAATCGGAATGGTAATAGACAAACAAATCACAAAAAACAACAACATAAATCTAACTGTGGAAGATCCAACAGGACAAATAAGAGTATTAATCAACAAAAATAATCAAGAAATGTATGAGATGGCAAAAGAAACAGTACTAGACGAAGTCATAGGAATAGTAGGAGTAAATGGAGACAAGATAATATTTGCATCAAACATACTACTACCCGAAATACCCTTACACAAAGAACTGAAAAAAGCACAAGACGAAGCATACGCAATATTCCTATCAGACCTGCATGTAGGCTCAATAAAATTCCTACCCAACGAATTCAACAAGTTCCTAAAATGGATAAACCAAGAAACAGGCAACGACAAACAAAAAGAGATAGCAAACAAAGTAAAATACTTATTCATAATGGGAGACCTAGTAGATGGAGTAGGAGTATACCCAGACCAAGAAAAAGAACTAGTAATCACAGACATATACAAACAATACGAAGAATGCGCAAGACTACTATCACAAATACCACAAAACATCAAAGTAATAATCTGCCCAGGAAACCACGACGCCATGAGAATAGCAGAACCACAACCACCAATATACAAAGACTTCGCAAACCCAATATGGCAACTAAAAAATGTAACACTAGTAAGCAATCCAGCACTAGTAAACATCCACTCATCAGACAAATTCCCAGGATTTGACGTACTAATGTACCACGGATACAGCTTCATCTATTACGCAGACAAAGTAGAAAGCATAAGAACAGAAGGAGGAATAGACAGAAGCGACTTAATAATGAAATTCCTACTAAAAAGAAGACACCTAGCACCAACACACTCATCAACACTATATGTACCAGACGCAAACTCAGATCCACTAGTAATAAACAAAGTACCAGACTTCTTTGTAACAGGACACATACACAAAGCAATGGCAGCAAACTACAGAAACATAACCACAATATGCGGAAGCTGCTGGCAAGAAAAAACAAGCTTTGAAGAAAAACTAGGACTACACCCAGAACCAACAAGAGTACCAATAATTAATCTACAAACAAGAGAAATCAAGATACTAAGGTTTGACAAATGAGCGAAGAAAAGAAAACAATGTCAAAAGAAATAGAACAATACTTCGAAACACTAGACAAAGAAATACAAAAAGCATACGAAACAGCAACAACAGCAAGAAAAAAAGGACACGACCCAGAAACAAAAGTAGACATACCACTAGCAAAAAACATGGCAGAAAGGGTAGAAGGACTAATCAGCGACGTAGCACCACAAATATTAGGAGCAGGAATACCAAAAAGAATAATGCAACTAGAAAAAGAATATGGGGTATTAGACTGGAGAGTAGGATTTAAGGTAGCTGAAGAAGTAGCAAAAGAAAAATTCTGCAAATTCAAAGACAAATTAGAAGCAATGGAAATAGGAATAAGAGTAGGATTTGCGTATCTGACCATAGGAATAGTATCAGCACCACTAGAAGGATTTGTAGAACTAAAAATCAAGAAAAGACAAGACGGAGGAGAATACTTCTCAATATGCTACTCAGGACCAATAAGAGGAGCAGGAGGAACAGCAGCAGCAACATCAGTAATACTAGCAGATTATGTAAGAGTAAAAATGGGATACCAACCATACGATCCAACACCAAACGAAATAAACAGATACGCAACAGAAATACAAGACTATCACGAAAGAGTCACAAACCTACAATACTTCCCAACAGAAGAAGAAGTAAGATTCATGGCAAGCCATGTACCTGTTGAAATAAACGGAGACCCAACAGAAGAATTCGAAGTAAGCAACTACAAAGACCAACCAAGAATAGAAACAAACAGGATAAGAGGAGGAATATGCTTGGTGATGGCAGAAGGACTATGCCAAAAAACACCAAAGATATGGAAAAGACTATCCAAATGGGGAAAAGAACTAGAACTAGAACACTGGAGCTTCCTAGCAGAATTCTTAGAACTACAAAAAAAGAAAAAAGCAAAAGCAGAAGAAGGAACAGGAGAAAAGAAAAAAGAAAAAATAACACCAAACTACACATTCATCAACGACCTAGTAGCAGGAAGACCAGTACTAACACACCCATTAGCAAAAGGAGGATTCAGACTAAGATATGGAAGAACAAGAACTTCTGGCTTCAGTGCAGCAGCAATACACCCAGCAACAATGCACTTACTCAACAACTACATAGCCACAGGAACACAACTAAAAGTAGAAAGACCAGGAAAAGCAGCAGCAATAACAGTATGCGAAACAATAGAAGGACCAATAATAAAACTAAAAAACGGAAACGTAATAAGAATAGAAAACGAAAAAGACGCAAAAAAAGAAGCAGAAAACCTAAAAGAAATACTATTCCTAGGAGATTTGCTATTCAACTACGGAGACTTCTCAGAAAACGGACACATACTAGCACCAGCAGGATACTGCGAAGAATGGTGGACAAAAGAACTAGAAAAAGCAACAGTAGACCTATTCGGGAACATAGACACAGAAAAACTAGCAGAACTACTACAAACACAACCAGAACAACTAAACAACATACTAAAACAACCAATAACACACACAATAGACGCGGAAACAGCAATAAACATAACAGAAAAACTAAGAATACCATTACACCCAAGATACACATACCACTGGAACTGCATAACCAAAGAACAACTACTCACAATATTCAAGTGGATGGAAAAAGCAAACATACGCGTAGAAGAAAACACAATAAAAAAAATCATCCTACCACACAAACAAGAAGAAAAAAGAATATTAGAACTAATAGGGACACCACACATCCTAGTCAATAACGAATTCGTAGTAATAGAAAAAAACGAAGCATGCGCTCTAGCATACACACTAAGCATGCAACAAGAAATAAGCACTAAAGAACTAGAAAAACACATAACAGAAAATAAAGACAAAACAACAGTAGAAACAATAAACGACTTCTTCAAAACAAGAATGAGAGATAAGAGCGGAACATTCATAGGAGCAAGAATGGGCAGGCCTGAAAAAGCAAAGATGAGAAAACTAACAGGAAGCCCACACACACTATTCCCAATAGGAGAAGAAGGAGGAAGATTAAGATGCTTCCAAGCAGCAAACGAAACAGGAAAAGTAAAAGCAGACTTCCCAATATACCGCTGCACCAAATGCAACAAAGACACAATATATTCAATCTGCGAAGAATGCGGAAAACCAACAAAACAATTATACTACTGCAAAGTCTGCGGAGGAATAGACAAACCAGAATGCCAACACGGGAAAGCATCAAAACACAAACAACAAGAAATAGACATAAACTACTACTTCCAAAAAGCACTACAAAAAACAGGAGACAAAATATCACCAGACCTAATAAAAGGAGTAAAAGGAACAAGCAACAAAGACCACATACCAGAGAACCTAATAAAAGGAATATTAAGAGCGAAGTACGACGTGTACGTAAACAAAGATGGAACAACACGATACGACATGAGCGAACTACCAATAACACACTTCAAACCAAAAGAGATCAGAACAACTGTTGAAAAACTGCGAGAACTAGGATACACAAAAGACATCAAAGGAGAAGAACTAAAAAACGCAGAACAAATACTAGAACTGAAACCACAAGACCTGATCTTACCATGCAGCCCAGAATCACCAGACGAAAAAGCAGACGATGTACTATTCAGGATAGCAGAATACATAGATGAACTCCTAATAAAACTGTACGAGCAAAAACCATACTACAACCTAAAAACAAAAGAAGACCTAATAGGACACTTAGTAGTAGGACTAGCACCACACATATCAGCAGGACTAATAGGAAGAATAATAGGCTTCTCAGAAACACAAGGAATGTACGCGCACCCAATGTACCACGCAGGCCTGCGAAGAGACTGCGACGGAGACGAAGCATGCGTAATCCTACTAATGGATGCATTACTAAACTTCTCAAGACAATTCCTACCAGACAAAAGAGGATCAAGAACAATGGACTCACCATTGGTTTTGACATCAAGATTAATACCTGCAGAAGTAGACGATCAAGTGCTGGGAATGGATGTAGTATGGACTTACCCACTAGAATTCTACAACGCAACACTAGAATACAAAAACCCATGGG
>Ga0315297_10002560_pt1 | contig 11516 bp, 10 predicted proteins | sample YL17G15_0_MG_FD_203628 | JGI IMG/M metagenome (GOLD analysis project Ga0315297, IMG submission 203628) | Sediment microbial communities from Yellowstone Lake, YNP, Wyoming, USA - YL17G15_0 | ecosystem: Environmental > Aquatic > Freshwater > Lake > Sediment | place: USA: Wyoming | collected... | reverse complement strand
TTTCGTCTCGACCCCAATGAAAATATCATCGGTGGCGTTATGCACCAGGAATTTGATTGGATCCGCTTAACCAAGGTTGAACAGGTTTCTCAAGGAAACCCGGTCAAAATCCGCGTTCTGCTCAATAAACAGCCATCAGAAGTGACCTTGCACTTTTACTACACCACTGACCTTTCTCAGCAGACCCAAAACCTTGCCAGTACTTATCCAACGACAATCTTCGCTGCTCCAAATATTCAATATTTGCCTATAGTGTTTGCCGTTGATCCAAATTATGATCCTTTCGTAGACGATATCCCAGCGGATGTAACCTACTTGTGGAATACGAGGGGGGTTACCCCGGGTGAGTATTACTCATGTGCCCAGGCCAGTGATGGATATAACCAGGCAACCTACTGCAGTCAGGTACCCGTACAGATTAACCCATGAGAATGATGCGTATCGGGATTGACGCTACCGCTTTACCATCCCGTCCTGTTGGAGCAGGCAATTACATCATCCAATTGATCCGCGCCATTGCTGGAAGTACTATGATCAATGAGCCCGTGCTGGATAGCAGCCAACCAAATGGGTTGGAGTTCGTCATCTTCGTTCAGAGATCTCGATTGGAATTGCTAAATGTTGAAGAGACTCCAAACCTGCACCTGATCGTCCTTCCCGATATATCCCCATCCATGCGTCTTTTATGGGAACAAATCAGCTTTCCTAAGTTGGCGATAAATCAACATTTAGATTTGCTCCATTCATTGCATTACACCATGCCCTTAGCATATCCTGGACGGACAGTGGTGACCTTCCACGATATGACCTTCTTTCTGTTCCCACATCACCATACTCTGCCAAAGCGTTATTTCTTCCGCTTCTTTATTCGCGCCAGCTCACGTCAAGCTGTTGCACTCATTGCGGACTCTGAAAGCACACGCCAGGATGCGATTCGTCTGGTAGGTGTCTCACCAGGTAAAATATTTACCGTCCAACTAGGTGTAACCCAGGAGTTCCGTCCAATGCGGGATAACACAATCCTCCAGCAAGCACGCCAGAAATACCATCTTCCGGAGCATTACCTGCTGTATGTTGGCATGATCGAACCTCGCAAGAACTTACCCACGCTTCTGCAGGCGTATGCAGCCGTTGCTGACCAGATGCCAGATCATCGTCTGGTGGTTGTTGGTCCAAAGGGATGGATGGTTGAAAATATCCTCCAACAAGCCGGGCAATTCAATATTTCTGATAAGGTCTATTTCACCGGCTATGTAGAGCAAGTTGACCTCCTACTGATATATAATATGGCGGATGTATTCATCTATCCTTCAGTTTATGAAGGATTCGGTTTACCCGTTCTGGAAGCCATGGCTTGTGGTACTCCCGTGATTACTTCCAACGTTTCATCCATGCCAGAGATTATAGGCGATGCTGGGGTGTTGGTCACTCCCAACGATTCCCAAGCCCTTGCCCGATCCCTGCTCGAGCTGATCAATGATCCGATGGAGCGCCAGCGGTTATCTATACGGGGACTGGAACGCGCTGCTGCCTTCACCTGGAAGCGCACTGCTGAGAAAACCATCGCAGTCTACCGTCATATATTAGGCACAATCTGAATCTTGCATAATACAATCATTATGATTGATCACTCGATTTGCATCATTACCTGTAACACTTGCGAATATTTGGAGATTGTTTACATTCCATCATCCTTCAAGCCGCATCTCTCCATTGGGTTGATAGGAACTCTGCAGCGGACGCCCCTCACTATCAGCTTTTCGCTAATAAGGCATCCATTGATTTGCATGATATGATCTATAAACGCGAAATCCTTATAAAAGAGATGAAACGATGGGAGTATGGGGGTTTCAACGATCAACTAACTTGTCACTGAAAAGGATAAATCATGATGCTTTTCTACGGTAAAAAAGTCTGCTTCATTGGCGCCCACCCCGATGATATTGAGTTGGGCTGTGGCGCCTTTATCTCCAACATCCACGGTAAAACGGATATTTTGTGTGTCACCTTATCTGATAATCAAAAGAATCCTTCGCTCACCCACCTGGTTGAAGAGCACTACCGCAGCATGGCTATCCTGGGTGTTCCCCGCGACCATGTTAGGTTGGGGTCTTTTGTCACCCGCCGTTTCCCTGAGCTGCGCCAGGAAATCCTTGAATATCTGTACCAGCTCAATCATGAATATCATCCCGATATCGTCATTACCCACACCCGCGCCGATATCCATCAGGACCACCAGCAGACCACCGAGGAAGTGTTGCGGGCGTTTCGCGGTACCACTGTCTTGGGGTATGATGCCTTGCGTAGCAGCTACGGGTTTTTCCCCCATTTCCTAGTAGAAGTCAGTGAGGCTGATGTTGAGCGAAAGACCCTGGCGCTTGCGGAATATTCCACCTACAACGATAAATATTACTTTGACGCCTCCGTATTGCGCGCCACCCTCATCCGCCATGGCGCACTTGCAGAGCGCCCTTATGCCGAAGGGTTTGATATCCTGCGCATTGTGGGTAATTTTGATGTAGGTTAAATCCCTGTTCTACCCCGCACATGTATAAATCCACGATCCATTGCACATAATCTCCGAAATTGAGTTATAATTCAGTCATTGAATTTCAATCACTGAATTTTGGTTATACACACCTCTGGCTAACTTCAAATCTCTAGATCATCCAATGGCAGAAAATCCAGAAGCTACCCGTGAAATGATCCTGCTCGAGCAGATCGAGAATGATCCGAATATTACTCAAGCCTCCCTGGCAACCCAGCTCGGAGTAGCAGTCGGGACTGTGAATTGGCACCTTAAGCGCATGATCGCCAAGGGTTATATCAAGGTCAAGCGTGCTGAACGCCGTAAGCTTCGTTACATCATCACCCCTGAAGGAATTTCTTTCAGAGCTCACCTAACCATTGATTACATTGAGCAATCCTTCCTTCTCTATCGAAACATTCGTAAACGTGTGTGCGAGTTGCTGACTGAAGTCAAGCATAATGGGTATGACCATGTCCATATCGATACCGACAGCAGTCTCGAAGAACCAAACATCTCCAATCAAACCAATGACATCGCCGATATCTGCCGCCTCACCTGCCTGGAGCAGGGCATCAAAATCAGCCAGGCTCCGTCTGACCCCACCCTGCTGGTCAATGGGGTAAAGGTTACCCTGCGCATGGAGGTGATACCATGAAAGAAGGAGAAGCCTATACGCAACCTTCTAGTTTAAAGCATGTAGTCATCACCGGCGGGGCGGGTTATATTGGCTCTTTGCTTACTGGCGAGTTGCTGCGCCTTGGGATGAGAGTCACCGTCATTGACGATCTTATCTTCGGCGGTGAATCTCTGATAGCCTACCTGGCTCATCCCAATTTTCACTTTGCCAGGGCGAACGTAATTGAGCCTCGTGTCATCCGCTCCAACCTGCGCTCAGATTGGGAAAAACCAGCTGTACTTGTACATCTGGCTGCCATTGTCGGATTCCCAGCGTGCCAATCAGTCGGCCGCCAGGTTGCCTGGCGCTATAATGTTGAGGCTACCGAACGTGTCTTTGAGCAGGCTATCCAATTGGGGGTTAGCCGCATGGTTTATGCGTCGTCCTATAGCAATTATGGCCTATCCCCCGATGGTCAGCCCGTCACCGAAGAATCTCCTCTCACCCCTCAGTCACTTTATGCAGAGACGAAAATCGCGGCTGAACGCTTCCTGCTGGCCCAGAGTAATTCTACCTGCACACCTCTCATCTACCGTTTGGCAACTCTGTATGGCATTTCCCCCCGCCCTCGTTTTGATCTGATCATCAACCAGTTTGTCCTTGAAGCATACACCAAGCGGGAGTTACTCATCTATCAGCGCGGTTATTCGCGTTCGTTTGTTCATATCCACGATGCAGTTCGTGGTTTCATCATGGGGTTACAGGCTCCAGATGAGAAGGTTCACTGCCAAATTTATAATCTGGGTTCAGATACTGGTAACTATACCAAGGATCAAATCGTGGAGCTGGTGCTCAAACGGATGCCCGAGACCGTGGTCACTTATAAAGATATGACCTTCGGTGGAGATATGCGCGATATCACCGTCTCTTATGAAAAAATTCAGCGCGAGTTGGGTTTCCAGACCAGGTTGACCCCCGATGACGGTATACGCGAGGTACTTCATGCCATCCGCACAGGTCTGATCAGCAACCCACATGACCAGCGCTATCGAAATGCACAGTTTATCGTCCAATAATTTCACCACCGAGCCTGTGGTGATGCCCAATAATTAGGAGTAATGATGGCGTATCAATCCGATCTAAAATTCTGGCAGAATAAACGCATCTGCGTCACTGGTGGGGCAGGTTTTCTGGGCTCTTTTGTTCTCGAAGCGCTTAAACAACGAGGAGCTACTGATATCTTTGTCCCCAAGATCGAAGAATATGATCTGGTTAATCCTCAGGATATCCAGCGCGTACTCGATTTAAGCCAACCTGATATCATCATCCATCTGGCAGCCTTGGCAGGTGGAATTGGCGCCAACCGCGCTCGCCCTGCCGATTTCTTCTACATCAATTTGATGATGGGCGTGCAACTTATGCATGAGGCTTGGAAGCGTGGGGTGAGTAAATTTGTTGCCATTGGCACGGTATGTGCTTATCCTAAATTTACACCTATTCCATTCAAAGAGGAAAATCTCTGGGAAGGCTATCCAGAGGAAACCAACGCCCCATATGGGTTGGCGAAGAAGATGCTCCTCGTCCAGGCACAGGCATATCGCCAGCAGTATGGCTTTAATGCGATTTACCTGCTGCCAGTCAACCTGTATGGTCCAAAGGATAATTTTAACCTTGAGACTTCCCACGTGATTCCTGCACTGGTGCGCAAATGTATTGAAGCCCAGGAGCGTGGAGAAAAAGAGGTGTTCTTGTGGGGAGATGGCTCTCCAACGCGTGAATTCTTATATGCCGGCGATGCTGCCGTTGGGATTTTAACCGCTGCAGAGTTTTACAATGGCAGCGAGCCGGTGAATATTGGCTCAGGGCAGGAGATCAGCATCAAAGATCTGGCAGAGTTGATTACCCGTCTGACTGGTTATGAGGGCAAGCTGGTCTGGGATACCACTAAACCAAACGGTCAGCCGCGCCGTGCATTGGATACCAGCCGCGCTGCTGAGTATTTCGGCTGGCGGGCAAGCGTGCCTTTCGATGAAGGGTTGCGCCAAACCATCGCCTGGTATCGTCAAAACCGTGTAATTTAACCAATAACATGGCTGCTGATGAACTTTCTAATTCTCGCTCAGATGTGACCTTTCTGCGCCCTACACGCGGCTTGGCTGCGTTGAACCTGCGCGACCTGTGGGTCTACCGTGAACTGGTGCTTTTCATGACCTGGCGGGATATTCTGGTGCGTTACAAGCAGACCGTGTTGGGCGCTGCCTGGGCAGTGATCCAACCTGTCGTCCAGATGGTCGTCTTCACTTTAATCTTTTCCAATGCAGCTGGTCTTTCTTCTGAAGGTGTGCCCTATCCCATCTTCAATTTCGCTGCTCTTCTTCCTTGGGGTTTGTTCTCGAAAGCCATGAACGATGCTGGTCGCTCACTGGTCACAAATCGTAATATGATCACGAAAATCTATTTTCCACGCCTGACGATACCGGTAGCTTCGGTCCTGGCAGGTTTATTGGATTTTGCGATTTCATTCGTTGTATTCATCGTGATTATCCTGTATTATAATTTTTCCCCCAATTCTACGTACATATATAAAATCACCCCAGCATTGCTCACTTTCCCATTATTCATTATTCTGGCTTTGATTGCAACTCTCGGTGTCAGCCTGTGGCTCTCCGCCATGAATGTGATCTACCGCGATGTGGGGCACATCCTCCCATTTTTGACCCAAATGTGGTTCTTCCTCACCCCGATTGTTTATTCTGCTTCACAGGTTTCAAATAAATGGCAGATTATGTATGCACTAAACCCACTCACGGGTGTGGTTGAAGGTTTTCGCTGGTGTCTGTTGGGAATTCATGGTCTGCCGTGGCAGGTGTCGGCCATCTCGTCCGGCGTCGCAGTGCTGCTCCTGATCACCGGGTTGGTTTATTTCCGCAACATGGAACGGACCTTCGCAGATGAGATATAGAACCTCTTGGAATATACGGACTACTTGGCTCGAATGGCTCTCCTATGAATGATATTGCCATCCGCGTTGAGGACCTGGGTAAGCTTTACCGCATTGGTACTGCACCTGAACGTTATAAAACGCTCCGCGATAGCATTGTAGGCGTAGTCAACGCGCCGATTAAGCGGTTGCGGCGTGGTTTTTCACCTGCGCCTGCCAGGACCGAATCAAACACGATTTGGGCATTGCGTAATATCTCCTTCGAGGTCCACCAGGGGCAGGTTTTAGGGATTGTCGGTCGGAATGGCGCCGGGAAAAGCACCTTGCTAAAAATACTATCCCGAGTCACTGAGCCTACCGAAGGCAGCGCAGAGATCCATGGACGGGTTGGCTCTTTGCTGGAAGTCGGCACGGGCTTTCACCCCGAGCTAACCGGGCGTGAGAATATCTACCTGAATGGGGCCATCCTCGGGATGAAACGACTCGAGATCGATCGTAAATTCGATGAAATTGTTGCATTCTCTGAAGTCGAACAGTTCATTGATACTCCCGTCAAGCGTTATTCGAGTGGGATGTACCTGCGTTTGGCCTTTGCAGTCGCGGCTCACCTGGAACCTGAGATCTTGGTGGTGGACGAGGTGCTGGCCGTCGGTGATGCCGAATTCCAGCGCAAGTGCATGGGTAAGATGAGCGATGTTGCCCAGGCTGGGCGAACGATCCTCTTCGTTAGCCATAATATGTCAGCTGTCATGCGCCTCACCGAGGAGACCATCGTGTTGGATAAGGGGCACATGGTCTATCGCGCCCCCACCCCGCAAGCGGTGGATTATTACATGGCAGCTGGTTTTACCGGCGCAGGTGAAAGGATCTGGACCTCCGCGGAAATCCATGCAGAGGCAGCCCCCTTCACTCCAATCGCATTACGCCTACGGGATAGGAACGGTCGTGTAGCAGATACATTGCGTTCAATCGAGCCATTCACTATTGAAATTGAGTACAACCTGGACCAATCCATCACGGGTCTTCGGGTTGGGATCTATCTCCTAACCATGCGCGGCGAGTATGTCTTTACCTCTTTCGACCTGGATGATCCCACGCAGTTCGAGCAGCTTGGTGTGCGCCCTGTTGGTCATTACATCAGCCGGTGTACCATCCCAGCCAATACCTTGAATGAAGGTCGATACGTCCTGGCAGTCAATGCCAGTAGTTTTCGGATTAAACGCTATTTTTGGGACGACCACTCTCTAGCATTCACGATGGATGCTACGGGTGCTCCTGGAAAACAATGGCCTGAGCCGCGTATGGGTGCTGTACGGCCAGCTTTGGAATGGGTAATTGACCGTTTATGAGAATGGTGAGCAAGCAAGACCTCAAAAACATCCTGGGGCAGATCCCTCTGACTGCCGAAGCCTACTGGTATCTGCGTCAGCCTGGTAAGCCGGTGACTCCCGAATTTGCCCTCGACCGCTTGGAGCAATCCATACCAGAGTGGCGCAATCAGGTCATGACCTCAAAGTTTTACACGTCAGTAAATCGTTCTTCGCCATCCAGTGAGAGTAAACGAATCTTTATCTTCGCCACGCTGCGTTATTGGCTTGAGCATGCCACCTTGCTGGGGATGGCTCTGGCAGGCATGGGGCATTCCGTCACCTTGTCCTATCTTCCTTATGCCCGGTGGCAAGTGCCCATCGATGCTTTCAACCTTCGCCGGCAAAACATATACGCAGAAAGCGTCCTGACGAAGGCTTCCCCCCTGCTTAAGGTCATACCTCTATTAAGCCAATCCAAAGCAACCAGGTTTCCCTCCGAAGTGCAACAAGCGGTGGAGCTCGTATCTCTGCACGATACCCAATATACCCTGCAGGTGGAAGAGGTCAGTCTGGATAGTGATCTTTATAAACTGCGCTTTCAGCGTAATCAATCAGCTGCAATTGCAGCTTTCTCCTATCTGAGAAGACATAAGCCAGATGTGATCATCCTTCCCAACGGCACCATCCTCGAGTTTGGGGTGATCTATCAGGTGGCACGCTATCTTGGCATTCCAACCGTCACATACGAATTCGGTGAACAGCGCGACCGCATCTGGCTGGCTCAGAATGCACAGGTCATGCGTCAGGAAACTTCAGAATTGTGGCGCGCTCGCCAGAACCAGGCCTTGAGCCAGGACCAACTTAATCAGGTACGTAAACTTTTCTCCTCCCGCCAGGGTGCCAGCTTGTGGGAAAATTTCACCCAACGCTGGCAGGGAGTGCCCTCTGAGGGAGGCGCTCAGGTACGTTTCACTCTGGGTTTGGATCAACGCCCAATTATCCTCCTGGCAACCAACGTGATTGGCGATAGCCTCACCCTGGGTCGCCAGGTCTTTAGTGATTCAATGACCGAATGGCTGGAGCGAACGGTGCAATATTTTGCTGCCCGCCCCGAAGTGCAGCTGGTTGCCCGCATCCACCCCGGTGAATTGATCACCAAAGGCCATTCCGTCGCTGATGTGGTCCATAAAGCTTTACCATCCATCCCCGAAAACATCCACCTGATACCTGCCGATGCCAAGGTCAACACCTACGACATTGTTGAGATTGCAGATTTGGGCTTGGTTTACACCACCACCGTCGGTATGGAAATGGCCATGGGTGGTGTGCCGGTGATTGCCGTCGGAAACACCCACTACCGGGGTAAAGGTTTCACCTTGGATCCCGATAGCTGGGAGGCTTACTTTACGTTGTTGAACAAAGTCTTGGCAGACCCTGACCACTATCGCCTCTCTCAAGCGCAGGTGGAGCAGGCCTGGAATTATGCTTATCGCTTTTTCTTTGAATACCCCCACCCCTTCCCCTGGCATCTTGTACATTTTTGGAAGGATCTTGAGATCTGGCCGCTTTCCCGCATGCTCGGTGATGAAGGTCTTTCCGTCTATCATCAAACCCTTAATTACCTGGTTGGAGAGCCAATTCGCTGGTGAGCAATGATTTCAGACACAAAGATAAAGCATCAGGTACGTGAGTTTTATGACCAGGTCGGATGGCAGACGGAGAGTGATGGCTTCTACCAAAACGCCTCCTATGAAGACCTTCGCCCTGTCTCCCATGATTACATCCACTCCTGCCATCTGCGGGTGCTACGTCATTTGAATCCCATTGGGAAGTACCTGCTCGACGCTGGATCCGGACCCATCCAATACCCCGAATATCTGGAATATTCCAAAGGTTATCAATCTCGCGTGTGTGCAGATATCTCTATCGTTGCTTTGCAGGAAGCCCGCAAGCGAATTGCCAGTCATGGCTTGTACGTCGTTTGCGATGTTGCCTGCCTGCCTTTCAAGTCTAATGTGTTCGATGGCGAAGTATCCCTTCACACCATCCACCATCTGCCCCCTGACGATCATATTCGCGCCTACCAAGAGCTTTATCGCACCCTCAACGTGTCTGGTAAAGTGGTTATCGTCAATGGGTGGGATAACCCTCCGTTAACCATTTTCCTGAATTTTTGGATTGGACTGTGCGAAAGGCTATACGCTTTCTTCCGCTCCCAGCCAAAAACAGCTAACCCGGACCAGGCTGCTACGTCTTCAGCAGATCAAGCCAAAGCTCGCGGCACCTACGTCCGCAAACAGAACGCGGCCTGGCTGCAAAAGGAGATTGGCAGCCTGATGCCCATAAAAATATGGTGCTGGCGTAGTATCAATGTGCGCTTCCTACGCGCATTCATTCATGAGCGTTTTGCAGGCAGATTTCTGCTTAGGTTGATCTATTGGTTTGAAGAACGCTTCCCTCATTTTCTAGGTAAGTACGGTCAGTACCCGCTGATCGAGCTTGGAAAAGATAAATGATATTATCGAGAGAATCATTGATGGAGATCCTATGAACTGGACCGAACAAGTCATCCTCATCACCGGTGGAACCGGGTCTTTTGGTAGAAAATTCGTTGAGATGATGCTGGCAGAATATCATCCTGCCAAGCTGATTGTCTTCAGCCGCGACGAGCTCAAGCAGCACGAAATGCGCGTGGCAGGTTTAAACCACCTCTCCATGCGTTATTTCATCGGGGATGTGCGCGATGTTGAACGTCTTCGTCGAGCCATGCATGGTGTCGACATTGTTGTCCACGCCGCTGCCCTGAAGCAGGTCCCCGCCTGTGAATACAACCCCATGGAAGCCATCAAGACCAATATCCTCGGCAGCAGCAATGTTGTCGAAGCAGCTCTCGATGCGGGTGTCAAAAAAGTCCTCGCTCTCAGCACCGATAAGGCAGTCAACCCGATCAACTTATATGGAGCCACCAAACTTGCTGCCGAAAAGCTGATCATCCAAAGCAATTCCTATGCTGGTGGGATGGCCACCCGTTTTAGTTGTGTCCGCTACGGTAACGTAGTTGGATCACGCGGCAGTGTGGTGCCCATCTTTCTACAGCAGCGGGCTTCAGGCAAGCTGACCATCACCGACGAACGCATGACCCGTTTCTGGCTCACCTTGGAACAGGGTGCCCGCTTCGTAATCAATTGCATTGAAATAATGCATGGCGGTGAGGTATTCGTGCCCAAGATTCCCAGCATGAAGATCGTCGATCTGGCTAAAGCCATCGCTCCTGGGACCAATCTGGATGTCGTTGGTATCCGCCCCGGAGAAAAGCTGCACGAGGTCCTGATCTCAGAAGATGAATCCCGCTCCACAGTGGAGATGGAAGATATGTACATCGTCCAACCCAGCCCGAATGCCTGGTTTGGGCATGATTGGCAGTCTGAAGGGCAGGTTCTGCCTGCCGGATTCCGCTTCGGAAGTGATAACAACCCGCAGTGGTTGAGTGTAAACCAAATCCGTGAAATGGTTGCACCTTTTGAAGGTCGCCTGGTAAATGGCTATGTTGAAGAATAAGTGACATGCGCATCCTCATTACCGGAGCCAGTGGTTTGCTGGGTCTCAACCTGGCACTGGAAACCACCCGCCGGCATACGGTCTTTGGCACGGTCAACCTCCATGCCCTGAAAACCAATGCCTTCACGGTGATCCAAACCGACCTCCTGACTCCTGGCGCGGTGGAGCGCCTGCTCGAAAGTACTCAACCCGACTGGGTCATCCACTGTGCCGCATTGGCAAATTTAGATGCCTGCGAGGCCGATCCCCTCCTGGCGCAACAGCTGAATACCGACCTCCCCCGCACACTGGCCAGTCATGTCGCCAGCAGCGGAGCGCGTCTGGTACATATCTCAACGGATTCAGTCTTCGATGGTCTGCGGGGTGATTACTCCGAGGAAGATATCCCCACTCCAATCGGGGTGTACTCCCGCACCAAGCTGAACGGTGAGCTGGCTGTAGCCGATGTTGACCCCACCGCCATCATCGCCCGAGTTAACCTCTTTGGTTGGTCACTCACCGGCAACCGCAGCCTGGCGGAGTTTTTCTTCAACAACCTCAGCCTCGGCAAGCAAGTAATGG
>Ga0315297_10002557_pt1 | contig 11521 bp, 9 predicted proteins | sample YL17G15_0_MG_FD_203628 | JGI IMG/M metagenome (GOLD analysis project Ga0315297, IMG submission 203628) | Sediment microbial communities from Yellowstone Lake, YNP, Wyoming, USA - YL17G15_0 | ecosystem: Environmental > Aquatic > Freshwater > Lake > Sediment | place: USA: Wyoming | collected... | reverse complement strand
AAGTCCTCTCGCTGGCTTAAGCGAGCTGCCTATATTATTTATGAAGAGATGTGGGCAGGTACCAAAGTGGTTAAATGGGGCGGGCTGTAAACCCGCTGCGGAAACGCTTCGGAGGTTCGAATCCTTCCCTGCCCACTTTGTGACGCGGGAATAGCTCAGTTGGTAGAGCGGCGGCCTTCCAAGCCGTCTGTCGCGGGTTCGAGTCCCGTTTCCCGCTTATATTGGAATTCATTGAGAGGCGCCCACGTAGCTCAGTTGGCAGAGCACATCCTTGGTAAGGATGGGGTCACCAGTTCAACTCTGGTCGTGGGCTAAGGTTGACATAAGACGCCAAAACCAAAGGAGGTAAGGGATGGCAAAGGCGAAGTTTGAGCGGACGAAGCCGCATGTGAATGTGGGGACGATCGGGCATATTGATCACGGGAAGACGACGTTGGTCTCGGCGCTGACGAAGGTGCTGGCCACGAAGGGGTTGGCCCAGGCGAAGAGCTATGATGAGGTGGCGAAGGCGGACGCGAAGATGTTTCGTCGGGACGCGACGAAGATCTTGACGGTGGCCTTGGCCCACGTGGAGTACGAGTCGGAGCTGCGGCATTATGCCCACATAGATTGTCCTGGGCACGCGGACTATATCAAGAACATGATTTCTGGGGCGGCCCAGATGGACGGGGCGATTTTGGTGGTTTCGGCGGCGGACGGGCCGATGCCGCAGACGCGGGAGCACGTGCTGTTGGCGCGCCAGGTGATGGTGCCGTCGGTCGTGGTGTTCATGAACAAGTGCGACCTGGTGGACGATCCGGAGATCTTGGACTTGGTGGAGCTTGAGGTTCGGGAGCTTCTGTCGAAGTATGAATTTCCTGGGGACAAGGTTCCGGTGATTCGGGGGGCGGCGACGAAGGCGATGGTGGACCCGACCGGAGAGGCGGCGAAGCCGGTATGGGATCTGATCAAGGCGATGGACACGTTCATTCCGGAGCCATTGCGGGAAGTGGACAAGCCGTTCCTGATGAGTGTGGAGGACGTTTTCTCGATCACGGGTCGGGGGACGGTCGTGACGGGCCGGGTGGACCGGGGGTTGGTCAAAGTTGGGGACGAGGTTGAGATTGTCGGTTTTGGAGAGACGCGGAAGGCGGTGGTGACGGGGGTTGAGATGTTCCGGAAGCTCTTGGACCAAGCGCAAGCCGGGGACAACATTGGCTGTCTCCTGCGCGGGATCGGGAAGACGGAGGTTGAGCGGGGGATGGTTCTGGCGAAGCCGGGGTCGATCAAGCCGCACCGGAAGTTCAAGGGAGCGATCTACGTGTTGACGAAGGAAGAGGGCGGGCGGCACACGCCGTTTTTCACGGGGTACCGGCCGCAGTTCTACTTTCGGACGACGGATGTGACGGGGAACGCGAGGTTGCCGGAGGGCGTGGAGATGGTGATGCCGGGGGACAATGTGAACCTGGAGATCGATCTGATCACGGACGTGGCGATGGAGAAAGGGCTGCGGTTCGCGATCCGGGAAGGCGGACGGACCGTCGGCGCCGGCACCGTCACGGATATCATCGAATAGAAAGGATGGGGTTCCCCCTGCCGAATTTCTGAATTCGTCCGGCGGACCCTCAAAAGAGCAGGCTATGAGAGAAATCATCACCCTGAGCTGTTCGGTATGCAAGCGGCGGAATTATTCCAACACGAGGAACAAGAAAAAACAGACTGAACGGCTGGAGATTAAAAAGTTCTGCCCGTTCTGCCGGAAGCACACGCTTCACAAGGAAGTCAAATAGGAGATGGGTCAGAAGGGATAGGACGAAACAGGTGAGTAGCTCAATTGGCTAGAGCAGCGGTCTCCAAAACCGCAGGTTGCGGGTTCGAGTCCTGCCTCACCTGCCCTAAGATAACAACATTAAGGATCGCCCCGAGATAGATCGAGAAATTCATTCAGAAGGACAGAGAAACCATGAGCGATAAAGTGAGATGGTACAAGCGTTTATGGACGTTCATCAAGGAATCGCGTGCCGAACTCAAAAAAGTGACTTGGCCTTCGCGGAACGAGATTTACAACACCACGCTTGTCGTCATCATTGCCACCGTCTTTTTCGGCTTCTTCCTGTTCTTCATGGACATCATCTTTTCCTGGGTGATCACGAAGATTCAATCGTTTTTTTAGGTAAGCACAATCATGGCAAAAAATTGGTATGTCGTTCACACGTATTCAGGATTCGAGAAATTCGTGGCCGAGTCCATCCGACAGCGGGCCATCGAGATGGAGATCGAGGACCAGATCGGACAGATCATCATCCCGACCGAAGACGTCATCGAGATCAAGATGGGGAAGAAGGTCGTTTCGACCAAGCGGTCCTATCCCGGCTACATCCTGGTCGAGATGGAGATGACGGATGAGAACTGGCTTATCATTCGCGAGACTCCGAAGGTCACGGGATTCGTCGGCTCGGGAAAGAAGCCCTCGCCGCTGAGCAAGGACGAGGTCAGCCAGATCGTCGAGCACATGGAGACCACCTCGGAGAAGCCCAAGCCGAAGCACTCCTTCGAGAAGGGCGAGGCGGTCCGTATCATCGACGGCCCGTTCTTCAACTTCAACGGCATCGTCGAAGACGTCAACCACGAACGCAGCACGCTCAAGGTGCTGGTGACGATCTTCGGCCGGTCGACGCCCGTGGAACTAGAATTCTTACAGGTCGAGAAAATCTAGGAGGCATTCATGTCCAAAGAGGTTGTGGCAAGGATCAAGTTGCAGATCGTGGCCGGACAGGCGAGCCCCGCTCCTCCGGTGGGGCCGGCCCTGGGGCAGCACGGTGTCAACATCATGCAGTTCGTCCGCGAGTTCAACGAGAAGACGGGCAAGATGGAAGAGGGCATGGTCATCCCCGTGATCATTACGATCTTCAAGGGCAAATCGTTCAATTTCGTCCTGAAGACCCCTCCGGCGTCCTATCTTCTGAAGAAGGCGGCGGGTATCGCCAAAGGCTCCGGGACCCCGAACAAGGAAAAGGTCGGCAAGGTGACCCAGAAGCAGATCGAGGACATCGCCAAGTTCAAGCTTCCGGACCTCAACGCCAACGACCTGGAGGCGGCCAAGAAGATCATCGAAGGGACCGCCAAAAACATGGGATTGGAGATTATCAGTGGCTAATCGTGGGAAAAAGTATCTAAAGGCGAGAGACCTCCGGGTTAAGCCCGAGTATTCGCTCGAGGAGGCGGTCGACCTGCTCAAAAAAGGCCATTATGCGAAGTTCGACGAGTCTGTCGACATCGCCCTGCGCCTGGGCGTCAATCCCAAGCAGTCCGACCAGATGGTCCGGGGGACGGTCATCCTTCCCCACGGTACGGGCAAGACCAAGAAGATCTGCGTCCTGGCCTCGGGCGAGAAATTGAAGGAAGCCGAGGCGGCCGGGGCCGATTACGCAGGCGGCGAGGAACTGATCGAAAAGATCGCCGGCGGCTGGATCGATTTCGACATTGTCATCGCCACGCCCGACATCATGCGCAGCGTGGGCAAACTGGGCCGGATTCTCGGGACGAAGGGCCTGATGCCCAACCCGAAGTCGGGCACGGTGACGTTCGATATCAAGAAGGCCGTCGAGGAGACGAAGGCCGGCAAGGTGGAATTCCGGATCGATAAGACGAGCATCATCCACTCGATCATCGGCAAGGTCTCGTTCTCCGAAGCGAAAATCGTGGATAACGCCAAGACTTTCATCGCGGCCGTCGTCCACGCCCGGCCGTCGACAGCCAAGGGCAAGTTCGTCCGGAGCATGTACCTCAGCACGACGATGGGGCCGTCCTTCAAGATCAGCGAGGATATTCTGGAGAAATAGGACAAGGAGAAGCGCGGATGAAACGGGAACAAAAAGAAGCACGCGTCAAGGAGCTCGCCGACATTTTCAAATCGGACGGCACTTTCTACCTCTTTGATTACAATAAAATGAGCGTCGCCCAATCGGTGGACCTGCGGAAGACCCTGCGGAAGCACGGCTCATCGCTCAAGGTTGTCAAGAACCGCCTGGCCCTCCGCGCGCTCAAGGCGGAATTCCCCGACGCCCTCAGGGGCTCTTTTCGCAAACCCACGGCGGTCGCCTTCACGGCGGCCGACCCGATCCTCCTGGCCAAGGCGCTCAAGGAGTTCGCCGTTCAGAACAAGGTCCTGGTCGTGAAGGGCGGCGTCGTCCAAGGCCAGTACTTTCCGGCCGAAAGGTTTGATGAAATCACGAAGCTCACCTCGCGCCAGGCGCTTTTGGGCAAGATCGGCTTCATGATGGCTTATCCTTTGACGAAGCTTTTAAGAACTTGGCAAGCCCCGCTCACCAGCGCGGGGATCTTGTTGAGCCAATTAAAGAATAAAAAACAGTAAGTCGGTATGACCGCAATAGGAAAGGAGTCATTTCACATGGCAAAACTTACCAAGGAAGAATTTTTCAGTCACCTGGACAACCTGACGGTTCTGGAGCTTGCGGACTACATCAAAGAGTTCGAGACCCGCTACGGCATCAGCGCCCAGGCGGCCGTTCCCATGGGCGCAGCCGCCGGAGCGGCTCCTCAGGCCGAAGCGAAGGCCGAAGAGGCGAAGACCGAATTCACCCTCGTCCTGAAGAGCGCCGGCGACAAGAAGATCAACGTCATCAAGATCGTCCGGGAGATCACGAACCTGGGATTGAAGGAAGCCAAGGACCTGGTCGATGGTGCGCCCAAGCCGGTCAAAGAAGGGCTGTCCAAACAGGATGCGGAAGCCCTCAAGGTGAAGTTCGAAGCCGTTGGGGCTCAAGTCGAGCTGCAGTAGGATCCTTTGGATAGAGGCGGGATTTCCCCTGACGACCAGCATAAAAAGATGGGCCCGTGCACCGAATGCCGATCTTCGGCATGCGGGCTTATTTTTATGAGTGTCTGCCGGGGTCCGCATGCTGAAAGCCATTCGGCATGTGGACCTCAAAGAGAGCGTCCATGATTAAAGAATCCGAAAATATTTATCGCGAACGGATTGATTATTCCAAGATCAAGGCCATCTTTCCCATGCCCGACCTTCTCGCCATCCAGCGGGCGTCCTACGCAGAGTTTCTCCAGATGGACCTGCTGCCCGAGGAGCGGAAGGATACGGGCCTGCAGGCCGCCTTCAAAGATGTGTTTCCCATTTCCGATTTCAAAGAGACGACGCAGCTCGACTTTATCAATTATGCGATTGGAAACTGGGAATGTAAGTGCGGGCGGCTGAAGGGGGTGGAGAACTCCCGGGCGGAATGCAAAGGCTGCGGGACGCTGCTCCCGGCCGACGCGGAGATCACCGAGAAGGAGATCTGCCCCTATTGCGGTGCGAGCCGTAAGATCGAAGTCCCGCAGTGTGACCACTGCGGCGACCGGGTCGGCTTGAAGATGAAATACAGCCCGAACGAGTGCCTGCAGAAGGGCTACACCTATTCCGTCCCCCTGCGGCTTAAGGTCCGGCTGATCTCGTGGGAGAAGGATGCCGCGACCAAAGCCAAGCGGCTGAAACATATCAAAGAGCAGGAGGTCTATTTCGGCGACATCCCCCTCATGACGGACAAGGGGACCTTCATCTTCAACGGCATCGAGCGGGTCGTCGTCAGCCAGCTTCAGCGCTCCCCCGGCGTGTTTTTCCGACAGGGCGAGGTGAAAGGCTTTTTCATCGCCAAGATCATCCCTTACCGGGGCGCCTGGGTGGAATTCGAATATGACATCAAGAACAACCTCTTCGTCCGCCTCGACCGGAAGAAGAAATTCCTGGCCACGGTGTTTCTCCGCGCCCTGGGGTTCAGCTCGGACGAGGACATCCTCCGCGTCTTTCATAGGATCACCAAGGTCACGCCCGAGAACGGGAAGCTCTACTGGGACCTCTCCGAGGGTCTGGTCGGCAAGACGCTCAAAGAGGACATCGAAGACCCAAAGTCCAAGAACGTCATCTTCCACGCCAACAAGAAGATCAACGAGGAAGTCTATCAGAAGCTCAAGGCCATGGGCCTCACCCGTGTCGCCATTGACCGGAAAGACCTCCAGAACGCCTTTGCCCTGAGCGGCATCAAAGGCAAGGTCAAAGGCAACGAAGAGATCGGCGATACGGCCCTCGACCTTCTCATCGGCATAGGCGAACCTTTTGAGGTGTTCTTCCCCACAGAGGATGAGCCCGGGATGATCATCGTCAACACCTTGAATAAGGACCTGCGCAAGGACACCAACCAGGCCCTGGCGGAGATCTACAGAAAATTGCGGCCCGGCGAGCCACACACGATGGAGAGCGCTCATAACCTTTTCCGCAGTCTCTTCTTCAACCCGCAGAAGTACAATTTCTCGCGCATCGGCCGGTTGAAGATGAACATCAAGCTCGACCTGAATACGCCGCTTGATGATAAGACCTTATCGCCTCAGGATTACGTGGAGGTCATGAAGTACCTCTTCCGCCTCCGCCGTGGCGAAGGGGCCGTGGACGACATCGACCATCTCGGCAACCGGCGCGTCCGTTCGGTCGGCGAGCTCGTCGAGAACGCCTTCCGCATCGGCCTGACGCGCATGGAGCGGACGATCAAGGAGAAGATGACGATCACGGCCGACTTGGCCTCCGCCATGCCCCAAGACTTGATCAATTCCAAGCCGGTCATCGCGGCCCTCAAGGAGTTCTTCGGAAGTTCTCAGCTTTCGCAGTTCATGGACCAGATTAACTCCCTGGCCGAAGTCACGCACAAGCGGCGCCTCAGCGCCCTCGGGCCGGGCGGCTTGAGCCGCGAGCGGGCGGGGTTCGAGGTCCGCGATATCCAGGCTTCGCACTACGGCCGCATATGCCCGGTCGAAACGCCCGAAGGTCCGAACATCGGGTTGATATCCTCTCTGAGCTGCTACGCGCGCGTCAACAACTACGGCTTTGTCGAAACTCCCTACCGGAAGGTCCGTAACGGCCGGATCATCGATTACTTTAAGATTCTTCACCCCGGCGACGGCGACTACAAGGTCGGCGACATCGTCGAGAAGGATGATTATTTGAAGGACCTCGCCGCCCTCAAGCGGAAGAATGCGCGCCATTTTGCCATCGTCGAGCCTTACTGTTTTTACCAGACAGCATGGGAAGAGGAAAAACACAATATCGCCCAGGCTAACGCGCGCGTGGACGAGAAGGGCTATTTCGAGGACGATATCATCAGCGCCCGACAGAGCGGAAACTTCAAGCTTCTCCCCAAGGACCAGATCGATTACATCGACGTCTCCCCGAAACAACTCGTCTCTCTTTCCGCCGCTCTGATCCCCTTTCTGGAGCACGACGACGCCAACCGCGCCCTCATGGGCTCCAATATGCAGAGGCAGGCCGTTCCGCTTCTCCGGCCCGAGGCCCCGCGGATCGGCACGGGAATCGAATACCTGGTCGCCAAGGGGTCGGGCGACGTCATCGTCTGCAAACGCTCGGGCACGGTCGAATTCGTCGATGCCGAACGCATCCTGATCCGCACGGACGAGAGAGAGAATGCCAAGGACTATGAGGTCGGGACCGACCTTTATCTCCTGACGAAGTTCCTGAGGACCAACCAGAACACCTGCCTCACCCAGCGTCCGATCGTCCGCAGGGGCGACCATGTCATAGCCGGGCAGATTCTGGCCGACAGCTCCTGCACGGACGGCGGCGAGTTGTCCCTGGGCCGGAACGTCCTGTGCGCGTTCATGCCCTGGCGCGGGTATAATTTCGAAGACGCGATCATCGTCAGCGAAGAGCTGATCAAGCAGGACATCTTCACCTCGCTCCATATCGTCGAGGAGACGATCGAAGCCCGCGACACGAAGCTCGGCCCCGAGGAGATCACGCGGGATATCCCCAACGTCCCTGAAGTCGTGCTGAGGAACCTGGACGAGAACGGGATCGTCCGGATCGGCGCCCAGGTCAAATCCGGCGACATCCTGGTCGGAAAAGTCGCGCCCAAAGGCGAAACCCAGCTCTCCCCCGAAGAGAAGCTCCTGAAGGCCATCTTTGGCGAGAAGGCCCTGGATGTCAAGGACGCCTCGCTCTACTGCTCTCCGGGCGTCGAGGGGACGATCATCGATGTTCGCATCTTCTCCCGCCGCGGCACGGAAAAAGGGGAGCGGGCCAAGCTCATCGAGAAGGATGAGATCTCCATGATGAAGCGGAATCTGGACGACGAGATCACCATCATGGAGGGCGAGCGCTGGAGAAAGATCAAGGTGCTGCTTAAGGGCGCTGTGCTCGAAAAAGACCAGAAGGTCTCCGGGCTGGCGCTCGGCAAAGGACAGAAATTGACGGAGAAGATCTTGGACGAGATCGACCCGGACGACATGGGCAAGCTGAAGGTCGAGTCCGGCGGCGAGCGCGACGAGAGGATCAGGGACATTGAAAAGAAGGTCAAGCGCCAGATTGAGGCGCTCCGGGCCATCTTTAAGGATAAGGTGGATAACCTGAAAAAGGGCGACGAGCTCGCCCCAGGGGTCATCCAGGCCATCAAAGTCTTTATTGCCATGAAACGCAAGCTCTCGTGCGGAGACAAGGTGTCCGGCCGGCACGGCAACAAGGGCATCATCGCCAAGATCGTGCCCGAGGAAGACATGCCGCGGCTTCCCGATGGAACGCCAGTCGGGATCGTTCTCAACCCGTTGGGCGTTCCCTCCCGTATGAACGTCGGGCAGATCCTCGAAACACACGCGGGCTGGGCGGCTGAAAAGCTCGGCCTGTGGATCTCGACGCCTGTATTCGACGGCTGCTTGGAGCGGGAAGTGAAGGACCTGCTCAGGAAAGCGGACCTTCCGGAATCCGGGAAGACGCCGCTGTTTGACGGCATTACCGGCGAGTTGCTCGACCAGGAAGTGACAGTCGGAAACATCTACATGATGAAGCTCTACCACCTGGTCGACGACAAGATTCACGCCCGTTCCACGGGACCCTATTCGCTCATCACCCAGCAGCCGCTCGGCGGAAAGGCCCAGTTCGGAGGCCAACGGTTCGGCGAAATGGAGGTCTGGGCCCTCGAGGCCTACGGCGCGGCCTACACCCTCCAGGAGCTCATGACCGTCAAGTCCGACGACGTCGAAGGCCGGGCGAAAATCTACGAGGCCATCGTCAAGGGCGACCTCGAGTTCTCGCCGGGTCTTCCCGAATCGGTCAACGTCCTCATCCGCGAGCTGCAGAGCTTGTGCTTAAACGTCGAGCTCGAAAAGTCCGAGAAGGATGAAACGCCGCCGTGGGGAATTGAAGTTCCCCAAATTCGAAAAGGAGAGAAATGATGGAACTTAAGCAACCCATGGGTGGCAAACCGAAGATCGAATTCGACCGCGTCCGCATCAGCATCGCCTCTCCCGATAAGATCAAGAGCTGGTCCTGGGGAGAGGTGACCAAGCCCGAGACGATCAACTACCGCACGTTCAAGCCGGAAAAGGACGGCCTCTTCTGCGCCAAGATTTTTGGCCCGATCAACGATTACGAATGCCTCTGCGGCAAATACAAGAGAATGAAATACCGGGGCATCATCTGCGAGCGCTGCGGCGTCGAAGTCACGAAATCCAAAGTCCGCCGGGAGCGTATGGGCCATATCCATCTTGCCTCGCCGGTGGCCCATATCTGGTTCTTCAAGAGCCCGCCGAGCCGCATCGGCCTAGTGCTCGACCTTTCCATCAAGGACCTGGAGAAGGTCCTCTATTTCGAATCCTATATCGTCATCAATTCCGGCGACACGCCCCTCAAGGAAAGGCAGCTCCTCAACGAGGATGAATACAAGGAAGCCCGGGAAAAATACAACGACAAGTTCGAAGCTTCGATCGGCGCTGAAGCGATCAAAGTCCTTCTTGAGAAGATCAACATCCAGAAGGAAGCCGACCGCCTCCGCAAGGCGATGAAGAAAGAGACGTCCCAGCAGCGGAAGCTGCGCTACGCGAAGAGACTCCGGGTCTTCAAGGCCCTCCGGAAATCCGGCAACCGTCCCGACTGGATGATCCTGGACGTCATTCCCGTCATCCCGCCGGACCTGCGGCCTTTGGTCCGCCTGGACGGAGGACGGTTCGCGACATCCGACCTGAACGACCTTTACCGCCGGGTTATCAACCGGAACAACCGGCTGAAAAAGCTCATCGAGCTCCGGGCGCCCGATCTCATCATCCGCAATGAGAAGCGGATGCTCCAGGAAGCCGTGGACGCCCTTTTCGATAACGGGAAAAGGGGGAGGGTCCATTTGGGGGCCAACCGCCGGCCGCTCAAATCGCTGAGCGAGGCGCTGCGCGGCAAACAGGGTCGGTTCCGCCAGAACCTTCTCGGCAAGCGCGTGGATTACTCCGGCCGCTCGGTCATCGTCGTCGGCCCCGAACTCAAGCTCAACCAGTGCGGGCTGCCCAAAAAAATGGCGCTCGAGCTTTTCAAGCCGTTCATTTTTCATAAGCTTGAAAAGGAAGGACTGGTCCCGAGCGTCAAAGTCGCCCGCGAATGGCACGAACAGGAGCGGCCCGAAGTGTGGGATTATCTCGAAGAAGTCGTCCGTGAGCATCCCATCCTCCTGAACCGGGCGCCCACGCTCCACCGGCTGGGCATCCAGGCGTTCGAGCCGATCCTGGTTGAAGGCAAAGCCATCCAGATCCATCCCCTGGTCTGCGCCGCTTTCAACGCCGACTTCGACGGCGACCAGATGGCCGTCCACATCCCCCTATCCGTCGAAGCCCAGATCGAAGCCTCGACCCTGATGCTGTCCACGAACAATATCCTGTCTCCGGCGCATGGCCGGCCGCTGACGATCCCCAGCCAGGACATGGTCCTGGGATGTTATTATTGCACGCTGGCCAAGAAAGGGCTCAAAGGCGAGGGCCGCATCTTCGGTTCGCCCGAAGAGGTGCTCCTGGCATTCGAGAACAAAGAGATCAGCCTCCAGTCTATGATTAAAATGCGCCATGACGGCCCGTTCATGAACCTTTCGGTGTTTTATGACGATCAGGCCATATTGATGTGCCCGGTCGTGAACGTCAAGCGTGAGCTGATCGAAACGACACCGGGCCGGATCACCTTCAACAGCGCCCTGCCCAAGGGCATGCCGTTCATTAACGGCACGTTCAAGAAAAAGGGCCTGGAAAACCTCGTATTCTACATTTATCTCAAATCCGGCCTCGGCCTGACCGTCGAAACGCTGGACAAATTGAAAGAGCTGGGCTTCGCCCAGGCGACGCAGGCCGGATTCTCGCTGGGCATCGATGATTTCGTCATTCCCAAAGAGAAGGCCGCGCTCGTCGATAAGGCCCAGAAGGAAGTCCGGGACATCGAAAAGCTCTATCTCGACGGCACGATCTCGGCCGGCGAGCGGTTCAACCGCGTCGTCGAGATCTGGGGCGACGTGACCGACAAGGTGTCGAGCGCGATGATTGATGAGATGAAGAGGGTCAGTTTCGAGGGATCCCATCTGAACCCGCTTTTCGTCATGGCCGACTCCGGGTCGAGAGGCAACAAGCAGCAAATCCGGCAGCTGGCCGGGATGAGAGGCCTGATGTCCAAGCCGTCGGGGGAGATCATCGAGACGCCGATCATCTCGAACCTGCGGGAAGGGCT
>Ga0315297_10002556_pt1 | contig 11526 bp, 9 predicted proteins | sample YL17G15_0_MG_FD_203628 | JGI IMG/M metagenome (GOLD analysis project Ga0315297, IMG submission 203628) | Sediment microbial communities from Yellowstone Lake, YNP, Wyoming, USA - YL17G15_0 | ecosystem: Environmental > Aquatic > Freshwater > Lake > Sediment | place: USA: Wyoming | collected... | reverse complement strand
ATCCTTATAAAGAGGGAGCCGGACGCCTTGGCCGTTTTAAAGGCCTTTTCAAACTCATACCAGTAACTGAGGTTTGTGCTGGCATAAACCAGGCGGGCGATGTGGATATTATCCTGGAAGAAATTAAGGTAATAGTGCGTCATCCTGTAAATCTTGTTCCTGGTATTGCTGAGACCGGTCAGATGCATGTCCAGCTCGCGGCTGGTCCTTTCAATGATGGTGCTGATCAACTGCACATAAAGGTCGTCCTTGTTCTTAAAGTGCTTGTATATGTTGGAGGTGGTGACGTCCGCCTTCTCGGCGATGTAACGCATGGTGGCCTTCTCAAAATCTTCCCTGCTGAAGATATCAAGGGCCGCGTGCATTATGAGAGCCTTGGTCGCTTTCCCATCAATCTTCATGGTACCCTTCCAACTTAACAAATTGAACGTTCAACGCCATGTTTTCACTGACGGTTTGACAGATTACTGAGTCTTGTGATATAAAGTGAACGTTGTTCTGACAGCTATAAATCCATTATAAAAACAAACCAGTTTATATAACACTGTTCACTTTTAATTAAGGTTATACCATTTTGCTCGGGCACAGGTCAATTGTCATAGGTCAGGCATAGGGAAAGATATGGAACTTGCGGCAAAAGCCCTGGGATTTTTTACGCCATGGGGATTACATAATCTGGAATACTGTATTCTGTAAGGAGTTGTATGGATTTTAAGTTCGGCGAAAAAGAGGAGAAACTGAGGGCGGAAATCAGGGCTTTTGCCCGTGCGGAATTATCGGGGAAACACGTGGTTAGCGGCTTGGAGGAGGAGGGCAGGGACGAGGATTGGGAATTTACCATGCAGATGTCCAGGAAACTGTCGCAAAAAGGATGGCTGACTATGGCCTGGCCGAAAGAGTACGGGGGCCAGGACGCATCGCCATTTGAGCAGCTTGTCTACACAGATGAGGCCAGCTACCAGGGCATACCGGGCACTACTATGGGGGTCAGCGGAATAGGGTGGGTGGGCCAATCACTCATGCTTTTTGGCAGCGAGGAGCAACGCAAGAAATACATTCCTTCCATCGCGGCCGGTGAGCCGGACGGCGTATGGTGCACTGCCTACAGTGAACCCAATGCCGGCTCTGATTTCGCCAATATCCAGACAAAAGCAATTAAAAATGGCGACGAGTACATCCTGAACGGGCAAAAGATATGGACCAGTTGTGCCCACAGGGCCAGGTGGTGCTGGATAGCGGTCAGGACCGACCCCGGCGCCGTGAAAAAGCAGCACGGTATCAGCCTGCTCATACTTGATATGAGGAGCCCGGGCATCACCATCAAGCCCATCGTGAACTATGCAGGTGTGCATATTTTCAACGAGTTGTTTTTTGACAATGTAAAGGTCCCGGCGGCTAATCTCGTGGGGATGGAGAACCGCGGATGGTATCACCTCATGCAGTCCCTGGCTTTCGAGAGGCACAGCATCGCGCCGCAGTTCTGCGGCATAGCAAGAAGGACGCTGGAGACTATTATTAAGCATGCCCGTGAAATAAGGTATAATGGCGCGACGCTGGCACACGACCCGATTGTCAGGCATAAGCTGGCTGAGAGGGCCCTGGAGATAGAAACACTCAAGATGTTTGGTTATGAGATCACGTGGAAGATGAGCAAAGGGATAATACCCATTTACGAGGCGGCCAGGAACAAGGCTTATTGCGATTTCGTCATGCAACGCCTTGCCATCACCGGCACTGAGGTGATCGGCGCCTATTCCCAGGTTGACATGTGGTCTAAATGGGCCAAGATCATGGGGAATATCACCCGCCTTTACATGATGTTCCCGGGCATTGCCATAGCGGGTGGGACCGACGAGGTGCAGAAGAATATCGTGGGACAGTTCAAATTGGGTTTGCCCAGGGCATACTAATAATTAAGGGGATCGAGATGGATTTTGATTTTAACGAGCAACAAAACATGTTGAAGACCATGGCCAGGGATTTTCTGGTCAATGAATGTCCCAAAGCCAGGGTCAGGGAGCTGGAGGCTGAAGAGAAGGGGTACGACCCGGCTATGTGGGCCAAGATGGTTGAATTGGGGTGGCTGGGTCTGATACTCCCCGAGCAATACAATGGAACCGGCGCGGATTACCTCGATCTCGTAGTGCTGATGGAGGAGATGGGCAGGAACGTAACACCCGGTCCCTTCTTTTCAACCGTTGCCCTGTGCTCCATACCCATATTGAAATTCGGCACCGGCCCGCAGAAAGCCAAATATCTCACGCCCATCGCAGACGGTAAAAGTATCTGGTCTCTTGCTCTTACAGAGCGTTCCGGGCGGTTCGAAGCTGCGGACATCGCAGCCTCTGCAGAATTCGACGGGAAAAACTACGTCATAAACGGCGAAAAATGGTTTGTGCCTTTTGCCCACATCGCGGACCACATGCTGGTGCTCTGCAGGACGGAAAAGGCCAGGTCGACTGAAGGCGGGCTGACCCTGTTCGGAGTAAAAACAGGCAGCCGCGGCGTGAAAATTGAGTTGATCCCCACAATCGCGGGCGACGGGCAGTGCAGGGTCCGCTTCAAGAATGTGAAGGCCGGCAGGTCAGATATAATAGGTAAAAAGGGTGACGGGTGGAAAGTCATCTCCTATATGGCGCAGCGGGCTACCATACTCAAGTGCGCCGAGATTTCCGGCGCCTGCCAGGCCGTGCTGGAGATGACGCTGGCGTATGCCAAGGACAGGATACAGTTCGACAAGCCCATCGGGTCTTTCATGGCCATCCAGCACAAACTCGTCGATATGCTCACCGATGTTGAAGGCCTGCAGTACCTTGTTTACTACGCGGCCTGGATGCTGGCGACCGGTATGAAAGCAGATATGTACGTGGCCCAGGCCAAGGCCAAGGCCAACGACGTATACCAGCGGACCTGCATCGAGGGCATCAAGATACACGGGGCCATCGGGTTTACCATGGACCATGATATCGGCTGTTATTTCCGCCGTGTAAAGTCATCTGAATTTATGCTGGGAGATACCGACCTTCACCTGGAGAAGATCGCTGTCGGCATAGGTCTTTAAAGAGTCCGGTTGCCTGAGATAATAGATTATGAATAGACGCAGGCCGGCGGGCACTTGAATATATTGGCTATTGTGATGATATATGATATGGTGTAAAATCAGTCGCTGATGGGTTGGCAGATACTCTTAAAATAATTAATTCAAATTTAAGGAGGAAAAATGGTAGGTATCAAGTCGTATGGTGCGCACATACCCAGGTTCCGTTTGGATCGCAATATCATGCAGATGGCCCTCTTGTTCCTGGGCTTTGCCCCGCTGAGGGGCGAGAAAGCCGTGGCCAACTGGGATGAGGACAGCATCACCATGGCGGTGGCTGCTGCCCAGGACTGCCTGAACGGCGAAGACCTCGGGAAGGTGGACGGGCTCTACTTTGCCACCACTTCCCAGACGTACGCTCTCAGGCAGAATGCAGGCATTATTGCCGCCGCGCTGGACCTCAAGACGGATTCCAGGACAGCGGACTTTACGGATTCCACCAAGTCCGGCACTGCTGCACTGCTGGCAGCCGCCGACGCAATAGCGGCCGGCTCTCTCAATAGTTGCCTGGTCTGTGCCGCTGACCTCCGTGTCAGCAAGGTCGCCAGCAACGGTGATTACACCTACGGCGATGGCGCCGCTTCCTTTTTGCTGGGCAAGGACGATGTTATAGCAACTATTGAAGGCACTTTCTCCACCACGCATGATTTCGTGGACAGGCGCCGGTTGGAAGGCGAGCGCCTGGAGCATATGTGGGAGGAACGCTTCATCCGCGATGCGGGCTACATGAAATTTATACCCGAGGCAGCAGCAGGACTGGTCAAGAAATATAACCTGAATGTGAAGGATTTCTCCAAGGTTATTTACGCCTGCGCGTTCACCGGTGCGCATGGCGCACTGGGCAAGACCCTCGGGCTTGCCCCCGAGCAGGTCCAGGACCCCATGCTGGCGACCGTCGGCGACACCGGCTCAGCCCAGACCCTCATGATGCTGGTGGCGGCACTGGAAGATGCCAAGGCGGGGGACAAGATCATGGTGATCAGCTTCGGACAGGGTTGCGACGCTTTTTACCTGACCGTGACCGACAAGATCGCCAAAATTAAGAATAAGAAGGCTATTAAAAGAAACATGGCCAATAAGGTCGCACTGGGCAGCTATGAGAAATACCTGGCTTTCCGCAAGCTGATGCCCTGCGAGATCGGTATCAGGGGCGAGGAGACCATGTTCACTTCGTTCTCCATCGTATCCAGGGACAACAGGGAGCTTTACGGCATGGTCGGAGTGAAGTGCAAGAAATGCGGCACCCCGAGCTATCCTCCGCAGAGGATCTGCCCCAACCCGGACTGTGGAGCTGTGGACCAGAATGAGCCTTACCGTTTCACCGACAAGAATGCCACGATATTCACCTACACCAGTGATTTCCTGTCTCCCAGCATTGACCCGCCCTCCTCTTACGGTTTCATCGACTTCGAGGGCGGCGGCAGGACAGGCGTGGACTTCACCGACTGTGATGCCAACGCCTTGAAAATTGGCATGCCGGTGGAGCTGGCTTTCAGGATCAAGTTTGCCGATGAAAAACGCGCCGCCATAAACTACGGATGGAAGGCGATGCCCATCGTTGCATAAGTAAGTAGAAAACAAGGAGGATAATTAGATGGCAGAAGGAATTAAAGATAAAGTAGCCATAATCGGAATGGGCTGCACCAGGTTTGGTGAGCGCTTCGATGCCGGACCACAGGACCTCATCGTGGAAGCCTTTGTGGAATGCCTGCAGGACGCAGGCATTGAAAAGAACGCCATACAAGCAGCCTGGTGGGGCGTTCACATGCCGGATATCAGCGTTGGACGTGGAGCAACTACCCTTGGTGTTACCTTGAAATTACCCTTCATCCCTATTACAAGGGTTGAAAATTTCTGTGCGACCGGTTCCGAGGCCCTGCGTGGCGCGGTCTACGGTGTTGCCTCGGGCGCTTACGATGTCTGCCTGGCTCTGGGCATGGAGAAGCTGAAGGACACCGGCTACGGTGGCCTGCCCCTGGCCGGCGGCCTGGGTTACCAGGCGCCGTTGCGCATGTTTAACATGACTGCGCCGGGCGGTTTCGCCATGATGGCGACCAAGTATTTTTCCCAGTACAACCTCAGTCCTCAGGATGGCAAGATGATGCTGGCCAAGGTTTCGTCCAAGAGCCATAAGAACGGCGCTTTGAATCCCAAGGCGCATCTGCGCAAAGAGATTACCGTTGAACAGGTAATGAATGCTCCGGTTATAGCATGGCCGCTGGGTCTTTTCGACTGCTGCGGAGTCAGCGACGGCGCCGCCGCTGCCATAGTCTGCAGGGCCGATATGGCCAAGAAGTTCAGGCAGGACCCGGTATTCGTGAAATCCATGCAGATCTCAGTATCCTCGGGCGAGGAGATGCTTTATACCAAGTGGGACGGTTCGCATGTTGAGCCGGGTTACCGCGCCGGCATTGCGGCCTACAAAGAGGCCGGCATCAAGAACCCGCGTGAAGAGGTCAGCATGGCTGAGGTCCACGATTGCTTCTCAATCACCGAGGCCGTCACCATGGAGGACCTGCAGTTCAGCGCCAGGGGCAAGGTCAAAGACGATATAGACGCCGGGCGCTTTAATTCCGACGGTGCGCAGCCCATACAGATCGATGGCGGCCTCAAGTGCTTTGGCCATCCCATCGGCGCCAGCGGCCTGAGGATGATGTACGAGATGTACAAGCAATTGCAGGGCAAGGCGGACAAGAGGCAGCTCAAGGATCCCAAGGTAGGCCTGACGCACAATATGGGCGGCTTCCCCTCGATGAATGTTGTCAGCGTCTGTATAGTTGGCAAATAAAGGTTATAGCGGGAGGTTATTAAATGGCAGCATTTGTAGTAACTGATGGTCTGAAACAGCTTTTAGGGCAAAAGGAACCGCCCATAGTTTTTAAGGTAGAAGAAGGCGCCATCCAGAGGTATGCATCCGCGGTCGGCGATTCCAATCCCCTCTACAATGATGTCGAATATGCAGCTCAGAGCAGGTGGGGCCGCGTAATGGCCCCGCCCGGCTTCACCGGGTGGCCTATGGCAGCCGGGTTCGACATATTCAAGCTCTTCGAGAAGCTGGCTAAGGCCGGGGCCCCGATGGGACTGCTTGACGGTGGTATTGAGTACGATTTCCTGGCACCCGTGGGCGCCGGCGACGTGCTGGTCGCGGAGATCAAGATCGCCAGCATTGAAGGGCGTGAAACCAAGATGGGCCCCACCATGGTAACAACGTTGGAGTCCACTTATACCAACCAGCGGGGAGCTATAGTGCTGGTCGCGCGCAATACCTTCCTCAATTTCTAAGTCAGCCTGTTATTAATATGTGGAGGGACTATGGCCAAACAGATTTATTACGAGGATGTCGAAGTAGGCAGTGAGGTCACTGCGCTTAAGAAAATAGCCACCACCAGGATGCTCGTGCAATACGCCGGGGCATCGGGTGACTTTAACCCGCTTCATTACGAGGAGGATTTCGCCAAGAACCTGGGCGTGGGCAAGCCCATAGTACACGGTTTACTCAAGAGGGCCTGGCTGGTGAACCTGATGACCGACTGGATCGGCCAGGACGGGAAGCTCAAGAAACTGTCCTGCCGCTACCGCGGCATGGATTACCCGCGCAAGATGAAAGGCTTCGACGAGCCGCACGATGGCGAAACCTGGTGGTGCAAGGGCAAGGTAACCAAGAAGTTCATCGAGAACGAGGCCCACCTGGTTGAATGCGAGATCTGGGTGGAGAACGGCAAAGGTGAGAAGAACACCACCGGCGGCGCTGTGGTGGCCCTGCCATCCCGGGCTAAATAATCCCGTAACCTTAATTAATGTATAACGGAACATCGCCGGCTGAATGTGGATCTCACATCGCTGCCGGCGATGTTCCATAATTTTCCGCCGGACCTCGCTCAGTTTCTGATGGAAATACGCAGTTCTACGTAGTAACTTTTTCGACTTTCCTGGTTTATAATAGGTGGGGTGGTTAATTATGTTTAACATAGTACTGGCATTTGTCATCTCCGCGATCATCAGTTACCTGTTAGGCTGCATACCGTCGGCCTACATGGTGGGCAGGGCCTTCAAGGGCGTGGACATACGCCAGATCGGCAGCCATAACATGGGCGCCATGAATACCTTTTATACCATCGGGTTCTGGCCCGGCATGCTGGTCCTGGCGATCGATGTCTCCAAGGGCATCCTGGCCCTCACATTAAGCTATTTGACAACCATCTATTTACAGGTGCCATCCAATCTGGTTGTTCCCGTCGAGATGGTGGCCGGGGTCTTCGTCATCGCCGGGCATAATTTCCCGGTCTTTCTAAAGTTCAAGGGTGGCAAAGGCGGCGCCACCGCCATCGGCATACTGGCCTTCCTGCTGGCCTGGGTCAACTGGGTTGATATTGGGCCCGTTAAGTTGCCGGTTCCCCTGGGGGATCTCATATACCTGGGGTTATTCCTGCTGCTCATGCTCATAACCCGCTGGCCGACCGGGTCATATGCCATATCTTTTATCGCATTTTGGCTTATCGCCTGGTTTGTATACCAGGACACGGGTTTGTTTGTATATGCCATTTTTATTACTGCCGTGCCCGTCCTGATGTATATACCCAGGATAAAGGAGATATGGGCCAAATCAGGCAAAAACCTTATAAGGGGTATCTTTAGACGTGACCTGAAAGACAGGTTGTAGCCTGTTCCCTACCGGGAAAAGGGATGGCCTTCGCGATGGAAGTCCGGCAGGTAATGCTCTGCCGAGTCCAATTGCTGCAGCCAGCCGTTGCCCAGGCCAAGCCCCTCCATAATATCCACTACCTCGCCGTACTCGCCCGCGTTAATTCTCCTCGATAGCAGCGGCTCATTTCCTGCGAGGTGGCAGGGATAGTACTGCGCCATGATGCTCAGAGTGACATCCCGTGACAGGGCCGTTGCCAGCCATTTCAATGAATCGGTGCTTCCCGATAGTCTGTTGGGCAGTATGAGGTGCCGCACTATCAACCCCCTTTGAGCCACCCCTTCGCCGTCCGTTTCCAGGTTTCCAACCTGGCGGTACATCTCAGATATAGATAGTCGGCTGTGTTTGACGTATTGCAGGGCGCCGGAGAATTTCCTGGCCCATTTATCCGAGGCATATTTTATATCCGGAAGGTAGATATCGATGATGCCATCCAGCATCGCGAGGGTCTCCAGGGAATCATAGCCGTTGGTGTTGTACACGATGGGGATATCCAGTCCCAGGGGGACCGCTTCACAGATAGCCTCCACGATCTGCGGCACGTAATGGCTTGGCGAGACCAGGTTGATGTTGTGGCAGTGCAGGTCTTCCTGCAGGTAAAGCATCATCCTGGCCAGCCCACGGCTGTCAACGCATTCGAAAAGGCCACTGTGTCCCTGGCTGATCTGGCTGTTCTGGCAGTAGATGCACTTCAGGTTGCAGCTGCTGAAAAATATCGTTCCCGAACCCCTCGTCCCTGAGAGGGCAGGTTCCTCTCCGTGATGGGCACAGCGGCTGGATACCGATACCATCTTCCCCGATCTGCAATAGCCGCCGCTGCCTTCGAAGCGGTTTACGCCGCATGAACGGGGACAGATATCGCACTCGGCCAGGCGTTTATTCAGCCTTTCAGCCCTTTCTCTCAGTTCACCCGATTTATAAAGCGAATTGTACCTGCGCTGTGTCATCGTATTGCAGATCCTTGTATTAGCGGGGTCAGTCAAGATTTTAGCTGAAAAATCAGGCTTTTACGAGAGGGAAGCTATTGATTCCAGGTAGATAAGTGTGTATGATAATGCACGGTTTATATCGGCGGCGATTTAACCGTACTAAATAATTCTGGGGGTGAGGTTATATGACAAAGTACATAATTGCCCATGACGTCGGCACCAGCAATAACAAGGCGGCACTGGTGGATGTGGAAGGAGGAGTGCACGGCAGATCTGTCAGTTCCTACCAGATAAAGTATCCCAGGCCCGGCTGGGCTGAACAGGACCCCGAAGGCTGGTGGAAGGCTATGACCCTTTCAACCAGGCAGCTCATGGCCGAGACCGGCGTATCCCCCGCCGATATCCTGTGCGTCGTGAATGCGACGCAGATGCTGGGCATAGTACCCATGGATGACGCAGGGGTTGCTCTCAGGCCCGGCATTATCTGGCTGGATAACAGGGCCTCCGAGGAAGCCAGGTGGGTCATGAGCAAATTCCTCGGCCCCACCGTCTTTGCCGCCATAGCCGGCGCCTCCATCACGGGCAAGGATGGGATACCCAAGCTGATCTGGCTGAAGAGGAACGAGCCCGACATGTATAAAAGGATGAAGTGTTTCCTGGATGTGAATGGCTACCTCAACTACCGCTGTACTGGCAACATGGTCATGAACTGGAGCAGCGCTTCGGCCTTCGGGCTGGACCTCAAGAAAAAAATCTGGCTGGAAACCATTTTCAAATACGTCGGTTTCGATACTAAAAAGCTGGCCCCCCTTGTTCGCTCGACGGATAAAATCGGCGGGTTGACCAAAGAGGCCGCTGCTCTTATGGGTTTGCTGGAGGGCACGCCCGTCATGGGGGGTGCCGGCGACGTGCCGGCGGCAGCGGTGGGTTCCGGCGCTGTGGGCGAGGGTGAGGGGCATATCAGCATAGGGACGTCGGCCTGGGTGGGTGTGGTGACCAGCAGGACGCCCACCGGCAAGAGCGGCGTCGTCAGCACGCATTCTGCCGATCCCGGCAAGGCGCTTCTGCTGGGACAGATGGAGCTGGCGGGCGGCTGCCTCAAGTGGCTGGGCGATGAGATGTGCAGGCTGGAAAAAGCCGACACCACAATGTCCAATATATTCGGTTTTATGGACAGCAAGGTGGAACAGGTGCCGGCCGGGTCCGATTACCTGATATTCATGCCCTGGATGTATGGCGAGAGGGCGCCGGTCGCCGATGCTTTTGTCCGAGGCGGCTTCGTCAACCTGGTCCCGGAGCACACGCGCGAGCACATGATCAAGGCGGTTTACGAGGGCGTGGCCTATAACCTGAGGTGGATAATCGAGGTTATTGAGACGCAGTTCAAATTCCCCCTTCCGACGCTGCGCATCATCGGGGGAGGCGCCCTCGGCCATCCCTGGATGCAGATTCTGGCTGATGTGACTGGAAAGAGGATCGAGACCGTGCGCAACCCCCAGGAGGCCGGGGCCGTCGGAGCAGCCATGACGGCGGCGGTGGGATTAGGCATATACAAGGATTTCGAGAGTCTGAAGGTAGTCGTGTCCTCCGATCATGCGTTTGAACCGCGGGCCGCTAACCGCGAGGTATACGATTTCCTCTACAAGCGGTACAAGGAGCTTTACACGGATTTGAAAGGCTTTTACACGAGGATAAATAAAGAGCGTTGCGAACAGGTATAAAAAAGGAGGATAACTTGAAGACAGAAGAGATGCTGAGCCAGCCTTTGGCCCTGCCCGACGGGGTAGATTACGACGAGTACATTATTGCGACCTATGTTGTGACCTATCCCGCGATATTTCCTATGCCCAAGCTGGCGCCCCTGCTGGCTGTAGAGCAGAGCACCGGCACCTGGGTGCCCGTGCCGGGTGAGACCGCCGAGGTGCGCAGGCAGCACGTGGCCAAGGTGATCGGGGTTTACGAATTGCCCGACCACGAGTATGTACTGCCGGCAGGGCTGCAGGACAGGAACTGGTTTGTCCAGATAGCCTTCCCTGTAGTGAACATCGGCGCGCAGATACCCATGATGCTGACCACCATTATCGGCAATATATCCATGGCAGGCCAGATCAAGCTGGTCGATGCCAGGTTCCCCAGGAAATACGTGGCAGGCTTCAAGGGGCCCAAGTTCGGCATCGATGGCATCCGCAAGATACTGGGCGTCAAGAAGCGACCCCTGCTCAACAATATGGTCAAGCCCTGCACCGGCTACCCGCTGGAGGTGGGGGCCGAACTCTTCAGGCTGGCCGCGCTGGGTGGATGCGACATCGTCAAGGACGATGAGCTTATCGCGGACGCGTCGTTTAATTCGATGGCCGGGCGCGTCAAGCGCTATATGCAGATTGAGAAGCAGGTCTTCGAGGAGACGGGCGAACATACCCTCTACACGGTAAATGTATCCGACAGCGTTCCTAAAATATTCGAAAATGCCAGGAGGGCGGTGGAGTTGGGCGTCAATGCCATCATGATAAACTACATAGCCGTCGGCCTGCCTGTTCTGCAGGCCATCGCGGAGGACCCTAAAATCAACGTGCCCATACTGGGCCACATGGACGTTGCCGGCGCCCTTTACATGTCGCCCATGCACGGTATGAGCTCGCATCTCGTGCTGGGCAAATTCCCGCGGCTGGCGGGCGCTGACATAGTAGTCATCCCGGCGCCGTACGGCAAGGCGCCTGTCATCGTGGAAAAGTTTGAACTGGCGGCCAGGAACCTCACCTACCCGCTATACCATCTGAAGCCCACCTGGCCCATGGCAT
>Ga0315297_10002553_pt1 | contig 11531 bp, 13 predicted proteins | sample YL17G15_0_MG_FD_203628 | JGI IMG/M metagenome (GOLD analysis project Ga0315297, IMG submission 203628) | Sediment microbial communities from Yellowstone Lake, YNP, Wyoming, USA - YL17G15_0 | ecosystem: Environmental > Aquatic > Freshwater > Lake > Sediment | place: USA: Wyoming | collected... | reverse complement strand
GCACAGTTAGATCGCCCGAGCGATTCGGGTGCGGAGGCACGATTGCTGAACAGGCCGACACAGGGTTCTGTGATCTTTTTCGCTCCTGGTCCCATTGGGTGCGTCGTTTGGGAGCCTGGCACCGGAGCGCGGTATTTCCTCCAGGCGACGGACGTTGGAGATCGGATTGCGGTGGAACTCGGAGGACGGATCATGGTGGCGTTATCGTCGATGTCTGACAACACGTTTGTCGCGCATGCCTTGAATCCGGCAAAGACGGGTCATTGGACGAGGGAGTACGTGCGCAAGAAATGGCAGAGGATTTATGGGATCGGAGATCACGCGGCGCATTTGGCGATGTTGCTGAATTGGAGCCTTGGCGGAGAGCGTGCGCGGGCCTATGCGGACGAGCAGTGGCGACTTGTATGTGGAGAGGACGGAAAGGTGGTGAGCCTACATGAAAGACGTGTTCATCGGAGACAAGGTGGGCACCCCTGACGGGGTTGGTTACGTTGAGGATGTGACTACTTGGCGAGATCGCATCCTGACGATGATTGACGCTGAGGCACAGGAATTCTCTGCGGAGTGCCGTCGGTCGCATGGGCAGAACTATCAGCAGGAGTGGGGACAGATCATGGTGCGGTTTGGACGGGTGACGCGCACATACGATGCACGTCAAGTGACGATCTTGGAGGGACGTGATGACCTCTAGCCGGCTCAAGCTATGTGCGTTGCGGCAATTGGTGCGCGATTCATCCGAGCGGACAGTCGTGGCGAAGGAGAATGTTGAGAAGAAGCGCCAGAAGCGCAAGCAAAAGGCAGCGGCGGAGCCTAAGCAGGAAGTGCCGAAATTTGAACAGGATCATGGACATTCAAAGAAATCGTTAGTAAATTCAGTGCAGGTGGAAGATTGGTTTCGAGAAGGGCTGAATTGTTTGTACGGTGGCAAGCTTGAGTTGCCACAGCGCGGCAAGTGGTGGACGGCTGGGGAGCGGAAAAACGCTAAGAGTTTGTTGGATTTGTATGGCGAGGCTGACGTGAAAAAAGCTGTGTCGCATTTGTGTGAGACATGGCATCAGAGGGTGGAGGCATCCGATGGTGTGCTGGCAGGGATACCGAGCATTGGGTATCTGGTCAGTCGCAAGGATACGATTTTTGCAGAGGTGAAGGGATTGGCTGCCGTCCCTAAACGGTCAAAAAAGGCGGCTAGGCGTAAGAACAGTAAGGACTCTGACGAGTATCGCCCACCTGAGAAGCCGAATGATGTTGGGTGGTACGTATGACTGCGATAGCTATGGATACGACTAAATTATGGAGGCGGCTAACGGAGACCGATCTGGTGCGAATGCGGATTCCGCGTCGCTACTGGTGGGTTCGTTATGAGGGCATCCCGGACGGGACGTGCGTTGGCAGTGGAGTGTCCGCTCGCAAGGCGGCTCATAACTACCTGACGCAGATAGACGAGATGCGCCACAACGGCATGGGGCTATTGCTGTGGGGGACGAATGGCACGGGCAAGACCTGCATGGCGATTGTGGTAGCGAAGGAGTATCGTCGGCACGGGTATCCAGTGCTGTTCATTGAGGCGGCAGACATCAAGCGTTTCGTCATCGAGCGCGAGATGTTCGACGAGGACCAGACCTTTTGGGATCGTGCCATGAACGTGGACGTCCTTGTGATTGACGATCTTGGCAAGGGTGTGCAGGATTCCACTGGGTTTGGAGCCCGGATGATCGATGAGTTGATCCGGCATCGCAACGCGAGTAAGCTGGTCACGCTCATTACGACCAACATGAACCAGCGTGACCTCGCTGAGGAGCTGAAGGTTTCTACGATGTCGTCACTCAAGGAACATGTGTTTCCAATTCATGTTACGGGGATCGACCGTCGTGATGCGGTCGCCAGCGGAATAGCGAAGACATTGTTCGACCAGTAGTGGAGGGGAATATGACAGGTTCCTCGGGGCGTATGCCTCATGATCAAGCAGCCGAACGCGCCGTTTTGGGTGCAGTATTTTTGGAAAATGATTGCCTGGAAAGAATTTCAAGCCTGATCGACGAGGATGATTTCTTTGTCAGTGCCTACAGCAAGATCTACGGGGTCATGTGTGAATTGCGTCGGAAGGGGGTTGGTGTAGACCACGTAACGGTGGGCAGCGAGTTGCATGCGCTAGGCATCATGGATTCCATAGGCGGACCCATGGTGCTGGCGGACCTGACCGATGCCGTGGCGACGGTTTCCAACGTCGAATACTACGCCAACATCGTGCATGAGCGGTCTGCGATGCGGTCCGTGATCATGGCGGCACGAAACGTGGCAATGAAGAGCTATCCTGGGAACGACCAGGCAGGCGTTGAGACTGAGTTTGGGGTGCTTCAGGACGCCATGCACCTCCTGGCACGGACTCGGATGCCTGCGAGCCTTTTGACCATGGGCGATGCCGTCATGGAGAACTACTCTTTGGCGGCGCATGGGCGCACGGGCGTCCAGTTGCCATGGCCAACCATGAACGCGATGACGGCTGGTATGTGGCCGAAGACGATGACCATGTTTGTGGCTCGTCCCGGAATCGGGAAGACGATGGTCGCTGTGATCGCGGCGCGGCATGCGTGGATGAACGGATCGCGTGTGCTCATTGTCTCACCCGAGATGAGTCGCACGGAGATCGCAGAGAGGTTCTTCGCAATTCACAGCTCTGTGAGTTACCAACGGATTGTGAGCGGAAGCGTGTCAGACTTCGAGATGCCAAAGTTGCAGGCGACCATCGAATCCTGCAAGGTCCAGGACGGGCTTTGGATCATGGATTCTGATGACGACCTGACAACACGCGGCATCGAAGCCGCTGTACGAGCCTGCCGTCCTGCCCTCCTCGCCATCGACTCTCTGTACGACCTGCACATCAGAGGGGAGCGTCGTGACAAGCTGCTCGTGGCGCTTGAGTGGTTCAAGGGCACGGTGAAGTATTTCGATTTGGCCGGCGTGGGTTTTGTGCAGTTGAATCGAGCGGCAGAGGTGTCGGAGAAAAAAGGCGGTGGCGTGCGCCTCGGGACGATTGCGCTGGCAGACGAGATTGGCCAGGACTCGCATGCGGTGTTTGCGTTGGAACAGGACAAGGACATGAAGGCCGACCGGAAATTGAGATTCAAGCCGCTCAAGCTACGTCGAGGGTCATACGTTGGGGACGGGGTCGAGGTTCATTGGGATTTTGACAATATGACGTTTTCCGAAATATCTAATGATAACGATACCTTCGAGGACGATGCGACGCCGTTCTAGCATGGGGATTTAGAAACGAACCCCGTGCGAAATCAGGATGGATGCAACGCCTTGTTAGGTTTCACACGGGGTTCAGGTACATTTTAAGTCCGCGTTTGGCCGTGTCATAAAAAGCGTCAATCTGAGATGAGGAAATTGGCTGTCGATCTTCCGACGCGAACCCAGGTTCGTGCGTTGACAAACACAGGCGATTGCAGTAACAAAGATCGGCACGGATGCGGCTGCGATGAACATTAGACATCTGTTGATGTTGCAAGGCGTTCTCAGTTGAGAACAAGGAGGTTGGCATGCCTGGGATTGGTGATCACGTAAAGACCAGTTTTGGATACGACGGCTGGGATCCGCCCGAGGGTCATGGGGAGTTCTCGAATGATGGAGGCGGTGGGGGTGGGTTCGGACCGACGGATCGTGGTCCGGCGCGGTTCAAGGTGCCAGAACCTGACGATAACCCGTTGGAGAGGGGCAAGCCTGCTCGCAAGCGATTCATGATCGTTGGTGCGCCGTTCTACATGTGGGAGCATGGAACATACAAGATGCAGAACATCCCGCGTGGGGTGTATTCACCATTGTGTCTGAAGCAGAACCAGCTCGCTGACCGATGTCCAATGTGCGAGGACAAGCGGTGGCCGAGCTATGGGGCCTACTTCACCGTGGTGGACATGGGATTCGTGCGGTACGCGTCTGGCGGAGCAGAGCTGATCGGAGAGAACTGGGTCGATGACCGTGGCAAGAGCCACGATATGCAGTTTCGGCGGCGCTTGATGGTGGCGAAGCGTGGTGGAAAGGAAAACCCTGGCACGCTGGCGTTTTTCGAAGACCAGCGCAATCGGCGTGGCGACCTGACCGGGTGTGTATATGACACGCAGCGCACGGGTAAGAAGAAGGCGGGCATGGGAGACAACTTGGAGTTTGTCGAGCGGGCTGGGTCGGTGGTCCCTCCGACGGTGGAGGAGATGCGGGCGTACTTGCAGTCGCATGGAGCATCTGACGATGCGCTGAAGTGGGCGAAAGAGACCACTGTGTTCGACCACCTCAACAAGGTAGAGGTGAAGATCGAGGAGACTCTGTTCACGCGGATCACGCCTATTCGAATGATGCCGCTGCTCTACTCCATGGAGGAGATGGATCGGTGGATTGGGAACGCTCCACGGGTGGCTCCAGGTGCCACGGATGGCGAGCGCACTTTGACCACGGGCGCTGGATACCAAGAAGACGACCAAGTGCCGTTTTAGCAAGCAATAGCAAGGACATAACGACATGCGGGTAGAGATCGCGGGGTACGCCTGGCTGGATCGAGCAGCTTTGACAGACCGCCAGGTTTCCAACATTGTCACTCGGCTGACAATTCAGCCGAGAAAGACGTCTGATATTGATTCGGTGGAGACACCGGATCCCATCCGTTTGTACCGCCTAGATGAAGATCGACAGTTGATAGGCGTGCCTCGCGGTTTCTACCGGCAGATGAGCAAGGGGTTGAATGACGAGGTCTTGCGCATTGGGTGGGGAAAGCCCATGCGGAAGTTGGAGACGACGGCGCGGTTTGAGGGTCCGTTTGCCGAGCAGGCCGAGGCCATCGACACGCTGGTGACAGCGTTGTATCCGCCTGAGACGTGCCCAGAAAATCCACCATGGGGCGGGGCATTGCTACAGGCACAGCCGGCGTTCGGCAAGACGGCATGTGCCCTGGAGGTAGCTCGACGCCTGGGTCGGAGAACGCTTATCCTCGTCCATCAGGAGTTCTTCTTGGACCAGTGGCGCAAGCGGATCGAACAGTTCTTGCCGGAAGCGCGGATCGGCATTATTCAGCAGGATCGAATGGAGTATGCGCGCACAAAGGGAGGGGAGGCTCCAGACTTCGTGATCGGGCTCTTGCAGAGCTTGGCGAGGGACACTGGAAGTCGGTATCCCAAGGAGATGTACGAGGGTACATTTGGTTTAATTATCAGCGACGAATGCTTTGTAGGATCGCAACTCCTCAAGACCTCTGATGGAACGGTGGCAATATCAGACGTCAGATCTGGGGACGTCGTATGCAATGCCATCGGGCATGGGGTTGTCAGAGAAGTTGGGAGCAGACTCGTTTTACGAGACCGACTGGTATTGGTGACCCTTTCCACAGGAGACGAGCATATTTGCACGGAAGAACATCCATTTCTGACTAAAGAAGGATGGGTGGAGGCGAAGGACGCGGAGGGTAAGGACGCTGTTGACTATGATGGTTGCATTGATATAGTGCATGGTCATGGCACACAAACTTGTCGGAACATGCGAGATGTGCGGGAAGGAGAATTCGGTTCGGATCGGGAGGAGGTACTGCTCTCGGGCCTGCATGGGATTGACAAAGCGTCGGAAAGATCCTCTTCCACTATGCGAGTGGTGCAAGACGAATCGAGTAAATCAGCGGCGCTCGACTTTTTGTTCGCCATCTTGTCAGCAGAAATATCATGCGATTCGGATGCTGGATCGTTCTGGAGAGATTGCGGATCGGGTAAGGGATTGGCATGCGGACAATCCGCATATTCGGGCAGAGGCGTCGGAGCGGATGACCTTGCGAAATCCGATGAAGAATGTTGCGGTACGCGAGAAGCAGGCGAAGACGTTGCGAGCGATGGGTCATCGCCCCATTGTGAGAGGAGGGAATGGGAAGGGCATGTCGGTGCCACAGGCGTTGCTCCTGGACAGTCTCGGGTCGGGGTGGGTTGCAGAGCACATAGTCACGACCTGTTGCCAACGGGTGAACGTCGAGCATTTTCCGAGTCACTACAAAATAGATCTGGCGTGTGCGGAACGGATGATTGCGGTAGAGGTGGACGGAAGTTCACACCAGTCGTTGATCGGCCAGCGAAGAGATCAGAAGAAGGACAAATTCTTAGCGGCATTAGGGTGGCGTGTGTTTCGCGTGCGAAACAAACGGATCTTGAGCGACATGGAATCCGTTGTGAAGGAGATCATGTCATGGTGTACAACATAAGCGTACATGGCCATCCATCGTATGTTTTGAATAGCGGAGTTGTCGTACATAATTGCCACCGTTTGGGGGCGGCGAGCTGGGGTGACATCATCCCGAAGTTCGATGCGGCCTACAGGCTAGGCTTGACGGCCACCCCTCGTCGCAAGGACTTGGCAGAGGACGTGTTTTTTAGTCATATCTCGCCGGTTACCTACCGGGCGACCACGGAGTCTGTGCGGCCGAAGTATCGTAGGATTGTGACGACGACGGAGCTGCGATCCATTTCGCGTGGGGAGTACAAGGTGCCCGTTGACCAGTTGAACAGCGCTCAGATCATCAATCAGTTGTGTTTGGACACGTTTCGGACGCAGGCTATTGCAGATGACATCGTGCAGGCGGTGAAGGTTGGGCGGAAGATCATGGTGGTGAGTGCCCGGCTGGAGCATTTGCGGGTCATGGCCGAGCGCACAGGGCAGGCGTTGTTCAATTTGAACCTGCCTTTCGTGCCCATCATGGACTTCTACACGGGGGAGTGGTTTACAGGGGAGGTTTGGGAAACATCGAACAAGTCGCACAAGCGGGGCGATTTGAAGATGGCATCTCGGACGCAGGTCGATCTTGAGCGTGCGGAGCGGGCCAACGTGATTTTTGCCACCCCACAGCTTTGCATGGAGGGCCTGGACATCCCTGCCTTGGATGTCATGTTGATGGCTACCCCGATTAGCGATGTGGAGCAGTTGACAGGGCGGGTGCGGCGCTGGTGTGTTCCCGGGAAGCAGTGTGCTCACTATTGCCCTTGGAGGGCGGGCAAATGCAAGGGCAAACCAATCCCGATCATTGTGGATGTGGTGGATGAGCGGATTCCGCGCTTACGTGGTATGGCTGCCAGACGCGAGAAATTTTACAAAACCTGTTGCACGATGTAATGTGTGCGCATAAGGTGTTTGTCATGATGCGTGCCAAAGCAGAGTCTGCTGGTAAAACTGCCGAGGATCGGGATCGGAGCGATTACCAGAAGAAATACTATCTGGACAGGAAAGAGGCGATTTCCAAGGAGCGGAAGCGTCGATATCATGAAGATCCCGAGTACCGAGAGTCGATTCTGGATCGGGTTAGCGAATACCGTACCAAGAAGCAGAAGAATATTGATAAGTTGCGGGCAGATGGGAAACTTCCTCCGTCGCATCCAAGGGGTCCACGTCCTCCGATGAAGGTCAAGGTGAACGGGGTCAGCACCATTGTGTATACGGTGGGTCGCATGGCGGTAGAGTTGAACAGGTCCAAGGACGTGATCAACTACTGGACGCGGATTGGGCTCCTACCGCAGACACCATATCGTTCTGCAAGTGGAGACCGGCTTTACACAGAGAGCATGACCATTGTGGTAAAAATCGCCGTTGGCAAGCGTGGGCGAGTCTCTGCCAGCGACCGAGAATTTACGCGAGAGATTCGGCAGGGTTGGGAGGGTTTGGGAGTTGTCATTCCGGTTCACGTTGACAAAACGTTCATACGGCGGTAATTTTGCGCGCACATAGAAGTGCGGCGCTGATGCCGCATTGGAGGCGCGAAACATGAAAACTCAAGGAAACGAACGCATGACGCGGACCTATAACGTGGTCGGCGCACAGGAGCAACCAATGACAGACATTAGTCGGCCCTATGGCCCGGTTGTCGATCAACAAGACAGCCCAATGGTGGAGGTGACCTATGCAGCGGGGCGCACGGTATCGCTGGGCAACTATGAATTTGTGCGCATCCAGATCGGTTCGAGGGTGCGGATTGCGGACATTGGCAAGGTTGACGAGGCTTTCGTTGGCGTTCAGAAGTTCGTGGATGCCGTGATTAACCGAGAGGAATCGTTGGTTCGCAAGCAGCCTGTGTCATCGGATCCGTTGCCTACATTAGAGGGCGTGCGACGTGAGATCTGGGTGGAGTACGGCATGACTTTGAACGCCAAGGTGAAGTTCGAGAGTTTCAAGGTCGATCTTGGTCTATCGCGTCCGTTAGGAGATTCGGAGGACGCTGACGCCGCCATGGTGGCGTTGGAGTCGTACTTGTCTCAGAGGATCGACACTGAGCGGGGTCGTATACGGGGAGACGCATGATAGGAATCCGAGCACGCAATCTCGCCAATCTACGAAACAAGGTCAACACGAAGTACGGCGACCGGACGATTGATATGGCGAGTCGCTTGCAACCGTTGAATTGCCCGCGCGTGACTACTGGAAGCTTGAGCTTCGACTATGTGCTCGGCGGGGGCATCCCGGTGGGCCATGTTCTGATCTATCACGGTGGAGAGAGCAGCGGGAAGACCACCCAGGCCGTGCGCTCTGCCGGGAGTTTCCAGAGGGTGTGCGCCAATTGCTATCGGCGTGTGATGGGCGGCTTGGAGTTGGAGGAAGTGGTGGACAAGGAGACGGGCGAGGTCGAGCTGTCCCAAATAGGACACTGCGATTGCGTGAATGCGGGTCTGTTCGTGCCTGTGCAATTGGAGAAGGAGACAGACCAAGAGTTCAAGGCGCGGTTGAAGCGCTATGCGGTGAATTCCTACGAGGAGCCGCGCGTCGCCTACATCGACGTTGAGGGCACGTTTGACAACTCATGGGCGATAAAGTTGGGCTGCAATCCAGACTTGCTTTTGCTGGCGCGTCCACAGACGGCGGAGGAGGGCATCGACCTGCACGACGAGATCGTGCGCACGGGAGCGGTGGACCTCATTGTGCTGGACAGCATCGCGGCCATGACTCCGAGCGAAGAGATCACGGCAAGTGCCTCGGATTGGCAACAGGGTCTCGCCGCGAGGCTCATCAACAAGTTTGCGCGTAAGACTAACTCGTCGAGGAACGCGGTGCGGTCTGATTTTAATAGGAAGATTACTGAGATTTGGATCAACCAGGAACGAGAGAAAATTGGAGTAAGTTGGGGAGACCCGACCGTTTTGCCTTGTGGAAAGGGCCAGAAATTTGCGGCGTCGATCATCGTGAAGATGTGGGCGAGCAAGTGGGAGAAGGACACGATAGACGAAGAACTCAAAAAAGAGTGGAATACGGAGATCGGGTCAGAGGTCCACATGAATTACAAAGTCACGAAGAATAAAACTGGTCCGGCCATGGGGCAGGGTGGTTTTCGCATGGGGGTGTTTGGGGACGAGGCGGCACAGGTTTTGGATATTGATTACATGTTGGCGCAGGCGGAGAAGTTCGGCCTGTTCAAGAAAGAGGGCAAGGAGTGGCAACTCGGCGACGAATTGTACAGAACGAAGACAGAGTTGATAGCGCGGATGTCGGAGCCAGCGGTACTGGACACCTTGAGGGCGATCCTGGTGAAGAGGATGATTGCGAGGGTTTAGGCGAACCTGGGTTCGTGTCTGGGCATAGTCCGTTCGTGACGAATTGCCAAATGTCCGAGTTTGGAATTCTCGCGCTGCATCATGAGCACATCAAGATGCTTTCGGTGTTGCCTCGGGTGCCTAGAAATGCCGAGGGTGAATTCGATACTTGGTCATGGGCTCGCATGGTGGATTTGCCACAGCGGAGAGTTCGGGAACTATCGCGTGGGTTGATGGACATGGGGGCGATCCTGGCCGATGGGACGATGCCGTCGATTGTTTTTGAATATCTGTCAAAATTGGCAAAGGACTGTGTGATCAAGGGGAAGTAGGTGTTGTTGATGGCGAGGATTCGACCACGGGCGTTTGAGCAATGCAGTCGCACGCCGACAGAGCAGGAAGATCGCGTTGCGAGGGTGGTTCGTGGGCATCGGCAGCGGGGCAGCGGTGCGTCGATGTACGCCAAAGGGGACGTTTCCTCAGACCATTTTTTGATAGAATGCAAGCGCACTGAGCATGCCAGTCTGAGCCTGAAGAAGGCGTGGCTGGACAAGATCTCGCGGGAGGCAGCGGCGGTGAGTAAGGAGCCAGCGTTGGCCATTGAGATTGCAGGCGGTCCCGATGACGCGCATGGTAGCCGTGAGTGGATCATGATCCCCTTGCGGGTGTTTCGGAAGATGACAGAAGTCACGGAATAATGAAGTTCAAGACGCCACAGGCTCAGGATGCTTATGAGGAGATGTTGCGGGAGTTGGGGCAGGCCATTACTGAGGTGCAGGCAGCATCGAGACTTCAGGAGATGCGGATCGTATCGGATGCCGCGTCCATCGCGTTGAGTACGGCGTACAAGGTCGCTGAGATTCGTATGAAGGGTCTCGACATGGCACTGCGGATCGGGACGGAGATCGACATTCAGTGGGGGTGCCTCATGGCGCGCTTGACGATAGAGGCGCAGGATGGCTGACAAGATCATTGTGGGGTTATGCACGGTGTTATTGGTGGCCTGCGGGACGTTTGTTGTCTTGCCAGTGCTTAGGATATTCAGTAAGCGCGTGCGCCACTGGTGTTGTCGTGAGTTGGGGTGGCACGATGGGTCTCGGTCGATATTGGAATTTGACGGGATCAGCATCCATGGTCGGTGTCGATTTTGCGGGAGACAAGTGATGATGGACAGCAATGGAAACTGGTTTGTGATAGATGGCAGGTAATTGTTGACAAACATGAATTAGGTATTTAAAAATAGGATTGATGCCTGGCGCGATGCCAGGGAAGGAGCTGCATCATGTTTTTACCGTGTACGATACCTGACGGGCAGTCTGGAGCGTGGAGCGTCGAGCGCTTCGTTGTCGGCGAGGAAGAGGCCAAGATTGAACGCATGCGGAGCGCGTTTTCGGGATTTCGGCAGTTGTCGGTTTGGCCGGGCACTTACGTTTGTCTGAACGGACCTGGTGGGCTTTGGATGAGTGATACTCCGAGCGAGGCCGTGGACCACTACGCTCCGATCAGGCGGGCTGGGGTGGTCGGCGGGCATTGCCTGGTGACGGGGCTCGGGTTGGGTCTGGTTACAGAGGCGCTGTTGGCGATCTCAGCCGTGAAGCGGGTCACGGTGGTTGAGCTGGAGTCGGACGTGATTGCGCTTGTGGGGCCGACGTTGCGGGAGCGCTGGGGCGACCGGCTGGAGATTGTGCAGGCGGACGCTCTGACGTGGCGCCCCCCACGGGGGTTACGCTACAGCGTCGTCTGGCACGATATTTGGCAGGTTCTATGCGGGGACAACCAGGCGAGCATGACGAAGTTGAAGAGGAGGTACGCTTTTCGGGCGGACTGGCAGCGGTGCTGGCGGGAGGAGACCGTGCGGAGGGTAAATCGAGCGTGGCGCGAGGAGCAGCGGCAACTGGTGTTGTGGAAGCGTTTGAGTCAAGCCAAGGGATGAGGAGGCGGGATGGCACGCGGTAAGCGACAGGAGCCGAAGCGTCTGGTGTTAGAGACCTTCCGGCA
>Ga0315297_10002551_pt1 | contig 11541 bp, 10 predicted proteins | sample YL17G15_0_MG_FD_203628 | JGI IMG/M metagenome (GOLD analysis project Ga0315297, IMG submission 203628) | Sediment microbial communities from Yellowstone Lake, YNP, Wyoming, USA - YL17G15_0 | ecosystem: Environmental > Aquatic > Freshwater > Lake > Sediment | place: USA: Wyoming | collected... | reverse complement strand
GAGCGCGCTGCGCAAGGCGGGCCTCGATTCCCTGGCGGCGAATCAGCCCTGATCGCCGGCGCGCCTCGGCAATGCCGTCAGGACCTTGGTGAGATCCTCGGGCAATCCGACCGAGATCGCGACCCGTGTCTTCGATCCGGACCACTTGAATGCAATGACACTCGAATGCAGGAACATGCGCCGCAGACCGAATTCTCGCATGCGGGTATTGAACTCGCGTTGGCCGTACTTTTCGTCGCCAGCGACCGGATGACCTGCGAATGCCGCGTGCACGCGGATCTGGTGCGTGCGTCCGGTGTGGATCTCGACATCCATCAGGGATGCAAGGTCACGGTAGTGCTCACGCGGCGCGAATATCGAGACTGCGACCTTACCTTCCGAATGTACGCGCACCATGCGCTCGCCACCCTGGCGGGTATTCGTCAGGACCGGGGCGTCGATCTTCTTGCGGCCGAGCTGCCAGTGTCCGGCCACCAGAGCGGTGTAGTGCTTTTCGACCTGGCCCTCGCGCAATAGCGCGTGCAGTTCCCGCAAGGCAGCGCGCGTCCGCGCGACGATCAGGCAGCCGCTGGTATCGCGATCCAGTCGGTGGGCAAGCTCCAGCGGCTCATCGGGACGCAGGGCGCGCAACGCTTCGATCAGCCCGAATGAAAGTCCGGATCCGCCATGTACCGCGAGCCCTGCGGGCTTGTTGAATGCGAGGATGCGTTCGTCCTCATGTATCAGCGCGTTCCGCACCGCCGCCTGCAGCGAATCCGGGACCCGTGCAGGCACTCCGTCCTCGTCTGATGTCTCCCGTGTTGGCGGAAGGCGGACGAGATCATCTGCTGCGAGCCGGTACTCGGGCTTCGCCCGCCCTCCATTGACGCGGACTTCACCGCGCCGCAGCAGGCGATAGACGCGGCTGCGCGGCACGCCCTTGAGCTCGCGCAGCAGGAAGTTGTCCAGGCGCTGGCCATCTCCCGCCGGCCCGGCAAGAATCTTTCGTACGCGGCCAACCGAGGCTCCATCTTCACTCACCGAGGTTTCCTAAAGTATTGATTTTCCGAGAGCATTGCTGATATCTTAGATCCGAGTTTCAGGTCTTACGGCGCAGGTTCCGCGTAGCGGAACGTGGCCGCTGACCGGTACGCGGACCCTCCCCCTCGACCCCCGGATCCCCGTTGGTGTCGCGCCGGGCTGGCGCCGCATGTTAGTTGGTCTGGAAGACCCAGACCATCGCCGGCCGTTCGCTCGGATGTGACGTTCCTGCGCGTGTCGACTTCAACGCAGCATGCAATCGGTTTCGGGCAGGCGGCTTTGCGCCGCGGCCCGCTTGCGCGCGCCTGCAGTCCGCGCCTGCGGATCGATGGGTTCCCCCTCGTGCTGATACGTGACATCGCTAGCCGCGCGGCCCCCAGTACCTCGGAAGGGGCACATGAAAAGAATGCTCATCAACGCAACCCAGCAGGAGGAGTTGCGCGTAGCTCTGGTTGACGGCCAGAAGCTCTACGACCTGTCGATCGAAATACCGTCGCGCGAGCAGAAGAAGGGCAATATCTACAAGGCGCGCGTCACGCGCGTCGAACAGAGTCTCGAAGCGGCGTTCGTCGAGTACGGTTCGTCGCGTCAGGGTTTCCTGCCGCTGAAGGAAGTCGCGCGCGAATACTTCCGTTTCCAGCCCGCACCGGGCGCGCGCTTCAACATTCGCGACGTCCTGCAGGAAGGCCAGGAGCTGCTGGTCCAGATCGAGAAGGACGAGCGCGGCAACAAAGGCGCGGCACTCACCACATTCATCAGCCTCGCCGGGCGCTTCCTGGTGCTGATGCCGAACAACCCGCGCGCCGGCGGCGTATCGCGGCGCATCGAGGGTGAAGATCGCGACGTCACACGCGACTCCCTGGAGCAGCTGCGCCTGCCGGACGGCATGGGCACCATCGTGCGGACCGCCGGTCTTGGACGCGCTCCCGAAGAACTGCAGTGGGACCTCGAGACGCTGCGTGCGAACTGGGACGCGATCGTAACGGCAGCCGGCGAACGACCCGCGCCATTCCTCGTGTACCAGGAGAGCGACGCCGTCACACGCGCACTGCGTGATTATCTCTCCGACGACATTGGTGAAGTGCTGATCGACGAATCGGCCGCCTATCAGCGCGCGCTGGAATACGTGCAGCGTTTCCAGACCGCCGATGCCCAGCGACAACTGAAGCTCTACACCGACGACGTGCCGCTGTTCACGCGCTACCAGATCGAGAGCCAGATCGAGTCGGCCCACTCGCACACGGTGACGCTGCCTGCGGGTGGCAGCGTCGTCATCGATTACACCGAAGCCCTGGTTTCGATTGACATCAATTCCGCGCGCGCGACCCGCGGCGCCGATATCGAGACGACGGCCTGCAACACCAATCTGGAGGCTGCCGAAGAGATCGCCCGACAATTGCGAATCCGCGACCTCGGCGGCCTGATCGTCATCGACTTCATTGACATGGAATCGAAGAAGAACCAGCAGGCCGTCGAGGACTGCCTCCGCGAGGCCGTCCGGTCGGATCGGGCGCGCATCCAGCTCGGCAGGATCTCCCGCTTCGGGCTGATGGAAATGTCGCGCCAGCGTCTGCGACCGTCGCTCGGCGAATCGACGCACCTGGCATGCCCGCGCTGCAGTGGAATGGGAACGATACGCAGCGTCGAATCGATGGCACTCGCCCTGCTTCGCCTGATCGGCGAAGAGGTGCGCAAGGACCACACGACTCGCGTCGTGGCCCAGCTGCCGGTGGACGTAACGACATTCCTGATCAACGAAAAGCGGGAATGGCTGAATCAGCTCGAAAGCCGCAGTGCCACCGACATCGTGCTGGTGCCGGACCCGAACATGCAGACGCCGAACTACTCGATCCGGCGCGTGCGCGAGGACGAGCTGACGCTGCCTGAGAACGCAGTGACCAGCTACCAGATGGCCGGACAGCCGGCCGTGGAAATGGATTTCAAGACGGAAGCGGAAAAGCGCCCCGCGCCGGTGCCACCAGCGGTGCAGACCATCGCGCCCGCTGCCCCGGCGCCGACGCCGGCGCCGACGCCCGCCGTAACGTCCAAACACGCTGTTGGCCCCGGCTTCTGGTCGCGCCTGATGTATCTGTTCAGCGGAAATGCCGAGCAGCCGCCCAAGGCTGCGCCTGCATCTGGCGGCGATGGCCAGAGGCGCCAGGAGCCCCGCGACAACCGTCATCCGCGCGATCGCGGTGAGGGACGCGGAGGTCAGCGGCGCGATCGCAGTGATCATCGCCAGCGCGCCGACCATCGCCACCATAGCGACCGTGATCGCGACCGCAGCAATGATCGGAACCGGAATCGCGACCGTAACCGCGGCCAGGAAGCGGACCGGCCGGGCGAGCGGAATCGGCAGGAATCGCAGCGCCGCGATTCCGAACGCCCGCAGGAGAGGCCCATCGAGGTCCGGCCACCGCCAGCCGCGCCCGCCCCTGGGAATTCGGATCAGGCGATGACGGAGAGCGAACCCCGCCGCAAGCGCCGCAGGCGGCGTGGTCGTGGTGGCAATCGTGATACGCGTCAGGATCAGCAGGGGCCTGCAGAGGGCTCGCCGCCGACGCAGGATCGCTACGAAGCGCCGGCGGCTGGATCGCCGCAGGAATTCCCTGCGCAGCCGGTGGAGCAACGGGTTTGGCACGACGCTCCCGAGTCGTCGCCGCCTCCTCCCGTGCCGGCCGGGACCCCGGCCAGTCAGCAGCCGGAGCAACCGGCGGCGCCACCGAGCGCCGAGCAACGGTCATCACAGACCTATACGGTCTGGTCGTCGACACCCGGTGAGGGGCAACACTTCGGGCCCAAGGAATGATTCAGCGCGAGGCTGCGAGCGCGGCCAGCAGGCCGCGCGCTGCCTCCTCGACGAGGTCGAGCACGTCTTCGAAGCCGGTCGCGCCACCGTAGTACGGATCCGGAACCTCGCGCCGCCCCTGCTCCGGCGCGAACTCGAGGAACAGGCGGACACGGTCGCGACGCTCTGGTGGCGCCATGCGGACCAGATGCCGGTAATTCTGCTCATCCATCGCCAGCACCAGGTCGAAGCGCTCGAAATCGGCCTCCTCGACGATCCGCGCCCGTAGCTGGCTCATGTCGATGCCGCGGTTAAGCGCCGCGGCGACCGTGCGCGCATCCGGTGCGGAACCGATGTGATACGCGTGCGTACCTGCCGAATCCGCCTCGACGGCGAGCCCCGGGGCCTCACGCTCGAGCAGGTCGCGGAACACCGCCTCCGCCGTCGGTGAGCGGCAGATATTTCCGAGACACACGAACAATATGCGTCGCGTCACGAGTCATTCCGGCGACGCAGCCATCCGCCCAGCAGGTCAATCGCCTGCAGAATCTCCGGTGTCGATACCGCAAACGACATGCGGATGAAATTGCCCCCATGAATCGAGTCGAAGTCGCGGCCGGTATTGAGCGCAAGGCCGGTTGCCTCGAGTAGCTCGCGGCACCACGCCAGCGAATCGCTGGTCAGGTGCGAGACATCGGCATAGAGGTAGAACGCGCCGTCGGCCGGCGCCATGCGCGTGATACCAAGTCCTGGCAGCGCCGCGACCAGCAGATCCCGGTTCTTTGCGTAGGTCGCGACATGCTCCTCGAGCTCAGCCTGCTCATCCATGGCGACCAGCGCGACATGCTGCGCGAGCGTCGGCGGCACCAGGAACATGTTGGCTGAGTAACGGTTCATCGCATCCACGAGGTCCACGGGAACCATCGCCCAGCCAAGCCTCCAGCCGGTCATGCACCAGTATTTCGAAAAACTGTTGATCACGACGGCATCAGGCTCGAACTCATGCATCGAATGCGCGCGCCGCCCGAATGTGATGCCGTGATAGGTTTCGTCGGAGATGATCCGGATTCCTCGCGCCCTGCAGACCGCTGCCAGCGCTTGGAGCTCGCCGCGCTCGAGCATCGTCCCCGTCGGATTCGATGGACTCGTCAGGATCAGCCCGGCCGGCGGCGGATCGAGCACGGCAATCATGGCTGCAGTCGGCTGGAACCGATTCTCTGGTCCACAATCGAGCTGCTGTGGAACGAGCCCCAGGGCACGCAGCACATTGCGGTGCGCCGGGTAGCCGGGTCGCGGGAGCGCGACGCGCGAGCCCCGCTCGAACAGCAAGGCGAGCGCAAGGACCAGGGCTCCCGACGCGCCCATGCTCAGGATGACCTGCGAGGCCCCGGGCGCGAGGCGATAGCGCTCGCCATAGAGCGCTGCAATTCGCTCCTTGAGCGCGCCGCTTTCCCAGTAGCCTTGCCCCGCCCCCGCGAGTGCGCGATGCCCCGCTTCGATCGCCGCCCGCGGCGCGCCGGCCGATGGCTGCCCGACTTCCATGTGTATGACCGGCAGCCCGCGGCGTGACCGCTCATTGGCCAGCCGGTTGATCTCGACTGCGTAGAAGGGCTCTACGCCGGCACCTGCAATGCTCATGTGCGCTGGGCGACGGCCATCAGTCGCTCGACCTGCGCCAGGTCGGCGGCGGTATCCACGCCCGGCCCAGGCACCGCGTCTGCTACGGCCACAGCAATCGCAAGCCCCGACTGCAGCGCACGCAGCTGCTCGAGCCGCTCAATCTGCTCGAGCGTCGTCGGTGCCGATGCGGCAAGTCGTTGCAAGGCGCCAAGTCGATAGGCATAGATTCCGATGTGCCGCCAGGATCCCCGCCAATCCTTCTGGCTGGCAAGACCTGCCGGCGCACCGTCACGATTCCATGGAATCGGCGCGCGGCTGAAATACAGGGCGCGCCCGTCGGCGCGCATGACGACCTTGACGACATTCGGGTCGAGATATTCATCGATCACGGTGATCGGCGTGCACAGTGTCGCGATATCCGCACCCGGATCGCTCGCAAGCAAGCCCGCAGCCTGGTCGATCAGCACCGGCGGCAACAATGGCTCATCCGCCTGCACGTTGACCACGACCGAATCGTCGCCCCAGTGCCGGCGCCGCGCGATCTCGGCAATGCGATCCGTGCCTGAGGCGTGATCCGGGGACGTCAACTCGACCTCGGCGCCGAACGCGGCGCACACCGCGCGGACACGCTCGTCATCGGTTGCAACGACGACTTCGTGGGCGCCAGATCGCACTGCAAGACGGTGCACGTGTTCGATCATCGGCCTGCCTCCCACCGGTGCGAGTACCTTGCCAGGCAGGCGCGTCGAGGCGAATCGGGCGGGAATCACGACTCGAAACATTCAGCGCCCCGCGAGCGCGGGATCGTCCATCGACAGGCGGCGGGCCTCGTCCGGGAGCATCACGGGAATGTCGTCGCGCATCGGGTACGCAAGACGGTCGGCACGGCACACGAGCTCGCGTGATTCGCGAATCCACTGCAACGGGCCCTTGCAGACCGGGCAGGCCAGGATATCGATCAACTTGTCATCCACCAGTTCACGCCCCCAGGTTTCAGGCTCGTGCCAGATCCATGATGCGGTTCAGCAGCGCAGTTGCCGCCGGTCCTTCGATGCGCGCGTCGACTTCGACGTACCAGGCATGCTGCAGGTCGCCGTGCGGGCATTTTACGGCATCTTTCTCGGTCATCAGCACGGCTTGTGCGCCACCATTGGCGAGCGTCACGAGGGGGATCTCTGCATGATCGGGCAACGGATGTTCGTCCAGGCTCAAGCCGTGCTCGCGCAACATCGCAAAGAACCGGTCTGGATTGCCGATTGCCGCAATTGCGTGGACTCTCCGGCCGGCAAACGCCGCCAGTGGCAGGCGCTCGCCGCCTTGCAGCGCAACGACAGCAGCAGGCACGAGATTCATCGATATGGCCCCCGGCCACCAAAACCCGGGGCCATTCACGACCACCGCATCGACTTCGCTGAGCCGGGTGCGTGGCTCGCGCAGCGGACCAGCCGGCAGCAGGCGCCCATTGCCAAGCCCCCGGGTCCCGTCGACGACCGCAATCTCCAGATCCCGTTCGAGCGAATAGTGCTGCAGGCCGTCGTCAGCCAGGATCAGGTCGCACATCGGTTCCAGCAAGCGTACGGCATCGGCCCGACGGGTCGCGATCGCCACCGGTGACCGCAGGCGCCGATGGAGCATGAGGGCCTCGTCGCCGGCCGCTGCGGCATCATCGGCATCGCTGACCAGCCTGGCCGGTCCGCCGGCACCGCGATAACCGCGGCTCGCAATGCCGACGCGCAGTCCACGCGCGGCAAGTGAGCCTGCGAGCCAGATGACAAGCGGAGTCTTGCCCGTGCCGCCAACGCTCAGGTTGCCGACGACGACCACAGGTCGCCGCGAGCGGTATTTCCCAAACACTCCGATCCGGTATGCGAACCGTCGCAGTCCGGCAACGGCCGCAAACAGCAAGGCGAGGGGCTGCAGCCACCAGCCGCGCGCCTCACCGCCGTACCAGGTCTTCAGCAGCCATTTCTGCATCACGAAGACGCCTAGACGTTGAACTGCATCCGGTGCAGCGCCGCATAGACGCTGCCGGCTGCAAGCAGTTCGGCATGGGTACCCGACTCGATTATGCGGCCTTGGTCCAGCACGATGATGCGATCGGCAGTCTCGATGGTGGACAGGCGATGCGCGATGACCAGAGTCGTGCGGTCACGCAGCAATTCCGTGAGCGCCGCCTGCACGGCCCTTTCCGATTCCGAATCGAGAGCCGACGTCGCCTCGTCCAGGATCAGTACTGGTGCATTCTTGAGCAAAGCCCTGGCGATCGCGACGCGCTGGCGCTGGCCACCGGACAGGAGCGCGCCGCGTTCGCCGATTTCCGTGTCCAGACCGTCCGGCAGTTCGTCGGCGAAATCCAGCACGTGCGCGGCACGGGCCGCCCGCTCGACCGCAGCGGCATCCGCGCCCGGTGCGCTGAAAGCGATGTTGTTGCGTATCGTGTCGTCCACCAGCATGACTTCCTGGCTCACCAGGGAAAGCTGGTTGCGCAGGTCCGGCAACCGGTATTCACGCAATCCGACGCCGTCCAGCAGCACTTGTCCGGAATCGGGGTCGTAAAATCTGGGCAGCAGGCTCACCAGCGTCGACTTGCCGCTGCCGGAGCGCCCGACAATCGCGATGGTCTCGCCAGGCGCCGCCTTGAAGCTGATGTCGCGCAGCACGCTGCCTTTTTCCAGGTCATAAGTGAAGTTGACGCCACGAAACTCGATTTCACCGCGGGCATGCTCAATGCGACGGGATCCGCCCTGGTCCTCGGAATTGGTGTCGAGAATTTCGAACACGCTCTGGCCCGCGGCGATGCCCTGCTGCAGCGGCCCGACGACACTGACGAGCCGGCGCAGCGGCGCCGTGATCAGCAGCAGGGCCGTCAGGAACGAAGTGAATTCGCCGACCGAAAGTCCTTTCTCCAGCACGTCGCGGATCGCAACGTACATGACGGCCGCCAGGCCGAATGCCGCAATCAACTGCACGACAGGGCTCGACACCGCCTTGACCGCCACGAGCTTCATGAAGCTCGTGCGATTACGCTCATTGACCTGCTCGAATGAGCCGTGCTGCTGCGGCTGCGCGTTGAAAACCTTGATCATCCGGTGGCTTTCGAGCGCCTCCTTCGCGACCCGTGTGACGTCTCCCATCGAGGCCTGGATTCGCATGCTGTAGCGCCGGAACAGGCGGCTGGTGACCCGCATCAGGCCTACGATCAGCGGCGCCACCGCCAGCGCGAAGGTGGTCAGACGCCAGTTCATGAAGAACAGCCAGCCGAGCAGGCCAATGATAGTCAACGAGTCGCGAATCAATGAGGTGATCGCCGTGGTCGCGGCTTCCGCGACCAGCTCGATGTTGTAGGTCAGGCGGGACAGCAGCTGTGCAACGCCACTGCGGTCGAAGAATGCCGTCGGCAATTGCAGGTAACGCGCGAAGAGATCCCGCCGAATGGCCTTGATGACGTGGCGGCCGACCCATCCGGGAGCGAATACGGCGAGAAAGTCGCCGATGCCGCGAACCGTGAACAGCACGATGATGCCGGCCGGCACCAGCACCAGCACCTGCGGGTCGCGCTCGACAAAGGCGCCATCGAGGAACTTCTTGACCAGCCAGGCGAGCCCGGTATCGACGGCCGCAAACAGCACCATGCCGACCACGCCCAGGGCGAACATCGGCCAATGCGGCCTCGCATAAGCCATGAGCCGCCTGTAGATCCTGAGACCGCTGGCGTCCAGCGGCGGCAGGTCGCGGTTACTCTTCCGTTTGCTGGCTGACAGTTGCAATGTTGACCTGCGTGAAGCCAAGACGCGCCGCCACATCCATTGCGGTCACGACCGATTGATGTGTTGCGCGGCCATCGGCGCGAATCGTCACAATCTGCTTGGTCTCGCCGCCGGCAGCTTTCAGCATTGCGGCACGTAACGTTTCACGCGAATTGTTGACCAGGGTACGCTCATTGACCAGGTAGCTGCCCTGGGCCGTGATCGTGATGACGACCGGTTTCTGCGTCGTCTCGGTAGGAGCGGCACTCGCCTCCGGAAGCACGACACGCAGCCGCCCTTCCGTCACGAACGTTGTCGCAAGCATGAAGAAAACGACGAGCAGCAGCACGACGTCAATCAACGACGTCAGGTTCAATTCCGGTTCGTCGCGGCGCGTGGAGCCGAGTCTCATGAAGCGGCTTCACGTCGACGTTCAGGAGTCTGAGCATGGGTCCCGCTGCGGTCAAAGGCCTGCACTAGCCTGATTGCCTCCTTTTCCATATCGACGACCAGACCATCGACCAGACCGCGGAGGTAGCGATGCGCAAACAACGAAGGTATCGCGACCATCAATCCCGCCGCCGTCGTAATCAGAGCCATGCCGATGCCACCCGCCAGCGCGCGTGGGTCTCCGACCCCGACGACCGTTATTTCGTTGAAGGCCCGGATCATTCCGATGACAGTGCCGAGCAGGCCAAGGAAGGGCGAGACCGCCGCGATCGTGCCAAGCGTGTTCAGGAACCGCTCGAGTTCATGTACTACGTGCCGCCCAGTGTCTTCGATCTGCTCCTTCATGATTTCGCGGCCGTGATTCCGGTTCGCGAGCCCAGCGGCGAGTATTTGCCCCAGCGGGGAATTGCGCGCCAGCGCCACGATATGCCGGTCATTCAGAGTCCGGGTTTCAACCAGTTTCCACACGCGGTCCGTCAACTCGCGTGGAATGACGCGCTTGCGTTGCAAGGTCCAGAGGCGCTCGACCACGATGGCCACGGCGACTACCGAGCACAGGATGATCGGCGCCATGACCGGGCCGCCGGCAACGATGATTTCCCACATGCGGCGGCATGATACCGTGACCGCTGTATTGGTGCCCTACCCGTTCAGCGTGATGCGCCTCTTCGCCACCAGCGCCGCGACTCCAGTCGATGCGCCTGGATTTCGATTCCACCCGGCAATGGCGCGAAATGTACGGTGACGGCGCCGACATCGGCGGTGTTCAGCACGGTCGTACCGGCGGCGCGCCAGCGCGCGATGACACCAGAATCAGGCAAATTCCAGCGGTTTCCGAAACCATTCGAAACGATTCCCATGCGCGCACCGACTGCTGCAACCAAACGCGGCCCCGAGGATGTGCGGCTGCCGTGATGCGGCACGAGCACGACGTCCGCGGTCAGCGGCAGGGACAGCAGCTCCTCCTCGGCATCAGCTTCGGGATCCGCCAACAATAGTGCGCTGCCTCCGGCCCCGGCGATGTGCAGGACACAGGAGTTGTCATTGTCGCTGCCGAGTGTCTCGATCGCCGGATGCAGGACACGGAATTCAATGCCATCCCAGCGCCAGTGCTCGCCGCGCCGGCAAATCCTCGAGTGCACGGGGACCCTGACTCTTGGCCCGACAATCAGATCCGTGACTGGCAGCGAATCAAGCAGTGCGCCGGTCCCTCCGGTGTGGTCGCTGTCGTCGTGGCTGAGTACCAGACGATCAATGCGACGGATCCCGCGCGCGCGCAGCCAGGGAATCAATGAGACACGTGCCGCCGCCGAGCCGCTGCGCCAGCGCGGTCCGGTGTCAAATACCAGTACGTGATCGTGGGTCTCGACGACGACTGCGAGCCCCTGACCCACATCCAACGCCGTGAGCGCCCATGCAGCTTCCGCTGGTCGCCCGGCGCGACCGAGCACAATGGCCATCAGCATCACTGCAGCGGCAGCACGCAGGCCGCGCATTGGTATCAGGAGCGCGGCGAAGCCGGCCGCAGCGGTGGCGACGACTAGCGCAACAGGCTGCGCTGCCGGCCACCAGGTCGCAAGTTCCAGCCGGCCTGCCGCAATAAGCCATGGCCAGCTCGAATCGAGGAAGCCAGCAAGCGCCTGCCAGATGACACTTGCGCTCCCGGGTGATAACGCCGCGAGCGCCGTGGCGAGCAGGATGAAAGGCAGCAGCACGAAGCTGAAAACGGGGACCGCGATTGCGTTCGCGAGCGGCGCAATCAGCGACAGTCTGCCAAAGGCGATGGCGAGTACCGGTGTCAGCAGTAGCAGGATCGCCGCCTGCGCCCGCAGGAATGTACTCAGGCGGCCCAGCCACCCTGGTCCGGCATCGATCAAGGCCAGCAATACGGCAGTCGCCACGAATGACAGCCAGAAT
>Ga0315297_10002550_pt1 | contig 11549 bp, 9 predicted proteins | sample YL17G15_0_MG_FD_203628 | JGI IMG/M metagenome (GOLD analysis project Ga0315297, IMG submission 203628) | Sediment microbial communities from Yellowstone Lake, YNP, Wyoming, USA - YL17G15_0 | ecosystem: Environmental > Aquatic > Freshwater > Lake > Sediment | place: USA: Wyoming | collected... | reverse complement strand
TATTGATTTGGGAAAGGGTGAAAGCCATCGGACGGCCCCTTCAGACTTGAAGGGGTGATATCTTTTAGTTTATGATTATGCCTCTCGATTAGAAAGGTTGACGGATATGAAGAAAAAATCGATTCGCATTGCCATTGTAGGGGTGGGGAATTGTGCCAGTTCCCTCCTTCAAGGAATTGAATTTTATCGAAACAAAGAACTAAAGGATCCAAAATTTGAAGCCCTGGGGCTGATGCATTTAGAGATCGGTGGCTATAAGCCCTGGGATATTGAAGTGGGAGCAGCCTTTGATATCGACCGAAGAAAAGTCGGCAAACCCCTCAAGAAGGCCCTCTTTGCCAGACCCAACTGTACCAAGGTCCTCTTCAAGCATTTTAACGACTCAGGTGTGACCGTATCCATGGGGGAAGTGCTGGACGGAGTGTCCGAACATATGAAGGAGTATCCGGAGAACCGTATCTTTTTGGTCGCGGATCAAAAACCCTGCGATGTCGAAAAGGTCCTGAAGGAATCGGGCGTCGAAATCCTCCTCAACTATCTTCCGGTAGGATCGGATCGAGCCACGCAATTCTACGCAGAGGCATGTTTAAACACCGGCGTCAGTTTGATCAACTGCATGCCAAGTTTTATCGTCTCCGAGCCTGGCTGGTCAAAACGGTTTGAAGAAAAAGGAATCCCGGCTGTCGGAGATGATGTGAAATCCCAAATGGGAGCCACCATCATCCACCGGGTCCTTGCAAAGCTCTTCGAAAACCGTGGGGTACGGTTGGACCGAACGTATCAGATCAACACGGGGGGGAATACAGACTTTCTCAACATGCTCAATCAGAGCCGGTTGAAGAACAAGCGTATTTCGAAGACCGAAGCGATCCAGTCCCAGCTCGGCATCCCCCTGGAACCGGAAAATATCCACATCGGACCCTCGGATTATGTCCCCTGGCAGAACGATAATAAGGTCTGTTTCCTTCGAATGGAGGGGAGAGGGTTTGCCGAAGTTCCCTTGAACCTCGAGATGAGACTCTCGGTTGAGGATTCACCCAACAGTGGCGGAATGACGATCGATGCGATCCGGTGCTGCAAAATTGCCCGCGATCGGGGAATCACCGGTCCCCTCTTCTCCATCTCCGCCTATGCGATGAAACATCCTCCGATTCAGTATCCGGACGATGTGGCCCGGTCGATGGTCGCGGAATTCATCGAAGGGAAGAGAAAACGGTAAGCCTCCTCTCCTTCATCCAACGGTCTAAATAAGCGGAGGGGTCCTCACCCGATACCCGAATCTCTCTCATCAGTCCCACGACCCTTCTTAAATCCCCACCGAGATACTCATAAAGCCTCTGAAACGTCTCCAGCCGATGAAAATATTGGCGGTGGGCCAGCAGCACCGCATTGTTCAGCGGGATTTGATCAAAATGCCGATGCCCATCCGTTTTGAACCGGGACTTTATCTCCCCGAACTCTTCCTGGAGGGCCTGAAAAACCTTCTCTCTTTCCTTTAATTTTTCTTCCCTTGCTATCCTCTGCCCGTAAAATATCGATAATCGCTCGTAGGCCCGATCCACCCATTTCGAGAAGAACAGATCGTCCTCCTGACCTTGGGTTGCCCAAAGAACCTCCTTCGATCCGGGCCCATATCTCTCGGTCAAGAGGTCGATGGCCCCTCGATTTCCAATGAAGGTAGCCATCTGCTCATTCAAATCGGTCTTCCCCTTAAAATAGACTGTACTATGAGCCATCTCATGGAGAATGACGTTGGCGAGGGTTCCTTCGTCCCATTTCAGCATCGAGGAAAAGATCGGATCCTTCAGCCATCCCAGGGTACTGTATGCCCCGGAAGGTTGCAGGTAGGTATCATAATCGCTCTGATCCAACCTTCCCTTTTCTTTAAGGGCCCCTTCACGGGTGAAAAAACCCTTGTACGTTACCTTTCCAACGACGGGGAAAGACCAGTTCACCAGTTTAAGCGCATCTTTTTGGCTTGCCGTGAGGACGTAGAGAATCGGTCCTTTGATCTCATAGAATCTCGAATAGCTCTTCGTTTTCTTAAGACCTAATTTTTCCTCTCCGTATGTTTTGACCCTCTGAATGAACCGGATTTTCTCCTGAACTTCCGGATCCACCTGCTCATCGTTTAAAACCTCTTGAACAGGAAGGCTGTGAAAGGAGATGTGGGCCTGGTGCCATCCCAGGTTGGAGACGTAAAGGACCTTACTACACCCCGTCAGGAGAAGAAGGGCAGGGATAAGAAAAAAAGAGATTGAAAGGTTCTTCATGCAGGAGAATAATCTTCAACCTTTCTTAACTTCTGGAAGACGATCACGACTGCCATCAACCCGAGCCCAATAAAATCGAATAAAGGCTTGGGGTAAACCAACATTAACCCCGCGATGATCAGCATGATCCTTTCATAGAAGGTCGTCCTCTTTAGAAACCAATTCTCGACTCCCCCGGCAAGAGCAAGGATCCCAATAAACGCCGTTAGGGTTGTCCAGACAATGTCTGTCACCGGTCCCTTGAGGAGAATCCCCACTCCTTTAGGGTCGAGGGTAAACATGAAGGGAACGATAAAGGCAGGGAGGGTATATTTCCAGGCATACATCGTCGTCTTGTAAGGATTCCCTCCTGTCAAGGCCGCGGCTGCGAAGGGGGAGAGGGCCGTGGGCGGCGAGACCTCCGAAAGAATGGCGTAGTAGAAGACAAACATGTGAGCGGCAAAATCGGGAACTCCCAGTTGAATCAACGCCGGCGCTGCGATCACCACGGAAATAATATAAGAGGCTGTAACAGGGACAGCCAATCCAACCACCCAGACGATGAGCGCGGTATAGATCGCGGTTAAGAGAAGGTTTCCCCCCGCATAGGCAATGATAATGGAGCTGAATTTCAGCCCCAGACCCGTCAGGGTCACGATCCCCACGATGATTCCTGCGGCCGCACAGGTGGCCCCCACGCTTAACACCCCGATCGAGCCTCCTCTCAAGGCCTTCACTAATTTCTTGGGCGTCAGGGCGGTATCCCTCCTGACGAAGCTGATCAGAAAGGCTACTACGGTGGCCCAGAAGACGGCCATGATGGGTGTAAATCCTATGACCATGATCACCACAATGGCGATAAGCGAGGTAAAATGGAATCCATAAAGATAGGTGAGCTGGCCCAGGCTATGGGTCTTATCAAAGGCGATTTCCTTGACCCCAAACTTTTTGGCGTCCAGTTCAACCATTAAAAAGATCGACCAGTAGTAAAGACACGTCGGAATGACGGCCATGGCGATCACATCCAGGTACGAAATCTTCAGGAATTCGGCGATGATAAAGGCCGCTGCTCCCAGGACCGGAGGGGAAAGGATGGCCCCAATGCCCCCTGCTGAGAGGAGGCCGCCTGCAGCCTCTTTGCTGTAACCTGCCTTAGCCAGCATGGGCCAAGCGACTGCTCCCAGGGTAACGGTCGTGGCCACCCCGCTGCCAGAAGGCCCCCCGAGAAGGAAGGAGGCCAGCGTGACCGTCCGTCCCGCACCCGTGGCCTTTCCACCCATGGCGGCAAAAGAGAAATCGATGAAGAATTTTCCCGCTCCTGAAAATTCAAGAAAGGCCCCGTAGATGGTAAAGAGGATGATGAAGGTCGAGGAGACATCGATCGGCACCCCAAAGATCCCCTCGAGGGTCATAAACATATGACCAACGACCCGATCGATATCATATCCCCGATGGGTCCAGGGCGTTGGGAGAATCGGCCCAATGAAGGCATAAACAATAAAGGCCAGCACAACAGCGGGCATGATCCAGCCGGTTGTCCTCCGTGTCGTCTCCAAGACGAGAAGCATCAAGATGACGCCAAAAAAGATATCCCAGGGGGTGGGGACCACTGAGCGATAGATGAATTCGTCAAAGTCGATCAGCATATAGACAATCGGGGCGATGCTGAGGAGGGCGAGGAGGTAGTCATACCAAAGGATTTGATTCTTATATCGCTTCGAGGATGGAAACACCAGGAAGGAAAGGAAGAGAACGAACATGACATGGACGCCCCTTAAGACCTGGGTGGTGAAGACTCCCACAGCCGCATAGAGATGGATCAAAGACATCCCGACTGCAACAACAGTGATAAAGGTGTCCATCTTCCCTGAAAGCCTGCGGGAGGGGCCCTCTTCCTCTTCAATATATTTTTCCGCCTCTTTCAGGGCCTCTTCCGAAATCACCACTTCCTGAGGGTTTGTTTTTTTCTCCTCTTCCACCGATTCCTCCTTGGTTCGGATTCATGAAAGAATGTTCATAGAAATAGCCGATGAAAAAGATATTCTCCCAGCGAAACAGACCTCAGACCCAATCGAAGCTGATCCCCCTTTTCTCCCACCTCACGGAAGGAGATTTTCTTGTTTCGGATCCATAATCTCTGTTCCTCGCCCATGCCCACTCTAAAGAAGGTGGAGCCGAGCCTTCTGTCCATGGGATGAAACTCTTTCGTATCCTCAAATCCATAGTATTCAAGGATTCCGGGGTGACGAGCCCTCACCCCTTTGAGGACAATCGTCCCCTGATCGATTTGAAATTCTTCAACGACCGGTTCTTGATAGATCGAATGGGTATAGACGATGGAGAATCGTTCTGATGCGCTGACCCTAATCCAGCAGGACTTCGAACGATTCCTATTCCCCAGATAGAGAATCGAGATCTTGAAAAAGGAAAGGGTCCCTCCTGCAAGGATCAACAGGCCGACCGCCATCAGAAGGAACCTTGCTTTCCGTCTCAACTATTTGATCTTGAGTCCTTTCTCTGTGAAATATCGAATCGCCCCAGGGTGGAAAGGTATGGGAGAAGCTCCGGTGGCCTGGAATTCTAACGATAACCAACTTGCTTCTCGATGGACATTCACGAGCTCTGGCTTATGGTCAAAGAGCGTCTTTACGATATCGTATACCACATTCTCCTTCATGTTTTCATTACAGACAAGGAGATTCCATACCACGGCGATTGGAACGTCCACATTCTGCCCCGGATAGGTCTTGGTAGGAATGACCCCTTTCACATAGATAGGCCCATAGGTCTCCCTCATCTTTGGAACCGCATCTACATGGCCAATGAGTTTTATTTTAACCCCGGGGGTGGCCCCAAAGTCTGTTACGGCTGCAGTGGGAAGGCCTCCCACCCAGAAGAAGGCATCAATCTTTCGGTCCTTGAGCGCCCCCGCTGATTCAGAAACGCCCAGTTTGTCCCGTGTCATATCCTTAGTCGGATCCAATCCATAAGCTTCAATGACCCTCAGGGCCATGACCTCAGTTCCGCTTCCCGGAGCCCCGGTCGAAACCCTTTTCCCCTTGAGATCGGTCACTTTCTCAATGCCTTTACCCTCTGCCGTAACAATATGCATATTGTTGGGGTAAAGAACCGCTATGGTCCTCAAAGGAACCTTCTCCTTAAACTGCGCCTTCCCCTGATAAGCATCCCATCCTGTATCTGCCATGATCAGGGCTAATTCTGCCTTTCCCGCACCCACCAGACGGCAGTTATCTACAGAGGCAGTGGTCACTTCTGCTGTTGCCTCGGTATAGGGGATATGTTTCGATATGATATTGGCCATTCCACCCCCTAACGGATAATAGACCCCTCCCGTTCCTCCGGTGGCAATGGAGAGACGGACCGACTTTTGGGCCCAGACAGTGGAAGCCCCAAAAAGAAAGATCGAGATCATTCCCACCACCCATACACGTTTCATCATAAACCCTCCCTTGAAAAGCTGTTTAATCCGTTCACTTTATAAAACTCTTTCTTGATTGTCAACAGAAAGTTTTCGTTGTGTGTTTTCGTTAAAAAGGTTTCTGAAATTTTCCTACAAGGTTGCCCTAACATATTACGTGGCGCGGGGTTGATGCGTAATCTCAATCTCTCCATGACTCAGACGATAACAGGAACTCTTCTGCCAGTGCAGGTCATCCTGATCCGGGAAATCCTTACGGTAAAAGGCCCCTCGACTTTCCTGTCGGAGGAGGCTCCCCTTTAAGATCAGTTGAAGAAGAAGGGCCATGTTCTCGAGATCCCTTTTCTTAAAAAGGTCTTTCAGGGTGGCAGGATAAACTCGTTCGATCCTCTTTTCTAAAGCGGCCAAGAGGTGAAGGCCTTCGTTTAAAGAACCTTCCTCACGAACGGGGCCTGCATACCTCCAGGTCAAGTCTTTGAGTTCCCTGAGGAGGTCCCATGGACGGTCAAAAACCCCTCGCCTCTTTCTCAGATAGTCATTTGCCCTTCTCTCCCATTTTTTAACGGCCTCTTCAGGCGGAAGGTTTGCCCCGTCCCCTTCTCTCTCCCTTTTTGTCGTGGCATATTCTACTGCCGACCGGCCGGCAAGGATTCCGAAAACAGCGCACTCCGTCAAGGCGTTCCCCCCCAAGCGATTTGCGCCATGAATCCCCCAGACAACCTCTCCTGCAGCCAAGAGTCCGGGAAGGGCCGTTTTCCCCTGGTCATCAATCTCAATCCCTCCCATGAAAAAGTGGACGGCAGGTGCGATCAGAAAAGGCCTTTTCCGGAAAGGGAACTTCGATTTCTTGAGGAAATTAAGTGGGTACTGTTCCCACGCTTTTTCCGGAACTCCCCTGAGATCCAGATAAACGTCGCCTTTCTGAGAGGCTTCGTAAAGGGCAAGGGAAAAGAGATCCCGTTGATTCATCATCGCTCGATTGAGATCTTCACAGATACCCAAACGGTCCAAAAGATCCTCCCCCTTTTCGTTAAACAATCGGACCTCTTTGGGGTAAGGGGGATAGATCATAAACGTGGAGAGTCTCGGTTCAGCCAGGACGACAGGATAGAACTGGACAAACTCCAGATCATGGAGGGATAGGCCCGCCCGAAGGGCCAAGGTATACCCGTCTCCCAGAATACTCCTCTGATTATCATTCCTTCGGTAGATTCCCCCTGCCCCTCCGGCAGCGAGAATGACTGCCTTTGATTGGATCAGGCAAGGTTTCCCGTCTCTCGAAAAGCCAAAGGCACCCCGTACCTCACCCCCTTCAACCACCAGGTCGAAGACGACGAACCCCGGTAGAAGCCTGATGGCCCTGTTCTTTACTCTTTCAACAAGCGCCTTCATTAAAAGGATACCCGGCAATTCAGAGGAACCCTCGGATGGGTCGACCCAATATCCAATCCCGCTCTCCACCAGTTCGACCCCATGGGATCTCAACCGTTCCATCGCCTCTGAACCGTGTTCTACCATCTTCTTTACCAGGGGAGTCCTATTCAATCCTCTCCCGGTTTCGAGGGTGATGCGGAGGTGATGCTCTTTTGAAAAACGGCTGTTGGCTGCGGTGAAGCCTCCATTGGCGATAGAGGAGTTTGTCCCCACTCCGATGGCAAATTTGCCCAAGAGGAGCGTTTGAAGACCGGATGGTTCTGCCTCGAGGGCGGCGACGACGCCGGCAAGTCCGCTTCCAATAACGAGGATATCTGTGGTGAATACTTCCATAGAGTGTGGAGTTGGGGATCGGGTTATTCGTTCTTAAACCGCCGGATCTCGTAGATCACAGGATTCTTATAGTCCGGGCAGGGATGGAGGGCAACGTCCTTATCCTTCAGCCAGGGATAATCGGCTCCATAGAGAAGGCCATGGATTTTGTACATCATGCTGCAGAGGGAATGCCAGCACATGTTTCCTTCCAGACCCAGACCGTCAAATCGGACCGAATCCCCCACCCGGTGGCCAAACACACACGTTCCGTGTTGTTCAAGAACCTTCACCTCGACACGATAGGGTGCTTTCATCTCTTTTCCTTTATCTCAAGACAAACTCCCACTTTACGATCTCGAGGGATCATTAAAACCCTTTCCATCTGACTCTAAACTCAACCCTCACTCCATCCGTTCGGCTGATGGTTCGATAAGCTTCCCATGATCATCTTTCAGCAGGTTCAAGACACCGTGCTGAGCCTGTCGAAGGATAACGTCAAAGCCCTCTCCCCTGAGGGGAGAGGGGCAGGGTGAGGAGTTGAGTGAATTACCGTTTTTTGGCCTTCATCGGTTTTTCGCAGCAGATGATGTCGCAGGTATCGACGCAGCCGCAGACCTCATCCACAGAGACAGCTAAACCGCAAACGCTGCACTTATAGGCATCCCCTTTTTTCACACCCTTCTTGGAAGCCTTCGCAACCTCCTTCACTGCCTTCTTCGCCACTTTCTTTTCTGCCATGTTCTTCTCCTTTCATCTTGGGGTGATGGGGGCCGGGATCTTCTGCCCCCTCTTATTTCCTCTTTCCTTTAGCCTTCCTTGATTTCGTCCAATTCAAACCTGACGCTTCCAACCGGGAGGTCCAGTTCCATGAGGATAGGGATTTTCTTCCCGTCGTTCGTATACCAGATGCGAATGACACCCTCCCGATCCCCAAAGGAAGCAAAGGAAGTGGTTGCCTCGAGACAGACCGCGTCCACCTCTCCAAAGACCTTCGACTTAATCTTTTCCTGTTTCGGACGAAAAACCATCTGGCGCAATTTCATGCCGTCGTAGATGGACATCCGGATTTCCTGAGAAGGATGAAGGGTCTCTTTCAGATAACACCGCGCAAACATGGAGAGAGGATCGAAGGTTTCCGGAGGAAGGGAGACCTCCCGTTTCTCTTTTTCTCCCTTTCTCTCAACGGTCACTTTCTGATGCTGGGGATCGAAGGTAAGGGTTTCAAGATATTTTTTTTTCTCTTTGAAAAGCCCGTCCTGGTCAACTTCCTTCACATATTGAACGGGGATACAGGTATCTGACTCAATCGTTGAAGTGAAGCGATTGTTCACCCGGAAGAAAAAACCCAGATTTACAGAAGAAATCTCCACACGGACTTGATAAAGGGACTTGCCCTGTGAGGATGGCCCATTTTCGATATGGAGGGAGGCCTTAAGGACAGGAACACCGAGCTTCTTTGCCGTAAACAAAAAAACCTTCCCCGGCCCCGGTCCGGAGACCGATCTCGGGTCATCGGCGTAAGCAATGGCCACCCCAAGGAAGGTAACGGCGAGAAGTAAGGCTCGGATGCGCATGACTTAAACCTGAGCGACCTTGGGACATCCCTAATTTCTATTATCGCAATTGAAGCGATTTGTCCAGTAGAAATGATACAATAACCCTCTCTCTGATTCAACCGTCCTTTAGGCCCGCCTTCGTCTCACGGGCAGGACCGGCGTCCCACCTGTCCAGACGGATGAGAAGGAGCGAACAAAAAAGGCTATGGTCAAGAATCCATAGCCTCTTGAGATCAAATAAATATTAACGGTGCATCAAGAATCTTTCAGCTTCAGGATTTGGGCTCCGAACTCTTTTACCCGCAGTCCGAATAACCGCAGTAGCATTTTACACAGCCCTCTTCAAAGCGAAGAGGCCCTCCACATTCGGGGCATGCCCCTCTCTGAAAAACCGAAGAGGTCGGTTGGGGAGAAAGATTCATGAGAAGCGGCTGGGAACTGCTAACAGGGTTTTCTTCCTGTTCGTGAGTCATTGCTCTATTTGAACTTTTCATCTGAAGATGCCATTCGATGGCCTTTCCAATGGCATCGGCACAGGAGAGGATCTTTCCCTCTTGATGCCAGACCGGCATGTGGCAACTGATCCCTTTGAGCTGCCGGACCACGATATCCGGTTCAACCCCGGATCGAAAGGCGAGAGAGACCAGTCGGCCAATCGCCTCGGATTGAGAGGCGGCGCAACCGCCGGCTTTTCCAATCTGGTTAAAAATCTCAAAGAGATTCCCCTCCCCGTCCTCGTTCACGGTCACATAGAGATTCCCACAGCCCGTCCGGATCTTCCGGGTAGAGCCTTGGGTCACATCCTGGCGATGCTTCGGCTTCTTCTCCGCTTCAGGAATCATCTCCTTGTATTCCAGCTTTTCCTGGCCCGAAGAAATCACCCCTTTGTAAAGGACCTGCTGCGGACGGCTCCTGTCCCGGTAGATGGTCACCCCTTTGCAACCGAGTTCGTAGGCCAATTGATAGACCTTCGCCACGTCTTCCACAGCAGCCTCATTGGGAAAGTTGACCGTCTTCGAGACGGCATTGTCCGTATGCTTCTGAAAGGCCGCTTGCATCCGGATATGGTCTTCTGGAGTAATGTCATGGGCTGTCACAAAGAGCCTTTTAATCCTCTCGGGGACATCTGCTCCATCATCGATATGACCCGTCTCAGCGATCCTTTGCAGGAGACCTTCTGAATAGAATCCTTCCCGTTTCGCCATGTCTTCAAAGAAGGGATTGACCTCCAGGAGTTCTTTGCCGTCCAGGACATGCCGTTTAAAGGCAAGGGCAAAGATCGGCTCGATCCCGGAGGAGGCCCCTGCGATAATCGAGATGGTTCCGGTGGGTGCAATCGTTGTCACGGTGGCATTTCTCATCGCATCCCAGTGTTCTTTCAGGAGGCTCCGATCAAAATTGGGGAAAGACCCTCGCTTTAAAGCCATCTCCCTGGAGGCCTTTCTCCCCCGTTCATGGATAAAAGCCATGACCTGCTCAGCCACTCTGAGAGCCTCTAAATCGTTATAGGGGATTCCCAGTTGAACGAGAAGGTCGGCAAACCCCATCACCCCCAGCCCGATCTTTCGGTTCGCCTTGGTCATGGCTTCGATCTGCGGCAGGGTATACCGATTCATATCGATGACATTATCCAGAAAATGGACCGCCTTCTCCGTGGTGGAGCCAAGTCTCTCCCAGTCCATCACCCCATTCAGCGCCATATTGGCAAGGTTGATGGAGCCGAGATTACACGACTCGTAGGGAAGGAGAGGTTGTTCTCCGCAGGGATTGGTACTTTCGATCTCCCCTAACTCGGGGGTTGGATTGTCACGGTTGATCCGGTCGATGAAGATAATCCCGGGATCCCCGTTCCTCCAGGCGTAATAGACGATCTTATCGAAGACCTCCCGGGCATTAAGAAAGCGGACAACCTCTTTTGTCCTTGGATTCCGAAGGGGGTAGGTATTTCCTTTGGCCACGGCCTCCATGAATTCTTCGGTGAGGGCAATCGAGATATTGAAGTTGTTGAAGAAGTGGTCTTCCCCCTTGCATTGGATGAAATCGAGGACATCCGGATGATCAATCCGGAGGATGCCCATATTGGCCCCTCTTCGGGTTCCTCCCTGCTTGACCGTCTCTGTCGCCGAGTCAAAAACCTTCATGAAGGAGATAGGACCACTCGAAATTCCGTGGGTCGACCCTACGACGTCATTCCGAGGCCTGATCCTCGAAAAAGAGAATCCGGTTCCCCCTCCGCTCTTCTGGATCAGGGCCATCTGCTTGACGGCATCGAAGATCTCTTCCATGGAATCTCCCACAGGAAGGACAAAGCAAGCTGAGAGTTGCTGGAGTTCTCTGCCCGCATTCATCAGGGTGGGAGAATTGGGCATGAAATCGAGAGAGGCCATCAGGGAGAAGAAGGCTTCTTCCGTGCGGGTGATATGCTTACCGTTGTAAAAGAGATCCGCCTTGGCGATATTGGCTGCCACACGGTGGAATAATTCCTCAGGGTTTTCAACCACTTCCCCCTGAGGGCCTTTTTTTAGGTATCGTTTTTTAAGAACTATTAAGGCA
>Ga0315297_10002547_pt1 | contig 11552 bp, 9 predicted proteins | sample YL17G15_0_MG_FD_203628 | JGI IMG/M metagenome (GOLD analysis project Ga0315297, IMG submission 203628) | Sediment microbial communities from Yellowstone Lake, YNP, Wyoming, USA - YL17G15_0 | ecosystem: Environmental > Aquatic > Freshwater > Lake > Sediment | place: USA: Wyoming | collected... | reverse complement strand
AGTTCAGACCAATCGCACTGGTCAGATCTTCCTTACCTTCTACCATCTCAACCACAAAGGATTGCCGAGGAGGCATATCTACCGCTTTCAAAATTCCCAGCACGAATGCCATTATATATACGTGCCAGACGCGCACTTCACCTGTCCAGGTGAGAGCAGCCAAAATAAGCGCTTGCAATGACATGAGCGATTGTGTGATGATTAATATCTTACGCTTGGAGACACGATCTGCAAGCGAGCCGCCCCAGAAGGAAAACGGCAGGAGAGGAATAAAAGTCATTAAATTAACGATTCCTAATGAAATTGCTGAACCAGTCAAGTTATACACAAGCACCTGTTGTGCCATGGATTGCATCCATGTGCCAATTAGTGACACTCCCTGACCGAAAAACCATAGCTTATAATTCCTATGTTTAAGTGCCCGAAATGTCGTTTTAAACCGGGGACCAGGTTTAAATGAGGGAAATCGAGATCTAGGCACCATATTTTGTGATACGCAAGGCGTTTGCGAGTGCCATTGGCATGATATGCGTTGCAGGGATGGTCCCTAGACTACCATGGGTGCAAGCGTGTTCCCCAAATTCGGCTAGTCTATCAGCTCGAACATATTGAGAAAATAAGAGTACTGGGACCGGATGCCATGAATGAGATTTAAGCACTGAAGGTGAAGAATGATCTCCACCAACAATAACCACATCCGGCTTGAGCGCAAGAAGACGAGGAATTAATGCATCTACTTCTTCGATAGCTCTAACCTTACCGTCAAAATCACCCAATTCTCCAAAGGTGTCGGTTTTTTTTACATGAAGGTAGAAGAAATCAAAATCTCTCCAATTTTCCTCAAGGGTTACAAACTGATCGTTCAGGGTATTACCACCAACATTTAAAACCTGCATCCCAACAAGCCTGGCTACGCCGCGGTACATTCCATTCAATGCGATGGCAGCTGCTTTAAGACCATACTTCTCCTGATAAGATGGTAGGATTGGACACTTCGCAAATCCACGCAATAAAATCATATTAGCCGGGTGTTTATCTACTAATAACTTTTGTGCAGAGATAATAAATTGGTTTACGTAACGCGCAGATTTTTCGGAATCAGGGTTAAGAGCGATGACTGGGAGAGGAGCCACACCTGTCCGTTGAGGATCACTTTCAGACAGCGCATCATTTAACCCTGGAGAACGGATAATGAAGGCAAAACGATGCTCTTTTACAGGCTCGATGAAAATCTGTGCCCCTTCAATCCTGATCGTTTCCAGTAGCCTGGCTAAAACCTGGTTGACATCAGTTCCGATGCGCCCAGCACGGCGATCAGTTATTCTTCCATCTGTATCCACAGAACAAAAATTTCCCCGAGCAGCGAGGTCATCTGGACCCAATTCAAAATCCACTCCAAGGGCTTCCATTGCACCGCGCCCGATTTGATATTGAAGGGGGTCATAGCCAAAAATTGCCAGGTGGCCAGGTCCACTGCCGGGTGTAATGCCTGGTGCAATAGGAATAGTTAATCCCAAGGAGGAGCGTTCTGCTAGTGCATTCAGGTTGAGGGTGAGAGCGGTTTCCAATTCGGTCTTTCCACCTGGCTCAAGTGGCAACCCACCAAGCCCGTCCATGATGAGCATAACGATCTTGGTCTGGGCAGAAACAATCAAGTTCTGCATCAGGTTGGAATTCATCCTTTCACCTCCGACCACACCAGGCGATTTCCAAAACCCTTCTCAGGATCACGGTACATTTCATGTCAATTTTGACCATTTCCAGGCTGTTATCAGTTATTTGGAAATCTCTTCCAATCAACGATGTGCTTTTTCCCGATTCCATAAACCAATGCATCGTAGGCACATTGGGTTTTCTTGTAGTTTCCATCCCGATCAAGGGCAATGCCCCGCCCAATGCCGGTGACGATTTTCCCGATACCGATTTCACTGATTTTTTCTTCTAATTTTGTGAGTAGTGCAGGAGCACTTCCAGGCTCGGTGCTGCGACCATCGAAGATCACATGGATATAGACATTTTTCAAATTGTGATCTTTTGCCATGCGTAATAATGCCAAGGGATAGTCAATAGATCCGTGGGAGCTCTTTTCACTCAATAAACTGATCAGGTGTAAGCTTGAATGATGGCGCTTAACATCCTCAATGGTTTGAAGGAATATTTCGTTGCTATAAAATGATCCGTCATGCATAGCAGAATCAAGTCTGACATCATCTTGTAAAATTAGTCTGCCTGCTCCAATATTCATATGGCCGGCTTCGGAATTACCATTTTTTCCTACCTTCAAACCAACAGCTTCTCCTGCAGCAAGCAACTGAACATGCGGATATACGCCGACCAGGTTATCCCAGAATGGTGTATGTGCCAAATATATTGGGTTTGTCTCATCCTCTTTGCCCATACCCCACCCATCGAGTATCACCAACAATACTTTTTCCGCTCTGAGCTTATTTTCTTCAACGATGAGACTCCTGCCAGTCATCTCGGTGGGTGGGGGAATTCCGAGGATGGATAATATGGTGGGGGCAATATCTGCAAGCCTTCCCGAATAGAGCTCAGTAGGGACATCAATATCTGGTGTGATTAGCAAAAAAGAGACAGGGTTGGCAGTGTGAGAAACATTGGGAGATCCATCTGAGTTAAACATTTCCTCCAAATTACCGTGGTCGGCGGTTACCATTACCACATAATTTGCTGAAAGGGCATTATTCACAACGCGGCCCAGGTATGTATCGATATATTCAGCACATTTAATCTTGGATTGTGTGTTTTGGGTGTGCCCAATCACATCCCCATTGGCAAAGTTAGTGACAATAAACTCAAATCCTTCTTTAATACCATGGTCCACCTCATCAACGACCTGTGCTAAATGCAGTTCTGGAATCTGATCAAATGGTATGCCCTTGAGGGAGGGGATGCGGATGTCTGTTTCTCCATTAAACGGCTGGTTATTGCCACCATTCATAAAGAATGTGATGTGGGCGAATTTTTCTGATTCAGAGACGTGTAGCTGCCGAAATTCTGCCTGGCTGATGACTTCTCCAAGCGTATGGTTGATTTTCGCGGGAGCAAAAGCAACTGGTAGATCTTTGAATTTCTCGTGATACAAAGTCAGGATAATGAATGGGAGATGCTCAAAGTTGACTCTCGGGAAATTTCCCACCTCTCGGTCGACAAAGGCTTCGGTTAATTGGACTTCCCTTTCGCCACGCCTTAAACAAAATATAACTGAATCTTGATCCTCGATACGCCCAATCGGTTTTCCTTGAGGATCTACAAAGATGACTGGCTCGAATGAATAATCTGTTTGACCTATCGCATATAGTTCACGAACAGCATCTGCTAGCTCCATACCACCATGGGATGAACGTTCAGGCGTCATAGGCAACTCCCATCAAGAGACTTCCAAACTAAATGCCAGGAAATATATCTAATAGCTGCTTGAATTCATGGATAATGACATCAGGTTTATTTTCACCGGTTGGTGGGTCTTTTTCCACATCTTTAGGATCCATTAAGAGGATGACCATCCCAAAACCAGCATTCCTAGTTCCAACGACATCCCGGGAGGGGTTATCACCTACATACACACATTTTTCTGGCGGGACTCCTATCCTGCGTGCAGCCTCCCAATATATTTCAGGATCAGGCTTACGTCGTCCAAACACGGAAGAAAGGACGACTGATTTAAAATATTGGCTGAGATCATCTGCTTCTAACCAGTCGGGGATTTCTTGCGTGGTGATGACATTGCTGATTATTCCTAAATGGTAACCGCGTTTATCCAGCTCATAGACGACATGTTTGGCATCCCGTTGTAAGATCCGCTTCCCCATGGATTGGCGAAATTGGAAAGTCATTTCGGTGGCAATAGGAGTGAGTTTTTCAGCCGGATAATCTGGTAATAACCAACGCGTCCACAATTCGCTCTCCGGGGCTTCAATCCAGGTCTCGAAAGCCCATTTGCGATATATTTTATAACGTTCATCAATCCGCTGACACAACGCTTCTGGGGATTCTTGCGATCCGACCAAGTCTGCGATTTTTCGTCGGGCGTTCGATTGGTGTGCTTCATCTTTTACCAGGATGCGCATAGTATTTCCAAGGTCGATAAAAACAGCATCAATATTCGGTCTCATGGGAGCTGCCTTTCGCATAAAAGAATCATGGATTTATATTGGTTAATATTCCATATATGAAAATGTTTACGAAACCTCCTAGTCATGATTCGCGTGGGGGGAAGATATCCAATAAGTCGCTACATTCCTGGATGATCCGGTCAGGCATGTTTTCCCCTTCAGGTGGTTCCTTTCCATGTTTATCAGGATCCATCAGGATAATAACCATCCCGAAACCTGCTTTCCTTGTACCAACAACATCTCGTAAAGGATTATCACCCACGTACACGCAGTGTGGCGGGGCGATACCCACCCTGCGAGCTGCTTCCCAATAGATCTCTGGACCAGGTTTACGATGTTGAATTTTGGAGGAAAGTACAACTGCCTTAAAATAAGAGGTAAGCTGGTCGTGCTCCAACCAATCGGGGATTTCAGTCTCCGTGATCGTATTGGCTATGATTCCCAGGATATAACCGCGCTTATCCAATTCCAGGACCACTTTTTTTACATCTGAACGGGGAACACGCCGTCCATCTTTATCACGCCATAGGCGGGTCAATCTCCCCGCATTGGGACCAATTTTATCCTGAGGAAAATCAGGCAGCATGAAGCGCGTCCACAACTCTTTCTCAGAGGCTTCGGTCAAGTTCTCAAAAGACCATTTCCGGTAAGCTTTCCATCTTTCATCCAATTTCGCAAAGAATATTTCTGGAGGGTCTTGCGTACCGACCAGATTCATGAGATCTTGTCTGGCTTGAGCCTGAAATTTCTCATCTTCCACCACAATCCGTAAAGTGTTGCCTACATCCAGGAAGATTGCCTCGAATTCTTCACTCATATTTTCTCCTCATCATCTGGCACGAAATGTATACTTACAAAATGGAATATTATGAAATTATACTTTCATTTGTATATAATACAACATTATTATTAAAAATGCAAATATCCTTTCAAATAAGTATTGACTTTTTTGTCTGGATTGTGTAAACTATATTTAGTGCACACGTGTGCAAGAGAAGCAAATCCATGCCGACAACGATCAAAGACATTGCAAGACATGCTGGGGTATCTCATACCACCGTATCACGTGCGCTTAATCATAGCCCGCTGATCTCCGCTCGGACTACAGAACGCATCCAAGAAATCGCCTCAAAATTAAGTTATCACCCCAGTGTAGCTGCCCGCAGTCTGAAGACCAATCGTTCCCAGGCTTTGGGTGTTATTGTCAGTCACATTGCTGATCCTTACTTTAGCGAGATCCTGCAGGGGATCGATGATGTCGCACAGGAAAATGGGTACAGCTTATTCATTGCCTCTGCTCAGCATGATCCAGTTCGCGAGAATTCGATTGTCCAGACTATGCGTGAGCACCGTGTTGACGGTGTGATCTTGTGCTCACCTCATTTCACACCTGAACAAAGCAACCAGCTAAATTCTTATAATATTCCCATTGTTGCCCTAAACAATCAAGCATCTGAGAGTTATCGATTTGCTATCTACCATGATGATGTGGATGGAAGCAGACAGGCTTGCCAGCATCTTATCGGTCTGGGACACAACAAGATTGCTTACCTGGGTAATGCCACGTCTGGTCGCACTACCCAGGAACGGCTTGAAGGTTTTAAACAGGCGATGAAAGAAGCTGGTTTACCTGTCCGTCCTGAATATATCTACCAAGTCTCAGGGAACAACCCAGAACAAGGTCTTGAAGGCGTGGAGTACTTCTTAGGTCTCCCAGAAAGACCGACAGCGCTGATTTGCTATAACGATTTGATGGCTATCGGTGTGTTAAAAGGATTGCACAAGGCAGGGGTACGGGTGCCAGAAGATATATCCGTAACCGGGTTTGATAATATTATGTATTCTAATTACACACAACCCCCGCTAACTACAATTGACCAACCAAAGCGTTTCCTGGGTGCGGAGGCAGCGAAGCTAATGTTCGCCCAACTGGGTATGGATGCCAATATCCTGTTCAAAGAAACAAGAATTAAGCGATTAACCGGCATGTTGATCATCCGCCAATCGACAGCGCCTCCAGTAACAGAATAGGATTTCATGACCACACTTTTGACCTCAACTAATCTCCAGCTCTATCCTAAATCCATCGTGAATTATAAAGGTGTGGAATATGGTATGGCTGATTCACCTTCAGGAGCACAACTGGTAGTGCTGGTGCCTCATTCGACAACACATCTGGAGGCTTTTGAAGGAGAAATATCTGAAATTAATGGTCATATGTTGCTTATTGGACCCCAAAGTGCACATAACACATCTTCGCTACGGATCCATCTCCCGTGGTTGCAACCAAAGCTGTTAGGGCTCAACACATCAGTAGGGATGGGAGATAGGCTTGGAATTGCCACTCCAGGGCACGTCCGTGCATTATGCGAAGCTCGAGGCAGAATTGCACCGATTTTTGCCCAACAATCCATACGCGAGATGACCCGGACTGGGCGCAATCCGCAACAGGTCATAGATGATGCCACCTGGGGAGTGTTTGAAGAAGGTTGGCAGGGTGGTATGGGTGCGGATGCAGACCATTTAAAATCTTCGGATGATATCGATGCGTGTTTGGCAGCCGGGTTTACTTTATACACAATCGATCCAGGGGGTTATGTTGATAACAGTTCACACGGTGATGGTCTGAACACGCTCAATGAAAAAGCACAACGCTTGCCGGCACACATGCAGCTTATGCAGACAGGCTTGCTCGGAAAAACCTTCAACTTCGAAGAAATTCAACTCGTACTGGATGAGCCTACATTACTCAAAGCGATGGTGAAGTATGGAAAGGCTATCGCCCATGTGGTGAGCATGGTTGAACATCTGCAGCGAGTGGCGAAAAAACAGCCATTTGAAGTGGAAATTTCCATGGATGAGACCGAGCTGCCCACATCACCACCTGAACATGTATATATCGCCAGTGAATTACAACGGCTGGGGGTGAGGTGGATCAGTTTTGCTCCCAGGTTCGTAGGACGCTTTGAGAAAGGGGTGGATTACATTGGAGATGTGCATGCTTTCGAAGCCGATCTAGCCATTCATGCTGCAATTGCCAGGCAGTTCGGACCTTATAAACTAAGCTTACATTCAGGTTCAGATAAATTCAGCATCTATCCGGTTTTCATGGAAAAGACCCAAGGTCTGGCACATCTAAAAACCGCAGGTACCAGTTATTTGGAAGCATTAAGGACCATTGCTGAGATGGATAAGGAATTGTTCAGGGAAATTTATTCTTTTGCCCTGGAACGTTTTGAAACAGACAAACAAAGCTACCTCATCTCGGGACAAATAAGCAAAGCCCCAAAGCCAGATAGAATCTCCGATTGGTCTAGCTTACTCGACCAGTTTGATGCGCGCGAGATCCTGCATGTTACATATGGCTCCGTGCTGACCGAAAAGGTGGATGGGGTGAATTTGCGGTTTTATGACCGCTTAATGTCCATCCTGAGATCGAATCGTGAGCTCTATTTTCGCAATTTAGTAAATCATTTCAGACGCCATTTAGCGCCCTTTTCTTCAGATAAATATCTTTTACGAGGGAATGACAATGGATGACCGAGGCACTCAAATAGGATGTGATCTTGAAGGGAAAGTCATTGCAGTAACGGGTGGTGCAGGTGTGCTCTGTGCACCTTTATGTCGAACCCTGGCAACCGCAGGCGCGAAAATTGCCATATTGGATATTAATGGTAAAGCTTGTGAAATACTGGCGTTTGAAATCAGACAATCTGGTGGTGAGGCAATCGCCTTAGCATGTGATGTATCCGTGAAGGACAGCCTGGAGGCTGCTGCGCAAGGGATTATTCAATCTTACGGATGCGTAGATATGCTTATCAATGGGGCGGGAGGAAACAGTCCAAATGCAAGCACGCGTGCCGATCTACCTTTTTTTGATCTACCCGAGGATGCCATAAATTGGGTGGTTGATCTGAACTTAATTGGGACGATTTTGTCATGCCAGGTGTTTGGTAAGCTCATGGCTCAGCAGAAAAAGGGGATCATTCTGAATATATCGTCCATGAATGCGTTCCGCCCACTAACCCGAATTCCAGCTTATTCAGCAGCCAAGGCAGCGGTCAGCAATTTTACCCAATGGCTGGCAGTCCACATGGCACAAGAGTATTCAGCGGAGATACGGGTCAATGCCATCGCACCTGGGTTTTTCCTGACCGACCAAAATCGATATCTGTTGATCGATCAAGCGACTGGAAATCTAAGCAAACGAGGTCAAACCATAATCGATCATACACCCATGGGACGTTTCGGCAGCCCAGAAGACCTTGTGGGAACGGTACTTTGGTTACTTTCACCCGCCTCATCTTTTGTTACCGGGATTGTGGTCCCGATTGATGGAGGTTTCTCGGCGTTCAGTGGAGTTTGACTAGTACTTTATTTAATGATTATGGATTTGTAGTAAAGAGTAAAACAATTATGGTAATTGGCACTGGGTTACAGGATGGTTATTTGAATAAGGATGAGATCCAGGCGATCGTGAGGGATAGCCTGGTATCACTTGCATTGGATGGTAAACGCGTGATCGTCCTTATTCCAGACAACACCCGTACAATGCCCATGCCTCTCATGTTTGATCTGTTTGAGGAATTGTTATCCCAGAGGGTGAGTCAATTGGATTATCTGGTAGCACTGGGAACACACCAACCTTTAGACGATATTCAGCTCAGTAAGCTGGTGGGCAGAAGTGTCATTGGTGGGAAAGTTGGATGTATACAGATATTCAATCATGAGTGGGATAAACCAGAGAGCTTTGTTCACATTGGCACGATATCCAAAGAAGAGATCAGCCAGATCACGGGTGGTTTATTATCCTGTGACGTCCCCGTCCAGCTCAATAAACGCATCCTCGAGTATGACCAGATCATAATCTGTGGACCAGTCTTTCCGCATGAAGTCGTGGGGTTTTCGGGGGGTAATAAATATTTCTTTCCGGGTATAGCTGGACCTGAGATCATCAACTTCACACATTGGCTGGGTGCGCTCATCACGAGTTACAAGGTCATTGGCACAATGATGACCCCTGTGCGTGAAATTATTGATCGGGCAGCTGATCTCGTTAGCATCCCTGCAGCATGTTTTGGGCTGGTGGTGACGCATGAAGGGGTGGCAGGTGTGTATTTTGGACCAGCAAAAGAAGCCTGGCATGCTGCTGCAAGACTATCTAACGACAGGCACATTATTTATAAGGATAAATTGTACAAACGAGTGTTGTCCATCATACCTGAGATGTATGATGATCTGTGGACAGCTGCCAAAGGCATGTATAAATTGGAACCCATCATTGAAGATGGTGGTGAAGTAGTCATCTATGCACCGCATATCCGCGAAGTCAGTTATTCCCATGGCAAACTAATCGATGAGATTGGGTACCACTGCCGTGACTATTTTTTATCTCAGTGGGAAATGTTTAAGGATTATCCCGGTGGTGTGTTGGCTCACTCAACGCATGTTAAAGGTTTGGGTATTTATGACCCGGCAACCGGGATCGAAACATCACGGATACGAGTGACCCTTGCCACTGGAATTCCAGCTGAGCGTTGCCGAAGAATCAACCTTGGATACCTGGCACCCGAAAATATTAAATTGAATGAATGGCAAGATCATGATGAGGAAGGTATTTTGGTTGTTCCGCATGCTGGTGAAATGTTATATCGATCCAGGGAACTTAACAATCCTGCGGGCTTGATATCCTTGACCGGATTGGTAGCATAGATGAATGTGCAACGGTTTTTTTCTATGGACTACTATCAAGAGAAGGTCTCCAGCAGGCAGTCAACCTGGGATAGGCGAATGGTGCTCTCATCACAACCTTCCCTAGTGGACAAACTATGGTATCTCTTACGATTCTCATTTGCACAAGCTGGTTCGTCGCGAGCACAAAGATGATTAGTTCTGGGTAAAAAAAATCATTATATAGAATGCAAGAAGGAGGAAGAATGCAAACCATGAAAGCCCTCATTTTTAGAGATGTTGGAAAGATTGAGCTGTGTGAATTACAAGTACCACAAGTCACTCAGCCTGATGATGTGCTCGTAAAAGTATCTGCGGTAGGTATCTGTGGCACAGACATCAAGATATTGGAAGGTAAGCATCATTATAAGGAAAACACCGTTTTGGGTCACGAATTTTGCGGAACGGTGGCTGAAATTGGCTCACATGTGACCCATTTTAAGGTGGGTGATCGTGTAGCTGTGGATAACAACATCCGCTGTGGATTTTGCACATTTTGCCGCATGGGATTGACCAGCCAGTGTGTTGAAATCAAATACAATGCAATTGGGGTGATTAGGAATGGTGGTTACGCAGAATACTGCCTTGTCCCAGAAAAACAGTGTTATGGATTACCAGATGAGATTGACGATATCTTAGGGACGCAAGTCGAAACATTGGCAACCGTAGTTAACGGTATGAATACCCTGCTCATGTTACCCTATGATTATGTGCTGATCCTTGGGTTTGGCCCGATTGGCTATCTTTTCGCCCAATTTGCCAGGAATATTGCTGCCAAGGTGGCAGTCACTGAAATCGATCCATTCCGGATCAATGTCGCCCGGCAATGCGGTTTAACGGTTTGGAATCCGCACGAGGATGATATTGTAGCGAAGATCACTGAATTCACATACGGTCGTAAAGCGGATATTGTTGTAGAGGCAACGGGAAATGCCCTTGAACAAGCCTTGCAATGCGTGACCCCAGGGGGAAAAGTTTTACCTTTTGGAATGGATTCAAGCATCCAGGCAACCGTAATCCCGAATGAAATTACGCGTTGGGCAACCAAAATCCTGGGATTGTATCTGGGTCAGAACACGATGGTGCCTTCCATCCGAATATTCCAAGAAAAACGCTTAGTTATGGAGCCATTTTTTACTAAAACCATTCCTCTAGATGATGGGGTCAAAGCATTTGACGACCTCGGCTTAGATCTTAAAACCTTGACCCACCATCCCAAAAAAGCAATGAAGATCGTAATGAAAATACAATGAGGCGAAAATGAATCGAAAAGTCAACATTGCAGTGATCGGTACCGGTCGGATTGGAAGTGTGCATACCCGAAATCTCGTCCACAGCATCCATGAAGCGAACGTGGTGGCAGTTTGTGATATTCGCCTGGAAATTGTACAGGCTGTGGCGGACGAGCTTGGGATTGAGCGGGTGGTAAAAGATTATCACGAGCTGCTGGGAGACAAGGATATCGAAGCGGTATTGATTGCCACTAATACCGATACGCATGCGTTCATTGTGAAAGATGCGGCAAATGCAGGAAAACATATATTTTGCGAAAAACCTCTTGCATTAGACCTGGCTGACGTTGATGGCGTAATGGCTACCATCAATAAAACGAAGGTCAAGCTGCAGATTGGTTTTAATCGCCGCTTCGATAAAAGCTTTCAGCGCGTGCGCGAGATTGTCGCATCC
>Ga0315297_10002545_pt1 | contig 11557 bp, 13 predicted proteins | sample YL17G15_0_MG_FD_203628 | JGI IMG/M metagenome (GOLD analysis project Ga0315297, IMG submission 203628) | Sediment microbial communities from Yellowstone Lake, YNP, Wyoming, USA - YL17G15_0 | ecosystem: Environmental > Aquatic > Freshwater > Lake > Sediment | place: USA: Wyoming | collected... | reverse complement strand
GATTACAGCAAATCCCCTACGAGCAACTAGTAGTTCAAGGCAATATTGTCATATTCATTCCAAAATGGAGACTAGACTCTCAAAGACTTCTTCGTGAAAAACAACTAACTCTTCGTCGTCTAAAGGCTCTGATAGATATTGTTTCTGAAAATGATGACATGAAAGCAGACGCAGAAATAATTCATGAGAAATACAAGTCAAAACTTGCATCCTTAGATGAAGCAGAACATCAAATCAAAGCTAAACTTGAGGCAAGATTGACAGAGTTGGATTCACAGATGAAGTCCGCAAAGATGTTGCTATTTGATGCCAAAGTTCAATACAAGAGCAATGAAATCTCTGATAATACATTTGAGACCGTGAAAACATGCACCGCAGAATTAATTGAGCATGTTACACACGAATCTGCAGAAATCTCAAGCGTTAAGAGAAGAATTGCTGAACTTGATACTGAAGTTCAAAATGTAACGACTCCTCCACAAATACATCTCCAAGAATCCGCCGTTTCATATCTGAGTAATTCTGAATCACAACTTGTTCAGACCATACTTCCAGAGGCACCAACAGACCCAGTAACTTACTCTTCAGTAGTACCTTTAACTGCTGAATCTCTGCCAACAATTCCAGAACCACCCAAACAGGTGAAAACAGCTACATCAAATACCCAAGACAACTGGCTTGCTAGAATGGAAGCACAATAATTTTTTTAAATTATTTTTTCTTTAACACTTACAAAGCTGACGATATACACAATATGTAATGTCGGAGATCTACAACATAGGTCTAGGAAATTACGATACTAAGACTAGAATTGAATCTGAATCTGATTTTGTCTCTTTTTGGGGCAATCAAGCAAAACACCTAGCTTGGTTTTCAAACTGGGAAAAAACCTTGGATTGGAAACCTCCTTTTGCTAGATGGTTTGTGGGTGGCACGATCAATGCTTCATACAACACTTTGGACATTCATCAGGAAAACAAGGCTGACAAGATTGCAATTTTATGGGAGGGCGAAGATGGTGAATCTAGAATTCTCACTTACCATGACATGTGGATTAAAGTCCAAAAATTGGCAAACGTCCTCAAATCTCTCGGTGTTGAAAAAGGTGATAGAGTTACTATTTACCTGCCAATGGTCCCAGAACTACCCATCTCGATGTTGGCATGTGCCAGAATTGGGGCAACACACACAGTGATATTTTCTGGATTTAGCTCAACATCCATTAAAGACAGAATAGATGACTCAAAATCAAAAATTGTGATTACTGCTGATGGTGGATTTAGGCGAGGTAATGTGGTTAAACTCAAGGAAGTAGTCGACGAAGCAATAAAGGATTTTGATTTCATAAAAAATGTTATAGTGCTAGAGAGAACAAAAATAAAAATTAATCTGACTTTAAAAGATAGACTTTGGAGTGAGTTGATGAATGATGCTTCTGAGAATTGCACTCCAGAAAAATTAGAGAGCTCTCATCCTCTTTACATTCTATATACCTCAGGTACAACAGGAAAACCAAAAGGGGTACTACATGGAACAGGTGGCTATTTGACACATTTGTATTCTACATTCAAGTGGGCATTTGACATTAAAGACTCTGACGTATTTTTTTGTACTGCAGATATCGGCTGGGTCACAGGACATAGTTATGTGGTTTATGCACCTTTGCTGCATGGCGCAACACAAGTAATGTATGAAGGTGCACCTGATTTTCCAGATGCGTCAAGAATGTGGGATATTATCCAAAAATACAAGGTCACGATTTTTTATACAACACCAACAGCGTTACGAATGTTTATGAAGATTGGTGATAATCTTCCAAATTCATTTAATCTTTCATCTCTTAGATTGTTGGGAAGTGTCGGTGAACCAATAAACCCCAAAGTATGGCAATGGTATTTTAAAATAATTGGAAAAGAAAAATGTCCAATCATTGACACTTGGTGGCAAACTGAGACTGGAGGTATGTTGATATCTGCATTACCTGGATTAGAAACAATACCACTAAAACCTGGATCTGGAACTCGACCTATTCCGGGATTGAATATGTCGGTAGTAGATGAAACTGGAAACGATGTCTCCCCAAACACCAAGGGTTACCTAATAATCAAAAATCCTTGGCCTGGAATGCTTTTGACTCTTTGGAACGATGACAAAAAATACCGTGAAGTGTATTGGTCAAAATACAAAAATTATTACTATCCAGGAGATTATGCCATGAAGGACACAGATGGGTATCTGTGGTTGCTTGGAAGAGCAGACGATGTACTCAAAGTGGCTGGCCATAGAATTGGCACTGCAGAACTTGAAAGTTGTATTGTTTCTCATCCTGATGTGGCAGAATCTGCTGTATGTGGGGTTCCAGATGAAATCAAAGGAGACGCAATAATTGCATTTGTAGTTTTAAAACAAAATGTGATCACAACTATTCCAATTTTAGAAAAAGAACTCTTGATAAAAATACGAAGTGATATAGGTGCAATAGCCACTCCTAAGCAAATCTATTTTGTAACAAAATTGCCAAAAACTCGTAGTGGTAAAATTATGCGAAGACTGTTAAAAGCGATAGCAAATAATGAAACTATAGGCGATGTCAGTACTTTGGAAGATGGGGCAGCTGTCACTGAAATTCAATCTGCATTTGAAGAACTACAAAAATCAATCCAAAAAAAATCAAATTGATCTCAAAGAATTATTTTTGATATATTTTCTATTTGGAATCTACTAATTCTTTTAAATCAGTTGCTAATAGCATGTCAAACATTTTTTTTAATCCATTATATTCTGATCTAGAATTTTCATCTAGTTTTTTGTATTCTTTATTTTTAATTTCATCTAGTTTATTTTTTGCATCTGTAAAAAATTTTTCAAATTCATTAATTTTTTCATTACTCATTTCTGTAATGTCAAAAATCACCGTATTGCTCCCAAGCAGATTTTTCTTTTCATCGTAAAGACTTGTTGCATGCAATATGCCTGGAAACGTGTTACCATCTTGTTTTTTAAACATAATTTTCCTGTCTGTCACATTTCCTGTTTCAAACCATGTTTTCAAAGAATTGTTCATGTCTTCCAATGATTCCTTTGGCACGTGTTCAAATATTGATTTGCCTATGATCTCTGACTTTGCATTCCCTAATTTGTTGGCGTAAGTGGAATTACAATCCAGGATAATTCCAATAGAATTAATCCGTCTCCACATGATTGGGGCATCTTTGAGAATTTTTCTTGCCTCTGTCTGGGACATTTTTTATTTTACCTTTGACTTGTTATTAAATTGAAATCTAGCTAAACCACTTGTCTAAATTATGACTCTTTTTTTCCAGAGCTTTTTTCAGTCTAGTTAATGATGATTGTATTCTATCCTCTGAAAAACTTCTTTCCTTAACTAGATAATTTGCCATTCCTTCATAATCCACATTTCCAAATACTATGTCCTTTACATCTCCTACAATTGGATCAAGAAATATTTTCCTTATTTGTTCATAATCAATTTCGTTTAACTGTTCTTGAATCTGGGGTATATCCTCTAATCGTGAATGCTGCTTTATCATTTTTAATGCAGTTTTTGGGCCTATTCTTTCAAAACCATTTGGATTAAAATCAGTACCAATTAGAATTCCAACATCTACAAGCTGTTCCCGAGTGATTCCCAAAAAATCTAATGTTTTTTGTGTTTCAATTATTTCTGGCTCAATTTCCACATACGTATTTCTATTTGGAATTTTTCTTCTTCCACTGTTTGTAAAATTCCGTATCAATCTTTTTGCTCCGCATAAAACTGAATCAAAATCTTGACTTGCTGATGCATATGCTTGTCCTGTATTTGTTAGATGTGCTGCAGTTGCCTCTCCTTCAGATGGCGCATCAATGTATGGAATTCCAAAAAAAGTTAAAATTTGTTTTGATTCTTTAACCATACCATCTTTCATACTGGTTGTTTGCTGCGCAAATTTTCTTGCATCTTCCATGTTTCCTTCTGCAATTGCCTTTTCATATTTTACAGTGGCATCTTTTTTGATTTGTTTTCTCCTTTCAATTTCTGCAGTTTTTAGTGATGGTGGTTTTCCATCAAATACATATACTGGTTTTATTCCTAAAGATAAAAAGTTGATATTTCTATAGAGCAATCCACTAAGGTGACTGGTGATCCTACCTTCTGAATCTGACAACTGTAATCCGTCAGGACCACGTATGCTTGCTAGAAATTGATAGATTGCATTATAGGCATCAATGGCTATGACTTTCGATGAAAACGCCTCCAATGTTGTTTTCTCTCTGACTACTAGTTCTTTTAGATTAAGTCCCATTACTTGTTATTGATTTTTTATACTATTTTGTGTTTATCTTTTGGATAATAACTGGTTGGAATAACCTATTTTCTCTATTTTTTGTATATTGTGAAGAGTTGGTTATTCTGGACAGGTTTAAGTTTTATTTTTGATGGCATGGTAAGTTTTACAATAAATCTCATTGTTGTGTCACCTGCTAGTTATTTTAAAGATTTGTCTAGTTACGCTATAGGGTAAATGGCAGGGCCTGTTTTGATTGCAATTGGATATATAAAAAAGAAAAATCATGTCAAATAATGAATCATTTGAATTTGCCTGTACATTTAAAAGAAAAAATATATCATATAAAGAAAAATTCCCAAAATAATTTTTCTCAAATCGTTTCATATTTTCCATTAACTGAAGACGAAAAACAAATGATTACTATGAATAATTCAAAATCTTTTTATGAATTTCACTCTATTTTTTCTGATCATGTCTCTGAGCAGGAATGGAGTAAATCAAAAGCCCAGATAATTAAGCGCTTTCAAGACGAATTATTTAATATAGATTAACTTCACATAACGGGATTTACTCTATTGTCCTAATTTGCTTTATTATGTGGATGCTTCTAAGATTTCTTGCCAGGTTAGCCAAGTGGTACGGCGGCCGTCTCGAAAACGGCTACGCGTAAGCGTGCAGGGGCTCGAATCCCTTACCTGGCGTAGACTAATACCTCTTATACCATTCCCTGCAAATTTTGATTTATGAGCGAAATTGAATTGGTTCTTTTTTTAAAATAGAAATAATTTTCTAAAATCAAACTCTGAACTCTTTTCGTGACAAGTAACAGAGGAAACTCATATGATGAAAAATCATGAGATATGGTATGATGACAATAATACTTGGGACTGTAACTTCTAATTGTAACAGATGAAATCCTTAAGAATCCCATCTAAAAATTAGAATATCATTGATGGAAATATCTAAACGCGAGGATGACTTATCGATAGAAAAGATGGATGTTGAATGTGACGTATTAGGTAAACTAAACCATCTCATAAATGAAAAATTGGAATTAAAAACTTTGAGAGAGAAAATTCAGGAATCATATGAAAAACATTCGCAGCGAATGGAAACACTCCAAATTATACACTAAAAAGTAGATCATTTTTCAAACTTTTTTTCTAAATCTTTAAATTAATTATTCATGTAAAAATCTGTAATTGGAAGAAATTGAAGAGTATCGTGAAGAAATGATTAATCAAAAAGAAGAATATGAAAAATGGAAAAAGAAACAAGGTGATTCTGATCTTATGTTTAATGAAAAAGATAACAAGCAAAAAGATAACAAGGAAAAGGATTAGGTTCTAATTTATTTTTGATTTCATTCTAATCTCAGAATTGATCTGAAATATTAGAATTTTGGCTAAGAATGTTTATGAATGAATAGCCATAATTTATCGTCGAACACATAACTCTCAGAACAAATTAGGTGGAACACAATGCATAAAGATCAAAAATTAAGGTATTTCTTTTAATACCGTGGCATACAACAAAATGCCGAGAACCCCGTGACGTTAAACAACGCAGTTATTGCTGGAATGATTGTAGGAATTATAGTGGCAGTAATAATGTCATCTGCTGCATTAGTGATGCTTGTTAACCTAAATGATAAAGCAGATACGGCTATAGACAATGAGCAGAATGAAAACTTGGTGGTTGGAGCACCAGGTATTGATAAAAACGAGTTTTATATTTTCACACAAGAATTAAACGCAGATGAGGAAAAACTAGGCGTACCAGTAGCAGTATTCTCGTTAACAGAAATTGTAGTCCATAAAGGAGACAACGTCACGATTCACTTTATCAACACAGCAGAAGAACCCGACGATCGACATTCTTTCACCTTAGAATCCCCATACAAAATGAATTATGATCTAGCTGGTGGGGAAAATACTAAATTTAGTTTTACAGCTGACACGGTAGGCACATTCACCTATTATTGCACATATGATCTACCAAGTATGGTCGGACAACTTGTAGTATTACCATAATCTAGATTTTTATTTTCTAATTTATTTTTTAATAACTAGAGTTTAAGACCGAATCCGCTTGGGAGTTTCGGTGACAACTCTAGTTTTGAGATGACTATTTTACCTTCAATAGAATTTGTATTAACTACTATTATGTTCAAAAGATACTACAAAAAAACTATATTTTTTTATTTTCTAATCACTTTTTGATTTTCATAACAAAATAATAATAAGATTAAGGACTTTTCCAATGATTAGCACTCTCTAAGAAAATCTGACCGTATTTTTTAGCAATGGTATATTCAGTATCCCATGTTACCACACCTTTCATCAATAACTCACTGACTTCATAAAAATAATTTTCAAGATTAGGAGGGCTGATAACTAGAAACTCTCCACCCCCATCTCCTACACTGAACTTGTGAGGTATTCCCTTTGGAACTATCACCGTATCACCTGCAACTGCATCTAAATTTGTGTTTCCAATTAGAAATTTGTAATTTCCATTGATTATGTGAAAACTTTCAGGATTTTTAGGATGAATGTGTAATTCAGGACCAACATTGGGTGGATGTACAAAATGGATTATGGTATACACTCCATCTGTTTCAGCGGTGAGAACTTTGATGGTCATCTTTGTTCCATGAAAGTCAAGTGTTACATTTTTCATGAATTAATCGTGAACACATTGATATAAAATCTAGCAGAATTTCTCCAAATATATAAAATCTAAAAAGAACTAATCTTTTTTCTTGTCAATTGAACCACCCTGACCATAAATTGCAGTCATGGTATAGCTACTAGTTATTCCGTTAACTGATCTTATCTTTCTTACTGCAGCATCCATCTCATCGGGGAGATTACCTGTGACTTTAACAATAATGTCGTATTTTCCCATTATGCCATTAACCTCAATCACTTCGGGAATTTTGCTTAGATCTCCAATAATGTTTTTTTCTTGTGTAGGCATACAATTTAACAAAATGTATGCAAGCATATCTTTCATGTATTTGGAAACCATTTAAATCCTCATTTTCATACAAATTTCAGAGAATTGTTGGCATTTTGTTCTAAAATGCAAATATATTCAAAACATATTTTCTAAAAATATCTATGGAAACTAGATGCTCGCGTTGTAACTGTCTTCCTTCAGAATGCAGAATCAGTGGTAACCCATATGATTGTCCTAATTGTACTTGGACTCAATGCGACTGTTGGGAAGAAAATAATGGAGATACATAGTGTATTGAAATTAACCTTTAAGAATGTGGAATAATTTGTAAAAATAATCTAAGTGCAGATAAAAATTGAATATATTTTTTCCATTTTGACTTTGAAATATTTTGTTTAGTTGATTCGAATTATTCCTTTTTCCACCAAAAATTGGATGCCTTTTACAAAGTCTTGATCAGATATTTGCCCGTCTGCCCACCACTTGGCATTATTTTTTATCCATTCTGGAACTTTGGACTCTGAAATTCCTGAAGAACTTGCAGGAAGATCTGGAATATTCATGATCTTCTCTTTTATCATAAATTCAATGCCTTTGGTGAAATCAGATTGTCCTATCGATCCTTCTCCATACCATTTTGCATTATTTTTAATCCAATCCGGGATTACTAGCGTATCTGAAGCTTGTTTTGTAGGTTGGAATGAAATTACAATAGTCTCCAGGATGCTGTCCTGACTTGAATTTATTTTGTAATCTAGAAAATAAATATCTGACAGTGAAATATTTGCATCACATTGGTTGTCTCTGCAGAGAAACAATTTACCTTCTGAAATGTTGGTTCCTAAAGCAAGTGCGTCAAGAATAGCCGGCGATGATTTATCAACTTTTTTAATTAGAGTGAGTTTGGGATTGTCGGCAAATTCAACATTAGTCTTTATTGTAGAACCTGCTATAAAATCAAGATCTGTTTCATTGTATTGAACAGATTGTAATTGAATCAATCCTTCATTACCATTTATTGTAGCGCTTCCCTGCATTCCTTCTATTTTCAGATAATAGTCTGCTTGTGAAGAATATGAATTTGATACAAGTGTCTGACTAGCAAAAAAAGAAAGAACGAAAATAACAGAGAATAAGATTAATTTTTTCAATTAATAATATACAAAGCATGCCATTAATTAAACAATAGTAAAATCAATCAAAGAGATTATAAACATCCTCAAGCAATAAATTATATTGTTTAAATCTTGGTTACTGCCAATCATATTTGCAATTATAATTACTTCGGGTTTTGGATCTGCCTTTGCAGCATCTGACTATTTTCTAAAAATAGATGGAGTTGATGGGGAATCCTCTGATCAAAGTCACAAAGGAGAAATTTCAATTGAATCATTTTCCTGGGGAATGTCAAATTCTGGTTCAATGGCTGGTGGTGGTGCAGGCGCAGGTAAAGTCCAATTCCAAGATTTCCACTTTACAAAAACAGTTGATAAATCTTCACCAGTATTGATGGAAAAAGTTGCAACCGGGGAGCACATAAAGGATGTAAAGCTAACTCTGAGAAAGGCAGGCTCTGAACAACAGACGTATCTAGTAATTACATTAAAAGAAGTCATGGTGTCGTCTTATTCTGCTTCTGGAAGTACGGGGGATGCACCAGTTGAAGAAATATCACTAAATTTTGAAAAAATTGAGATGGAGTATATTTCACAAAATCCAGATGGTACAGCATCTGAGTCACACAAGTCTAAAGAATTAACTGGTCACGTTACCCTGATTAAGTAAACACTATCTCTGTCTGCTTAAAAGAATCTATCCAACTTTATCAAATATGCAACATGAAACAAACATCTCTTATGATACCAGTTTTCATAAATTATTCTTGCAACATCATACCTTAGACTCTTTTTACATCTACAACAGGTGATGATCATGAAATTAATAGTTGAATTTAGAGTTTAATTGGATGGGTTATTGTGAAATATCACTCTTGATTTGCTAGGAAATTTCTATTATCCAAAGAATTCTACTAATTATGGAAACTTCTAATTACTCCTTTCAAATTTGGTAAATCATGTTAAAATTCAAATGTAAAGATGTTGGATTTGATTGTGGTTTTGTAGCAAAGGGTGCAACTGAGGAAGAAATTCTCGGTAAATGTGCCACTCATGCAACACAGGATCACAACATGAAACCTGAAGATATCACCGATGAATTGAAAGGTAAAATCAAATCCAAAATTCACAAATCATGGTTTTGATCTTACACTTTGATCAAAATAAAACCTAGATAAAACATGAATTATTTCTTTATGACGACATCTAGCACAAATCTAAAGCAGATTCCAATTCATTTTTTATTTTTTTAACTCTTTTCTGGTTCTCAGACTTTTCATCAAATAATACAAACACTATTTTTGTATGTAAATTTATAAAAAATAATAATTATTAAGAAAGCAATCTCATATCGATGATTTGCCAAATCAAAATAAAGTAAAGATTTTATAAACTTGTAAATTGGTTTTGAGTGGTTCTAGAAATGTCTGTAGGAGATCAAAAAATTAGTCGTTCAGCATGGCTTGTTCTTGGCACACTAAGTTGTTTGGGTCTTATTGCAATGTATGCCGAAACAATGGTTCTTCCCGCAATTCCCACACTCATAGTGGACTTTAACATGCCATATAGTACATCATCTTGGATTTTATCATCATACTTGATTGCAGGTGCAGTTGCAACACCAATTGTCGGTAAGATATCTGATATGTATGGTAGAAAGAAAATTTTGTTGATTGTATTGTCGATTTACTCTGTAGGTATTTTGGCCGGAGGGTTTGCCAACAGCTTACCGTTCATGCTTGCTGCACGAGCAGCTCAGGGGGTAGGAATTTCAATGTTTCCAATAGCGTTTGGCATAATTAGAGAAGTATTACCAGAAAAAAAATTAGCAGTTGGACAGTCAATATTTACTGCAACATTTCCTGCAGGTGCCACAATAGGGTTATTGGCAGGTGCAAACATAATTCAAATCTATGGATGGCATGCAACATTCTTTACAGTGTTTCCTATCGCAGTAATCCTCGGATTATTTATTTTAAAATTTATTCATGTTGGGCCTTTGCCAAAAATTGCTCAAAACAAAATGTCAATAGACATCAAAGGATCTGTCTTTCTTGCCATTACGATAATTTCATTTTTGATGGGTATCTCTTTTCTTGAAAATAATACCGGGAGCTTTGGATCAATCATCTTTTTTGCAGTTGCCCTAGTTTCATTAATAGTTTTTATTGTGATAGAAAAAAGAACCGAATTCCCGTTAATTGACTTTGAACTATTAACTAACAAAATGCTTCTCTTTGGGATACTAATTCTCCTCATAGTCGGATTGTGTACTTTTATGGTGTATCAAACAATACCTATAATGATACAAAGCCCTCAACCACTTGGCTTTGGAGGCACAGAGATCACAACTGCAACAATTCAACTTCCCTTTATGCTTATTTTCTTAATTGGAAGTATTGCATCAGGTTTTGCACTAGAAAAAATAGGAAACAAAAGACTTACTGTAATTGGAACCATAGTGGGCACTATTGGATTTTTTAGCCTATTTTTGTTCCACTCTACTGACTATGTGGTGACAATTACCCTTGCAATAATTGCTGCAGGATTATCCCTTGCATTCATTGGTGGATTTAACATCGTTTTATTATCAACATCAATCCAGTTTGCAGGAATTGCGCTTGGGATGACCTTGCTTCTTAATTTAATCGGTCAATCAATTGGACCATCAATAGCCGGAATGTTTCAGCAGATGAACAGATCTACAATTGATGGAATTTTGGGTACCTTCCCAACACCTGAGGCCTACAATTTAATTTTTTTTACGGCCTTTGCAATATCTTTAACGTCTATTATTTTTGCCATATCATTAAACAAAAAAGTTACAGCCTAGAATATATTTATAAAAAATTTCACTTTCAGTTAGATTACTCTCTTTGATTTCAATGCCTACCCTATGTTTTTGTTTAAACTCTTAAAATAATCCTACATTTTTGACATAATATGTCATCTGAATTTGACACTGTCTTCATCTGACATATTTTACACGTGGGGTTTGATGACAATCACCACTGGATTTTTTCACATGCTTTTAAAAGATTGGAAGCAATCATACGAGATAAAACTCAGAAATTTTCTCATTACAATAAAATGTAAAAATAAAGACGAACAAAATAATCAATGAAACAGAGAATGATGAGGGCCATTTTTAGTTCCATCTTTATTTCACACACTTATTTTGTCTAA
>Ga0315297_10002544_pt1 | contig 11558 bp, 8 predicted proteins | sample YL17G15_0_MG_FD_203628 | JGI IMG/M metagenome (GOLD analysis project Ga0315297, IMG submission 203628) | Sediment microbial communities from Yellowstone Lake, YNP, Wyoming, USA - YL17G15_0 | ecosystem: Environmental > Aquatic > Freshwater > Lake > Sediment | place: USA: Wyoming | collected... | reverse complement strand
GTCTACCTTCGGAGCGATCTCATCCTTATCGAGCAGATGAATCTCAGAGGTCAGAACCGGACCTGTCCCACCCCAACCCGCTTGCCCACGAAGGTTCTTCGCCGGCTCTAGCCACACCTGAAAGTTCGCAACGCCCCAAGCGTCGCCAGGTTGCGGACCCTGGTAATCAACTCCCACAACCCGCACTTGGACGTTAGACAAGTACGCAGCGCCTGCCGGTACTTTAACTTCCTGATCGACGAGATCAAGATACGAACCTCCGCCGGACGTAGTAACGGGAAAGACTTGAGCGCTGTGGAAAACGCCGCCGAAGTTCGCAAAGTTGAAAACCAACTCTGTGTTCATCGCGACCGAGGTCGCGGGTCGCAGGTGTCTATAGCGAAACCGCGCTCGAACAAGCTGCCCTGGCACCACCGGTGCGTTTAGCGCCTGATGAATGGAGGCGTCGGCGACACCAAGATTGGCCACATAGGTGACAACTATCGAATTGGGTGAAAGAGAATCGGTAGCTGTGAGGAGGGTTCCTGTGCTGTCGATTCTGAAACCTAGTCTGGCGGTGTTGCTCGACTTAAGAACCCACCCAAATATTTGGGTGTAGATTCCTGTTGTATCGACGAATGCGGGATTGAGAACTCCGTCGACAACAGGACCCCAGTTCGATTCGGAGACAATTGCACCGAGATCGACATGTAGAGGCTGCCAGCCTTGCGTGTCTGATGATTGATCTAGCCAGTTGTGATCTCTACGAACATGCGAAATGTTGGCTGCAGGGATAACACCTGAGACCGGCGTAGTGACTGTCCCCAACACGACCAAGCCGTCTGTTACACGGGCCGAAGTCCACTCCGCAACAGTGTAGGCTTTGATTTCTCCAGTGGTCGGGGCGCCAATGACGTAATTCGAGGAGATCGCGATAACCCACTCAGTCGAAGGCGGAAGGACAACCGCGAAGTCTCCACCCGTGCGTCGAATGGTAAGTGCGTGCCGACCTGTATCCGTTGACCCGGTAGTAAAGTGAGCAACGTGGTCGCCCGCATCGGGATCCGCAGCGATAGTAACCGTCAGGGCAGACCCGTTCGTCGTCAGACGAAAACCACGATAAGTACCACGCGGTACCACGCCTACCATCTTGGCGTTCAGGCCCTCGGTGACGTACGGCTCCTGATAGCGAACCTTGATTTCGCCGATCGCAGCATTCAGAACGGAAAGAGTCGTAGGCATCGAAAGGCTCCTAGAACGTCACGCGGAAGTCGTTCTCGATTTGCTTAGTGTTGTTCTTCGTTTCGACAGTAAACGTGCCGTATAGAAGCATCAACTGACCAACACCGGAAGGATGATCTGAGAAAACACCCAGCTCCCACATATCCGGACCAGTCCCCGTAATCGGAAGTACAGGTCCGCCCGGCGGCGTACTAGGCACACCCGCGATGTCGTTGAAGTCCGCGAAGTCCAAAACACATCGAATTTTCAGCGTCGAAGGTGTTTCAAACGAAAAATCTCCCAAGATGAGACTCTTTTCGAAGAAGTAGATGTTCCCGAGAAGCGACGTGTAACGCTTACTAATCAAAGGCCGCGCAGCATCTAGGATAACGTCGAGGTCGGTCAAAGTCGGATCCGGAACACGCGGGACAGGGCCTCCTCCGGGGTTGATCCAACCGCCTCGTCCGATTTTGAAAGAACGGATAAGCGGGTTCCAGTTGCCGGGCGAAGACACGCCGGCAGAAATACCAAGCAGCGTTCCGAAGAACTGCGGCCAGTACTGCCTCGCTCCGTCCGTAACTGTTGCAATAACAACCGCCATCTTCGCTCCCTTTACCCGTTGATCTCGCCCGTCATGCCCGCTTGAACAATAGTCGGGGACCCGTCATCCCCGATAAATGACGCTCCGGTATTGCCGTACTCTAGCCAAGTGATCTTGTGATAACCCAGGCCGGGGTAGCCCAAATACGACGATGGAAGATTGCTCTGTTGAGTGTCCCCTCCAACACCCATGATATTGGCGCTGGAGACTGTCGTAGAATCGATTCCAACGCCTGACGTTGCGGCAGCACCTGCACCGGAACCCGCCAGAATACTCATTGCGTCCGCAGAAAGCGGGAGAGCTGCGTCCCCAGTCACATACTCAAAAGCGTTCGCTGCGCTGCCATTCGTCGCACGATAAGCCGCGGTTGTGTACGCCCACGTATTGGTCGCTTCCGTAACCTTGAGCTTACGAAGCTGGCGATTGAAGTGATTCCAAACAAAGCGCTGGAGATCACTATCCTCGGTCGTCGTCGCAGCGGAAGCTCTGATCGTCCCTACGAAGAGGCGCGTAGTATCGCCCGACTTGACTAGAACACCGTCCTGCCGAACGAGCGCCGTAGCGCGCGCAGTATCGGTCGTCCAAGCCGCAGACAGCTCCAGAACCACCGCAGAACCGCTCCAGTACGCAAAGACGTCGTAGTTCTTCCCAGAGGTAAGCCCGGCCAGGGTCAAAGAGACTTCAGCCGTTGAGAACGTCGTCCAAACGCTTCCGTACCGGAGGTTGATGGAACCCGACAAATACGGCGTGAGGTAGAGCGTACTCGCGCCCACCACGTCTGCCGAAGTGACAGGAACAGCGGTCGTGAGAGAAAGACGAAGGCCGCTCATCTCGGATACCGAAGGTGATGGATCTGTGTTGATGGTCGCATTCAGGCCTGGTCCGTCCGGTACTACCCAATCGCCGAGAAGAATGTCGTAATACGCCTGCAAAGAGGCGATCATTATCGCGTAAAGCTCGCGAACCGAGATACTAGCCGTAAGAATCAGCTGAGTCGACAGAACTCTGCGGAAGAGCGGAACCAACTCCACGTGAATCGGCTTCACCTCGGTTTTTAGCCGGGCGATTACGCGCTCCAGAACTTTTTCGAGAGCGATCCCCGTCTCCTTAGTGATGGTCCCTTCCTCGATGATCGCTAGAACATTGCTCGACTTGCAATAGTCGCAACTCTCTTGAACTTCACAGAGGTAAACCAGCTCTGCTGGTCCCAAAGTAGGAACGACTGACGAAAACACTTTGAAGGTGAAGTCGTTGGGCGGAGGGCCTGGAACATTAACAGGAAGGGTCTCCACATAGAAGCTATCGATCGGTACTGCAGGAGCTGCGGGGATGTCGATCCTCCACTTACCCACCGCACCGATGACGCTCATGTCGATGAACGTTCCTGGAGGAATAGGTACCTGCGTACAGGTCGCATTCACATCATAGAAGATCGGTACTCCGGTGGACACCGCAGGAGAAACTGAGTTGATGTTGATGCGAACATGATTGGTGAAGACAGGATCCCAGCAGTAGGTGTCCACCAAGAAGTGCGTCACGCCTACGCCCGCCTGCATCATCTCCGCATTCACATCATCAAAGAGAGGACGCGAGGGGGGCAAGATCGTGTAGATCCGCACCAGGTTCCAGAGAATCGTTGGTAGCACCAACGTGCCCAGTACGCCGTTATCCGGTAATGAAGCCGCTATCTCCTCCAACTCCACGGTCAGAGGGTCTACAAAAATACTGATCGTGTAGATTCTGTCGTTAGCCGGATTGTTCGCATTGAGAATTCGAAGACCCACGCCAACGTCGGAGGGCTTGAAAATAGCCGTAGGCGATGTAAAGCGCGTGAACCCAGCTGACATGAACAACCGGCCGTTTGCTCCGAATCGACCAACACCTGTCTCTCCTACGACGTAAACGCTGTCCGAAGGGAGCGTCGCTCCCAGTGCTGTACCAATGCGGTACAACTCGTAGATGAAAACATCGAAGCCACTAATATCCCCGATGATTTCGTAGGCCTTACGAAGACCTTTGAGGTCTAACCACTGAGTGACATTTTCGACCCAACTCCGTTGGCGAGCTTCGCTCTCACGCGTGTCAATCTGAATGCCGAAGTCCTGAGCCAGGTACTGGATCATGGATGGCGCGGCAACTTCTACCTGTAAGAAGTCACCGAACGTGGACAGAGTCCGAACCTCCCAGTCCAATCCAGCTTCAATCACCAAAGGGGTCGAAACCACCAGCGTGATCAAGTTGACGTTCAGAACGGAAGCGATCTTGTGAGCGGCGTCTTGGCCGAGCAAAGATCCGCGAATAACGACAACTTTGCCAACATCGTTGCTCGAAAACTGCCCTGTATTGGTCTGAACGGTGGTCGGACCAACGATAGCGAGGTCTACACCCTCCTGCTCAATCAACGTCAGAGGCGGAGCCGCAGCAATAAGTTGTAGTTGGGGGAAGGGCAACAAAGCCCAAACAAGCGGGCCGGGATCTGGAAATAGCCTAGCCCCCGGAATAGTCGCGAAGGGGGAAGAAGCGGCCACCCCAGTACCAAGCCCCGTAAAAGAAGCTGAAACCAAAGCTGCGGCCATCAACGAAGCATTCACAGCTGTTGCGACTTGCGCAGCGGTGCTGATCTGCACCCCAGACGGATTCGTCTGAAGAAAAACCGTTATCTCGTTCGCGCTAACCGAAACGGACAAAGGAGTATTAAACCCCTCCGCAAGATGCTGAACCCGAACCCCCGCCACACCGATTTGGAAAGTGTAGATAACCCCTGCATTCGTATCCAAACCGATCTGCAATGGGGTGTGCAGCTGCAGGATGGAGGGGTTAAACGCGTCTACGAAGAAGATCTCGTACTTGCCGTTGTTAAACGGGAGGGTCGAACTAGAAATCGTTAGAGGCTTACCCACTTCGTGCTGAGTGAAGGGAACCTCCACTTGGAAGCGGCCGTCCGCGAGAACAATCCCCTCTTTACCTTCCTGCAGCGTAAGGGTCTGTGTTTGACCGGCTACAGGGAAAAACTGCTGACGAGCGTAGACCTCGAACTGCGAAGAACCATCGAAGAGCACCCAACCGGAGGTCACCTTCGAAACATCGCCGCTCCGGATCTCAACCGTCAAAATACCTGCAGGGGTTGTGGGTAGCGCCTGCACTTGCCAACGAAGAGGCCCCACATCCACTACCAGAGGGGGATCACAGCGCACTGTGTTGGCGTTAATAATCTCCGCTATCTGAAAAGTGCGGTTGTTAATCGGAATCGCCGAACTGGACAGCGTCAGCTGTTTGCCCAGATCTTCTGGACGAAACCGGGCCGAAGGTGCCATAAATTTCCGCACAGCATCGATGGAGCCGTCCACTCCTCGCTGCTCGATCTTCGTTTCCTCGATCTTCAACGGACCAAGCCGCAACAACGATACTTCGTTGTACTGAGTACGAACGGTCAGCGGATCGCGGAGCGTTCTCCAATCAGTGATTTTCTGGGCTAGGAGATCAAACGAATAGCGAAGACTCTCTGTCCAAGTCTCCAACGAACGATCGTTGTTAGCGTCTTGGTCCTTGTACAGGCTCGGCAAAAAGTCGAACAAAACCTGGCGAGACCACGGCCATTTGCCGAAAGGTTCGTGTCCGAACGGGCCGTCTCCAAAGCCGGGCATTTCTCAACCTTTTTACCGCAGGGAGACAACAACTTCTACATCAAACAGGAAGTAACCACTAAGGGCCTGGCTTGAGCGTGAGTCCTGAGCCTTCAAGGGCAGTGAACTCAGCGAACACCGGGCTGTCCGGCCAGATGCGGACGTAGCCAGTCCACACGTCAGGGTCGTTGATGTCCTGCTGCGTGGTCAGCTCGATGACGTTGTTCGAGGGGATGCGGGCAAGGGCCGTGATGTGGTCGCGTTCGGTAAGGGTCATGGGTGTCTCCGCGTATTAGCTCCTGTTCAACGCCCAGAACACAGTATCGACAAGCGGCCCACCGAACGGAGGAATACCGGGGTAGGGCGTCGCGATGTCGATTCTCGTCACCTCCCAGGTGACGTAGACGGCCGGACCTGGAGGGGCTCCAGAGTCTCTTGCCCTCATCATGAAGAAGTTGGGTGAGCAGGGTGAGAGGAAGCGCTGAGCCGAGCTGCTCTGCGCTGCATCTGTCTTGAAGGGCGACGTGAGCCGGCTTCCGGCGCAAGACTGCGCTCCGGCCGTGGGGAACGGCGCTGTAAAGCTCTCTCCGGTGAAGTTCGCCACGGCTTAGATGGTCGGCGACACGCCGCTCCACGGTGCCCAGATGTTCTGCGTTGAGGCCAAGTTCGCCCCGCCGATGAAGACCTTGTCCTTGGTGCCCACGGTGTCGGCCGTGTCCATGCTGTTGCGGATTACGCTGCCGTAGCTGAACAACGTAGAGGCGCCCTTGACGCCCACGGGGGCGACGGAAGCTCCCTGCCGTACCCACCACGCGGGTAGAAGACTGTCCTTCGAGGTGAAGGGGTTGGTGCCGGTGCTTAGGGTGCCGCCGACGATCGAACCGGAGGTGTGGCCGTAGGGGATCATGGCGACGCGCTGGTTGTTACTCACGAGCGATGCTTGAGCAAGGCTCGTGGCACCGAGCCACGCCCGCCCGTCTGCCGGGTTGGTGGTGGTCGTCATGATGCCACCGAGAAACCCGAACGTCTGTTGGTAGCCGTAGCCCACCGATGATGCGGCGATGGCCGAGACGTACATGACAGCGGGGTCGACATCCGCAGACGGGTAGCTACCCGTCGCCATGACATCGAGGAAGAGGCCGTTCTGAAGACTCGTCGAGCCCGTGAGCACGGCGAAGGCGTTGAAGCTGTAGAACTCGGCCGACCCTCCGCAGGCGATGTGCCAGCGGAAGCCACCGTCCACGGGGAACCAACTCGCGAGCGGGGTCGCCGCAGTTCCGGCGCCGATCATGTAGACCTCATCGGTCGAAGTCGGAGCCAATGAAAACGTGGGGGAGCCTCCCGAAAAGAGAGCGGAGGCAGAATACTTGATCTGCCAACCACGGTCGTTGGTCGTCCCTCGCTGGAAGACCAACTCACGGACCTGCCCGCTCACGGCTGGGGCCGCCATGCGAACCCATGCGGCACTATTGCCCAGCCCGTTCGCACCAGATGCGCCGCTGGTGACGGCTCCTGCGCTGTGGAGGGAAAGACCGTCACCGCTGTCCACCTGCGACCAGCCCGCTGCGACGAGTGCAGTGACCAACTGGTACATTGCGACGGCGCCAGTCGCCGGGGTGTTGTTGACTGAAAAGTTGTACGCCATTTTCTACTCCCTCACGACCAGATGATGCGCAGATGCGCGTTAGAACAAGTCACGAAGTCGGCCGGGGCTCCAGCACTACGCAAGAGCCTCAGCTCGTACTCACTCGCGACATCCGTACGAATGTTTCCCGGAGAGACGCCTACGGTCAGCGCTGCGGAGATGATGGTCCCGAAGAGGGTTCGATCGCCTTCTGCCGTGTTGGAGATCGCCGCACCGGTCACCATCACTCCGTTAGTGACATCCCAAAGCTGTACGTTTGCTACCGCAGCTGGCGCTGAAGACTGAAGCGTCGCCACCAGGAAGAGCTGTTTCGTACCCGCAGGTAGTAGCGCGAGATTGAACTCTCTCGCTCCGATGACCTCACCGGGCGTGAGTACGGTAGTACTTCTGACGTGCCCGACGAAGTGAACCTCCGTGTACGAAACTTGGGCCGCGATGATGTCGGCCTTGAGCTGCGCGAGAGATCCTGCGGTGATGATGAGCGTGACGGCCGCGCCGTTGAGATGGCTCGCTGCCGTTGTCCCCTCAGCCCCGCGAACTACCGTGAAGGAACCGGACACCGCGGTCACGAGCATCAGCTCGGTATCCACCAAGATTCTGAACGTGCCGACGCTCGGGAACCCCACCGTGCTCACGACTGGGATGGTCGTGACGGCGTTGTTGATACCCGCATTGAGCGCAGTAGAGATCTTGTTTGCGAACTGTTCCATGAAGGACTCCCGAGGTTACCCTAAACAGAGCCCGGCTGGATGTTGCTGAGACCGCTGAGCACATCTCCAAGCTGCCCGGTGAACGAAGAGTAGGTGTAGAGACCTCGACCGCTTTCACCACTCGCCTTCCCATCAGGGTTTGTGACAACAACATTCTTTACGCCCAGTGACCCCGCCGGAGTCACGCAGGTGAGTAGGCTGGGCGACACAAAGACAACGCTCGTGGCAGGGACGCCTCCGATGGTGACGGTACAACCGCTCACGAAGTTCTGACCTCGGAGAGCGGAGATCGGCGTCGAGCCTGCGACAGGTCCGATGGCTGGGAGGCAGGAGACAAGAAGCGGTTCGGGGATGTCACCCACGAAGTACTCCTCTGCGATCTCCCACTCATCCTCAACGGTGATGTTCGTGAGGTTGTCCCGAGCCGTGACGTAGCTGCGGGAGATCCAGCGAACAGGCGTCGAGCCGTTCCACCCCAAGAACTTGAAGTAGGTGACAGGCACGCGGGTCACGCCGTCCTGAACCCCCGCAAATGGGGCCGAGGACTTTCTTGCCTGGGAAGCTCCTTGGTCAACAGATGCCATGGTTCACCTCAGAAGCTTCCGCGCTTGAAAGGGTGAAAAGCCGCTCACTGGAACACGCACCACGAACTCGTCCTCGACGGTGATGTTGGTGAGTCCAGGTTGTGGCGGCGCATTGATCGCCGAGGTCCAGCGCACAGGCGTGCTGCCGTTCCAGCCGAGGAACCTTCGGAGGATGTACGTCTGAATGACGCCGTCACGCTTGCCCTGGAACACGAATGTGTCGGAGCGGTCGCCAGACCTACCCATGCCGGTTTCGTACGTGCCACTAGCCGTGGGCCTGCTAGACGTTGCTGAAGCTCCGAACCCGGTGCTGTAATTCGCGGCCTGTGTTGCTTGATGCGAAGCTGTGGAAGCTCCGAGCCCCGTGCTGTAGTTCGCGGCCCGCGTTGTCGGGCGCCTATCTAGGGTAGCTCCCTTGTTGGAGTCAAAACTGGCCTCTCGTTTGAAGGAAGCTTCGTTCCTTCTCGCTTGCGAAGCTCCTTGGTCGACCGAGGCCATAGATCACTCCGTTAGACAGTGGGGACCGTGGTGCCATCCCATGGTCCTGCGACCGTGGCGGAGACTGTCGTGGCCATCTGAACCCAGCTCTTGGTGTCGTAGGTGTCGGCCGCAGAGCCACCTTGAACCCAGTACATCCAACGCAGGGTACCCTTGCGCATCCTCTGGGCGTACTGCGTGGACACGACCCAGATCGGCTCACGAACAGCGGTTAGGACCGGAGCAGTAGCTACGCGATCTGTGGTGCCCGGCGTCTGGCCGATCACCATGCTTGTGAGGTTCATGAGGAGGAAGCCTTGAAAGGCCTGGTAGGCATCCCCCGTAGCGAACCCTCTCCTGCGCGAGCCGAAGAACGGCGTGTAAGCATTCACGGCGATGAGCCCGTGATAGAACGTCGAGTTTGTGGAACCCAGCTCGGCGCTGCGAATCGTACGCCCCGTAGTGCTTGGTACTGAGTCGTAGTTGGCGGCCCCTTGCTGCCAGTGGACGTAAGGGTCTACGTCACCCTCTTCTCCGTCATCACAACGCTGGAAGGCCGAGCCGATGTACGCCAGACCAGCCGCCGTGCTGATCGACAAGACGTAGCTACCGTCTTGCGAGACGCCGACGTCTTCGATGCAGTTTGCACACATCGCGTTGCAGACGCCGTAAGAGTCGGTGTTCGAGGAGCCGCTGAAGAGGCGCGTCTGGTTCGTGGCCAAAGTTGCCGGGGCACCCTGACCGCAGATGACGTAGGTGCCGACAGTCGGGAACCCGTTGACGGAGGGAACAGAGGACGAGGCTGCTCCTCCAGGGGCAACCGTCGCCGTGCATCCGGCAAGAGTCGCCATCTGCGAGAAGCGTCCAACCGTAGCTCCAGGAGTGCTCTCGTTCACGCTGTCGACGCACTGGAAGTACATGTGCCCGTGCGTGGCTGTAGAGCTGCCCTTCCAGATCACGAGTTCGCGCACGTACTCGATGGGGGTACCTGTCGGAACGATCGTGGCTCCGGACGTTGAACCGGTGATGGTGGCGGATGAACTCCAGCCACGAACAGCGGCGCCTGTCCCGCTCTTGCGTGGAGCGATGACGAGATGGCCAACGCCACCAGCCACGTCGGTCATGACACCGAGGATTTCTCCAGTGGCGCCGGACGTGGTCTGGACAACGTTCTCCCCTCGGAGAAAGGTGCCCGTGGGGACGCCTGACCCGATGGGGATCTTCATCGTGGAGGGGCCTTCGCCGCACCACCACGCTCCCGAGCCGGCTGTTCCCTGGAACGCAGCAGGCATCGTGTCCGTGATTGAAGACTTCTCTGTCCACGTCGCGGTGCCTGGAGTCGTCTCGGCAATCGCTGCCGGGTTCTCGATCTCCACCGAGGTCGCGGAGATGAACTTGGTGATGAGCCACGTACCAACGTTGGCCGCGTTCGTCGCTCCGGTGATGGCCAAGAAGCGTCCTTCTGAGGCCAGCACAAACCCGGTCAGACCCGTGATGACAGAGCGGCCTCCCTTGGCCGTAGTCGAGGGCGTGGCGATGGTGAAGGACACCGTCGCGGTCTGGGCTCCGACCTGAACGCCCCCGCCCCACTTGTCGAGGGATGGGTTGCCTGTCGTCTCCTTCGTTGTGCCATCCGAGCTAGCCTTGTAGCGCCAGCCAGCGGCCTTCAGACCACGAGTGAGCCTCCACCACGAGCTGATGAAATCACTCGAACCGGAGATGAGGGAAGCGTTGGGGATAACAGCGTTAGGCATGATCGTCTTCCTTCAGGAGTATCCACCAGGGGTCGAGCCATCCCATGGACCAAGGGCGAACGCACCGAACTGGCCAACGTTGGCCGGTGCAGCGGAGATCCCAACGAAGAGCCCGTTGTCGTAGAGCGGCCCTGGCGTCACGCCTAGAATCGCAACCAGCCAACGCAGGCTGCCTTTGCGCATCTTCAGGCTGGTCTGCGTTGAGGTGACCCAGAGCTGCTCCTTGATCACCGTAAGCTCGGGCCTCGGAACGCACGCCACTCGCTCCTGGTTGTTCGTGGTGTACGCCATGATGGGTGCGGTGGTGTTACCCAACATGGACAAGTTGAACTCTTGGAAGGCGTCGCCAGAGGCCATCCCTCGCCGACGAAAGCCCCTGAGCGGAGTCTGGTTTGTGTCCCCCAGAATCGTCCAGTTGGTCCGCTGGTTCGGCACGACGTTCGATGACGTGCGCGTACCCGTGTAGGTCGTGGAGGAGGTGAAGCACGTGACGTAGGGATCTACATCTCCGTCTTCCGAGTTCTCACAGTACTGAAGCCCCGAGAAGCCGGCTGATTGTAGCGAGGTGTGTCCCGCCACGACGGCCCAGCTACCATCCTCCGAGACACCGGCCGTGCCGATGCAGTTGGCGCAGACTAGCTGCGACGAACCCAAGTTCGTGATGCCGTAGGTAGTGTCGTAGAAGTTGCCTGCGCTGGTGAGCGCTGAGTTGGTCCCGCCCGTGCCGGTATAGGCCAGGGTCCCCGGTACTGGGAACGTCCCTGTCGGCTGTCCTGGCGCTAGGGACGCGGTGACTGCGCCGGCCGTTGCCAGCGTGGAGAAACGACTCGCGGACTCGCCCACCGAGTCGATGCACTGGTAGTACACGTGACCCATGTACGCGTACGTTAGGGCGATGCCCTTGCTGATGACGATCTCTCGAATGAACTCGATGAGCGTCGCCGTAGGCGTGGCTGTCGCACCG
>Ga0315297_10002543_pt1 | contig 11559 bp, 10 predicted proteins | sample YL17G15_0_MG_FD_203628 | JGI IMG/M metagenome (GOLD analysis project Ga0315297, IMG submission 203628) | Sediment microbial communities from Yellowstone Lake, YNP, Wyoming, USA - YL17G15_0 | ecosystem: Environmental > Aquatic > Freshwater > Lake > Sediment | place: USA: Wyoming | collected... | reverse complement strand
CCACGCGTACGGCCTTCCGTGGCTTTCCCGAATGGATGTATGACGACGATCGCTGGAACGATTTCGCCTATACGCTGAACAGTACAACGGTCGAGCTCAGCGGGCGGCGTCTGGCTGTCGCGCTCGGACTGAAGCCTGGGCGGCTGGAGGCAGGCTACGAGGTCTTCACCCCGCCGGACAGCGCCTACGACCCGGTCAAGGTCCGCAACAAGCTCTGGGGCAACGCCGGGCCGCAGGCGATCGAGGCGAAGGAGCCACCTTACGCGCCAAGCTCGGTCGAGCGCGCCTCCTGGCAATTCCCCGCGCATGCCTGGCTGGATGAGATCTTGGGCAGGTTTCCCGGCCGTGTCGTGCTGGCCTTCATGCCGGCCCATATCGCCGCGCAACCGATTCCAGGCACCGAGGCGGCGGCAAAGGAAAGCGAATGCAAGGCCCGCATCGCGGCGCTGGCGCGCCGTCATGGCGCCTCCCCAGTGATCGACTTCCGCATAAGGTCCGAGATCACGTCCAACGACGCCAATTACTGGGACAAATTGCATTACCGGCTGGCGATCGCCGACCGCCTGCTGAGCGGCATCCAACGGGCGCTTGCCACCGGCCTGGGGGACCCAAACGGCGATTGGCGCCTCCTGGAAGAGCCAAGCGTGGAAGAGGCCGCCCATTAGCCGGTGCGGAAACCTGTATGATTGTTCATCATAGGCGCCGCAAACGCGCCACTTTTCTAAGGACAGCGTGTCGCATCGATGGTTGGTCCAACAGGAGTAGTTTGTTGGCACGGTCCCTGCTTCGCCTTATTCTGCAATTTCGGCCGCTCTCGCCGCCTGATCCGAGGAGTTCATAGGTGGTTCGGAAATTCCGTTTCGCGCTCCTGGGGCTTCTCGTTCTGGCCGTCATAGCGGCCGGCGCCACGATGGTGGGGCTGGCGCAAAGCGCGCCCGCATCGGAAGGCAACTCTGCCCTCTACGAGGATCTCAATCTGTTCGGCGCGGTGCTGGCGCGCATCCGCTCCAACTACGTCGAAAAGCCCGACGACAACAAGCTGATCGAGGACGCCATCAACGGCATGCTGACGGCGCTCGACCCGCATTCGACCTACATGAACGCCAAAGAATTCCGCGAGATGCAGGTGCAGACGCGGGGCGAGTTCGGCGGCCTCGGCATCGAAGTGATGATGGAGAACGGGGCGATCAAAGTCGTCTCCCCGATCGACGACACGCCGGCCTCGAAGGCAGGGATATTGAGCGGCGACCTCATCGTCGCGCTGGACAAGGAGCCGATCGAGGGCCTCACGCTGGAACAGGCGGTCGAGAAGATGCGCGGACCGATCAACGCGCCGATCACCCTTACCATCGAGCGCAAGGGCGTCGACAATTCCTTCGACGTGACCATGGTCCGCGACGTGATCCGCATCAAGCCGGTGAAATACCAGGCTGAGGACGACGTAGGCTACGTGCACATCACCAGCTTCAACGAGCAGACCACGTCGGAGCTCGAAAAGGCCATCAGCGAGCTGAAGAAGACGATCGGCCCGAAGCTCAAGGGCTACGTCATCGACCTCCGCAACGATCCCGGCGGATTGCTCGATCAAGCCATCTCCGTTTCCGATGCCTTTCTCAACCAAGGCGCCATCGTGCTCACCAAGGGGCGCAATCCTGAAGAGACGCAACGCGCCAATGCGCGGCCGGGCGACATCACGGACGGCAAGGATCTCGTGGTTCTGATCAATGGCGGCTCGGCTTCCGCTTCGGAGATCGTCGCGGGCGCGCTCCAGGATCACAATAGAGCAACCCTGGTGGGCACCCGCTCTTTCGGCAAAGGCTCGGTGCAGACCATCATTCCGCTCGGAGGCGGCGGGGCGCTCAGGCTCACCACGGCGCGGTATTACACGCCGTCGGGCCGCTCGATCCAGGCCTTGGGCATCCAGCCCGAGGTCAAGGTCGAGGAGGAATTGCCCAAGGACCTCAACAAATCGGCGGCGAACGCCGTCGGCGAAGCCAATCTGCGCGGCCATCTCAAGAACGAGGCGGAGACGAAAGAAGACCCGGAAGAGGCCGGAAGCTCCTCCTATGTGCCTGAGGAAAAGGACAAGGACGCCCAGCTGATCTACGCTCTCGAGCTCCTGCGCGGCACGAAATCGGTCGACAAGAGCGGGGAGAAGAAGGCCGAGCTCAAGGTCAATTAGCCCCTCAGCGCTTCCCTTCGCGCCTGGCGGTGACGCGATAGCGCCGCAAAGGCCCCGCGCGGTCGAGAAAAACGAGTTCGAGCGTCACATCCAGCGGGTTCAAGTCCTCGGGCAGGAACAGCCAGGCGGTCACTTGCCCCTCGGCGGCGCGCGAGATGGTCCCGGCGCGGGCTTCATGCGGGCCGAGCACGAGGTCGAGCGGAATGCTGGTCGTGGCTTTGTCGGTGGTGGGATGGGACCAGACCTGGAAGTCGCCTTTCCGTGTGCTGACCGAGGTGATCGGAGCCATGAGCCGCGCCGATCTCGGCCGCACGCGTCTGAGCTCGTCCACGACCACGCCGTAGGGCGCCTGATTGGCGACGGCGACGTGGAGCTGGAACCAGCCCTTCTGCAGCTTCCTGAAGGTGGCCTTGATGGTCGGCTCGGCGCCGGCGCGGGTCGACCGCAAGGCGAATCGCACGGTCGAGGCGGCGATCAGAACGATCACCACGATCACGATCGCGAGCTGGAGGGCGAACGGTGGCGCTGGCATGGGCTGTTTCGTGCGGTCGGTTGAGCCGGTTAGAGCAAGACGTTGCGGGGAGAGCCGCCCATCTCTAAGCTCTTTCGCACATGGACTGGAGAGTCATATGCCGCATCGATTGCCTCGCTCGAAGAGACTGGCCCTGGTCCTCGCCGGAACGGCCGTTGTCGTCTTTGGCTTCTGTCTGTCCGCATGGCTCGGAACCGCGCGCGCCGCGCCCGCCTTTGCCTCGGGCCTCGTAAGCCAGGCGTCCCAAGTCACGCAGATCCGCATCTACCGGCGCGGGCGCCCTCCCATCTACCCCTATTATTACAATCCAGGCCGGCCCGGCGGTTACAGCTACTATTTCGGCTTCGTTCCTTACGCGAAGGGTAATATCGAGAATCAAGCGATCCAGCGGGGGCAATACCCGCAAGACATCGAGTGGCCTGCGGGCACGCCAGGGCCCCGTCCGGGCTGGGGGCCGAAAGCCGCCGATTGATGCGAGGGCGCACGCGGCTCAGCGCCTTCTCGCGAAGAATTGCTTCAGCAGGTTTGCGGCTTCGGTCTCGCGCAAGCCACCTATGACCTCCGGCGCATGATGACAGGTTGCTTGCGCGAAGAAGCGCGGACCATGCTCGACGGCGCCGCCTTTGGGATCGGCCGCGCCGAAATAGAGGCGGCGGATGCGGGCGAAGGAAATGGCGGCGGCGCACATGGCGCAAGGCTCCAGCGTCACATAGAGGTCGCAACCGATCAGCCGCTCGCTGCCCAGAAGCGCGCAGGCCGCGCGGATCGCCAGAAGCTCGGCATGGGCTGTTGGATCACGCAGCGCGAGCGTCCGGTTGCCGGCGCGCGCCAGCACCTCGCCGACGGCGCTCACCACGACGGCGCCGATCGGCACCTCGCCTGCCTCGCGCGCAGCTTCCGCCTCGGCGAGCGCGAGATCCATGGGCCGCGCGGCCTTGCCACTCTCGCCTCGATCTGCAAGCTTCGGTCTCATGAGCGGCAAAGTGGGGGTCAAGCGCGGGCAGGGTCAAGCCCCGCGGAAGGCGAAGGGGAAGCCGCAAGCGGCCGAGCCCAAGGACTCCATGCGGATCGCCAAGGCGATCGCCCATGCCGGGCTGTGCTCGCGGCGCGACGCCGAGGCCTGGATCGAAGCGGGCCGCGTCGCCGTGAACGGCAAGAAGCTGGCGACTCCCGCTTTTGTGGTTTCGCCCAGCGACAAGATCGTGGTCGACGGCAAGCCTTTGCCCGAGTCGCAGGCCGCGCGGCTCTGGCGCTATAACAAGAGGCGCGGCCTTCTCACCAGCCACAGGGACCCGCAAGGGCGGAAGACGGTGTTCGAGGCGCTGCCGCCCGAGCTGCCGCGCGTCGTCTCGGTGGGACGACTCGACATCAACACCGAAGGCTTGCTGCTGCTCACCACCGACGGCGCGCTCGCCCGGCATCTCGAGCTTCCGAGCACGGGCTGGCTCAGGCGCTATCGCGTGCGGGCGCATGGCCGCGTCACCCAGGAAGCGCTCGACCGGTTGCGCGACGGCGTCACCATCGACGGCGTGCATTACGGGCCGGTCGAGGCGCGCATCGACCGCGAGCAGGGGTCGAATATCTGGCTCATGCTCGGCTTGCGCGAAGGCAAGAACCGCGAGGTGAAGCGGCTCGCCGAGCATCTCGGGCTTACCGTCAATCGGCTCATCCGCGTGTCGTTCGGGCCGTTCGCGCTCGGCGATCTGGCCGAAGGCGCGGTCGAGGAGGTGAAGCGGCGCGTGCTGGCCGAGCAATTGGGCGCCAAGCTCGCGGAGGAGTTCGGCTTGTTCGATGCGGCCAAAGAGCGCCGGGGGCGTCGCCGATGAGCGCATGCGCATCGTAGCCGGCAAGTTCAAGGGCGCTAGCATAGAGGCGCCGAAGGGACTTGCCACGCGCCCGACTTCTGACCGCGTGCGCCAGGCCCTGTTCAATGTGCTCGAGCACGGCGCGCCTCGCTTCACCTTCGACGGCGCCCGCGTGCTGGACCTCTTCGCAGGGTCGGGCGCGCTCGGGCTCGAGGCGCTGTCACGCGGGGCGTGCTTCTGTCTCTTCGTCGAGGAGAGCGCCCAGGCGCGCGCTGCCATCCGCCGCAATGTCGAGGCGCTCGGCTTGACCGGAATCACCAAGATCTGGCGCCGCGACGCGACCAAGCTCGGCGAGGCGGGTAAGCTTCAGCCCTTCAATCTCATCTTCTGCGACCCGCCTTATGGGCAGGGCCTCGGGGAACGGGCGCTTGCCGAGGCGGTTAATATGGGGTGGGCTGAAGAAGGAGCCATCGCCGTTTGGGAAGAACGCGCCGATGCAGTCATCGCCTGGCCGGCCGGCTTCGAGGAGATCGACGCAAGGCGCTACGGCGACACCGCGATCGCCATCGCAAGGACCGGGCTTTGAAGGGATTTTCGGCCTTAACCCCGGAAAGCTCGGGCTATGCTTTAATGCCCGGAACGCGCCGCGAGGACCCTGCATGACCCTAAGAGCCTCGCTCGTCGTCCCTCTCCTCGTGAGGGCGCTTTGGGCAATCGGGGCGGGAACCGCCAGCTTCATCTCAGGGGTATGGCAGGGCGACGCCAATTACGATTCCGAGGGCAAGTTCTCCGATTGCACGATGACCGCGCAAGCGCAGAGCGGCATCCTGCTCGGCTTCGTCATCAGCAAGGATTACGACTGGGGGCTCGTGCTTGCCGACGAGACCCGCACGTTCGAGATGGGGACGACGGAAGCGGTCGTGCTCCTCATCGATGATAGAGACCCGATCGCGGCCATCGCCAAGGTGGTCGACGTGCACGGCATCGTCATCCCGCTCCTGAGCACCGATCCCGTGCTCGACGCGCTCCGCGAGGGGAAGGTGCTCACCATCGTGGCGGAGGGCTCCAAGATCAGCTTCAAATTGACCGGCACCAAGGATGCGATCGCGGCCCTGGCGGCTTGCGTCACGGAGCATCGCGGCTCGGAGAAGGTCTGATTGGCTGCGCGTCTCGCCTCTAGCGGCGGGAGAACAGCTTCTCGATATCGGCGAGCTTGAGCTCGATATAGGTCGGGCGGCCGTGGTTGCACTGGCCGGTGAAGGGCGTCTTCTCCATGTCGCGGAGCAGCGCGTTCATCTCCTCGGGGTTCAGCCGCCGCCCTGCCCTCACGCTGCCATGGCAAGCCATGGTGGAAAGAACATGATCGAGCCGCGCGGCAAGCAGGCGGGTCTCGCCGCTGTCCTCGGCCTCGGCCAGATCGGCGGCGAGATCGGCGAGCAGCCCCTTGACGTTGCAGGTGCCGAGCAGCGACGGCACCTCGCGCACCAGCACGGCGGCGGCGCCGAAGGGCTCGACCACGAGGCCGAGACGCTCAAGCTCGGCGGAGGCGGCACAAAGGTGGCCAGAGGCTTCGCCGTCGAGCTCGACCACTTCCGGGATGAGGAGCAGCTGGCGAGAGATGCCGCCATTGGTAAAGGCCCGCTTCAGGCGCTCATAGACCAGGCGCTCATGCGCCGCGTGCTGATCGACGATGACGAGCGCGTCCTCGGTCTCGGCGATAATGAAGGTGTCGTTGATCTGCGCCCGCGCCGCTCCGAGCGGATAGAGCGTGTCGGAGGCATCGTCCTCGGCGAGGCTCGCGCGCGTATCGGCGCTCGGCTCGGCAAGCGGCCCAAGCGGGGCCTGGCCGCGCTCGGCGAAGCCGAAGAAGCCCCTTCCGCCCGGCTGCGCCTGGTACGGGCGGTAGATCTCATCCGGCGTCGTGCCGTGGCTCTGCGGCGCCGCCATGCGTTGCAGGGCTGCCTGCGACAACGACGAGGTGGCGCGATGGCCCGCGGCGCCGAGCGCCTCCCTGAGCGCGCCGATGATGAGCGAGCGCACGCCGTTAGGGTCGCGGAACCTGAGTTCGGTCTTGGCGGGATGGACGTTCACGTCCACCTCGTCAGGCGGCATGGTCAGGAACAGCGCGAGCATGGGATAGCGCCCTTGCGGCACGAGATCGCCGTATGCGGCGCGCACCGTGCCGGCGAGAAGCTTGTCGCGCACGGGGCGGCCATTGACGGCGAGATAGAGCTGGAGGCTGTTCGGCCGGTGCAGCGTCGGCAGGCCGGCGAAGCCTTCGATCGACACGGGTCCGCGCATGGCGCGCACGGGAAGCGCGTCCTTGACGAAGTCCGGCCCGAGAATGCGACCTAGCCGGGCCAGCCCATGATCCATCAGCCCGGGCGGGCAGGCTTCGAGGCGAAAGGCGGTGCGCTCCTCGGTGGTGAGGCTGAAGGCGATCTCGGGCCGCGCCAGCGCAAGGCGCTTCACCATGTCGGCGATCGCCGCCGCCTCGACCCGCTCCGATTTCATGAATTTCAGCCGCGCGGGCGTCGCGTAGAACAGATCGCGCACTTCGACGCGGGTGCCCGCGGCGAGAGCGGCAGGCTTGAGCTTGGATTTGCGCCCCCCATCGACGGCGACCTCATAGGCCTCCGCCGCGCCTTGTGCGCGGCTCTGGATGGAGAGCCTGGCGACGGCGCCGATCGAGGGCAGCGCTTCCCCGCGGAAGCCAAGCGTCAGAATAGAGGACAGATCGTCACCGGCGAGCTTCGAGGTGGCGTGGCGCTCAACCGCAAGCGCTAGGTCGGACGCGCCCATGCCTGAGCCGTCGTCCGCCACGCGGATGAGCCGCAAGCCTCCGCCCGAGGTGGCGACGTCGATCCGGCTTGCGCCCGCGTCGACCGCGTTCTCGACCAGCTCCTTGACGACGCTCGCAGGCCGCTCGACGACCTCACCCGCGGCGATGCGGTTGACGAGGTTCGGCGGCAGCTGTCGTATGGGCATCTGATGCCTCGATCCGCTCGCCGGCGAGATACCGGCGGGTGAGTATTTTACCCGATTCTACCGCCGGCTGGTCGAATGGGTCGACGCCGAGAAGATGCGCCGCAAAGATGGTTTCCAGCATGAAATGCATCATCAGGGCGCCGAGCGATGTCTCGTCCAGAAGCTCGAGGTCGATGATGCGGACCGGGCGCCCTGCGGCGATGAGGGCCTGGGGAATCGCGCGCTGCTGCGCCGCCACCAAGTCTCCGGCGGCATGGCCGGCCAGATAGTCCGCGCCGGCCAGGCTCGCAAGGTCGGGCGCGATGCGGGGACCCGTGCCGTCGCATTTCTCACGAATGATCGTGATGAAATGCTGCGGCGCGCCGTCGAGATAAAGCTGAAGCTGACTGTGCTGGTCCACGGGGCCAAGCGCCGCTACCGGTGTCGTGCCCTGCCCGTTTTTGCCAAGGCTCTCACCCCAGAGCTGCACATACCAGGCGGCGAAGCGCGACAGGCGGTCGCTATAAGGAAGCATCACATTGGCACGGACGCCGCGTTCCTTGGCGAGGCCGATGGCGACGCTGGCGCCAATCGTAGGCGCAAAGTCGGCCGCGCTCTTGGCCTGAAGCATGGCTGCGACCACGGCGCCCGCGCCCTTCCTGAGCGCCTCGACATCGAGGCCGCGGCCGAGCGCCGGCAAGAGCCCGACATTGGTGAGCGCGGAGAAGCGGCCGCCGATATTGGGATCATGATCGAGCATGGGGATGGAGAAGCTCTCGCAGAGCGCACGCAAGCCGTTGGTCTTGCCGGGCTGGGCGGGCTCGGTCACGGCAAGGAACAGATCCGGGATCTGCGCCTCAAGCCCCGCCTTCCGCACGGCGTCGATGGCGGCGATGATCTGCACCAGCGTCTCGGGCGTGCCGCCCGACTTCGAGATGACGATGAAGCGCGACGTCTTGAGATCGAGGCCGGCGAGGCTGAGCTCGAGCGTGCGCGCATCGAGATTGTCGTAGAAGCGCGTGCGCGGGCGCGCCTCGCTGCCATGCTTGTCGTCGCCGGGGATGCCCCAACCGCCGAGCTGGGCCAGCGTCTGGCCGCCGAGGCTGGACCCACCCGTCCCGAAAAAGACGAGCGTGCGGGCGCCCTGGGTGAGCTTGTGCAGAGCCTCGCGGGCGAGCGCGATGTCGTCCCGCCATTCGGGCATGCGCAGCAAAGGCAGCGTGGATTTGGCGTAGGCTTCGCGCAAGGACGCAAGGCGCGGATCCAGCTTGGCAAGATTGGCGTCAAGCGCAGCCTGCGGCAGGCCCAGTCCGCCGATGGTCGCTTCCAGGCAGCCCTGAACGGATTGCGACAGCGACATGCTAGCCCGGGGCTGCCTGCGGCTTCGGCGCCACCGGCTTGCCGACGATGGTGGTGATGAGGCGGTCGGCCTCGATCAGGCGCTTGGCCACGCGGCTGATGTCCGCGAGGCTCACCTGCTCGATCAGCGCATTCCGCCGGTCGACGTAATCGATGCCGAGCTCCTCGATCTGGATCCACAGGAGCTGGCTGGCGATGCTCGACGACGATTCGAATCTGAGCGCATAGGCGCCGGTGAGATAGCTTTTCGCGTCTTCGAGCTCCTCGGCGGTGGGCCCCTGGTCGGCCAGCCGCCTCAGCTCGCTTTCGATCACTTCCAGCGACTGGCCGACCGCCTCGTTCTTGGTCGCGACATTGCCGACGAAGACGGCGCCGTGCTGGAAGGGAAACAAATTGGAGTGGACCGAATAAGCAAGCCCGCGCTTCTCGCGCACCTCCTCCATGAGCCGCGAGGAGAAACCGCCGCCGCCGAGGATATAGTTGAGCACGTAGGCCGCGATGAAATCGTCGTCCTTGCGGGCAATACCGCGATGGCCGAACTGCGCCACCGATTGCGGGACGTCCATCGCGATGATCTCGCGGGTGGGGCCGAGCGGCGGATTGGCCTCGGCCACCGGTGAAAGCGCGGCATTGCCGGGGAGATCGCCGAACATATGGTCGAGCGCACGCCCAAGGGTCTCGGCGTCGATGTCGCCGACCACCGAGATCACCAGCTTGTCGCGGGCGAAGACGCGGCCGACATAATTCTTGAGGTCGCCGGGCGACATCCCCGTGATCGAGGCCATGGTGCCCTTGATCGGGCGCCCGTAAGGATGGCTCGGGAAGGCAAGCCGGTCCCAGGCGAGCGAGGCCACGGTCTCGGGATCGTTCTCGTCGAATTTCAGCCCCGCCAGGATCTGGGTGCGCACGCGCTCGACCGCGTCCTGGTCGAATCGGGGCTTGGTCAGCGCAAGGCGCACGAGATCGAACACCTCGTCCTTGTTGGCGGTCAGCGTCTGCACATTGCCGAGCATGACGTCGCGGCTAGCGTCGAAATCCATGCGCATGGCGAGCCCTTGCTCGCGCTCCTGGAAGGCGACGGCATCCAGCTCACCCGCGCCCTCGTCCATCATGGCCGAGATGAAATAGGCTAGGCCTTCCTTGCCGGGGTCATCCTGGGTGGCGCCGCCGCGGAAGGCGAAGCGCATAGCGATCAGGGGGTTGGCGTGACTTTCGACGAGCCAGGCTTCGATGCCGCCCGGGCTCGTGACGCGCTCGATCTTCATGAAGCTAACCTCGGAAGCTTGGGCGCCGGCGACGATGAGCGCCACGGCCGCGAGCCCCACGCCATGCCGTATGAGGAGGAGCGGAAGCCGGAAGCGATGCGCCATGACGGCTACGACTTGCCTTTACCTGGCGCATGGGCCGGTTTTTCACCAATGCTGCTGGTAAATTCGGGAGCGGGCAGCAGATAGCCGGTGACCGAATTCTTGTCGACAAGATATTTCCGCGCCACGTCGCGCAAATTCTCCACGGTGACTTGCTTCAACCGGTCGGGCCATGCCTCGACGTCCTCGACGGTCATGCCGGTGGCGAGCCGCCAGCCGTAATGGCGCGCCATGCGCGACTGGCTGTCGGAGGTATAGACGAACTCGGCGATATAGGAGGCGCGCGCGCGGTCGAGCTCCTCTTGGGTGACGCCCTTCTCGCGCAGATCCTCGATCGCGGCCGAGATCGACTTTTCGAGTTCCTCGGCGGTGACGTTCTCGGCGGCGACGGCATAGAAGCCGAGCCTGCCGGAATCGAGTCCGGAATCGGAATACCAGCCGCCGGCGTTGGCCGCCTTCTTCTCCTCGATCACCAGACGCTTATAGATTTTACTCACAGAACCTGTGGCGGCGATGCGCATCAGAAGGTCGAGCGCCTCGGCCTCGCCGGGTTCGGCCGAGGCGTAGCTCGGGGAGAGGTAGTAGCGCTGCACGGTGGTACGGCCCGCGCGCGGATCCTCGAGCGTCACCTTCACGGGCGCGAAATGCGTGGGCTCCTGCGGCCTGGCGCGGCCGTTCAACGAGCCGTTCGGCGCGAGCTTGCCGTAAGTCTCCTCGGCGAGCTTCCTCACCTCTTCGGGCTCGACATCGCCGGCGATCACCAGGACGGCGTTGTTCGGCGCGTAGAAGCGCTTGTAGTAGGAGAGCGCATCCTCGCGGTTGAGCGCCGCGATCTCATGCTCCCAGCCGATGATGGGAATGCCGTAGGGGTGGTTGGCATAGAGCGCGGCCATCATCTGCTCCTGCAGGATGCTGCCCGGATCGTTGTCGACGCGGCTGCGACGCTCTTCGAGAATGACGTCACGCTCGGTCTTCACGTCATCCTCGGTGAGGCGCAGATTTTCCATGCGGTCGGCCTCCATGGACATCACCAGAGGCAGCCGGTCTTTCGCCACGCGCTGGAAATAGGCGGTGACGTCGTGATTGGTGAAGGCGTTGTCCTCGCCGCCGTTCTTGGCGACGATTTTGGAGAACTGGCCGGTCGGGATCTTGTCCGTGCCCTTGAACATCAGATGTTCGAGGAAATGGGCGATGCCGGAAAAGCCCGGCGGCTCGTCGGCGGCGCCCACTTTGTACCAGATCATCTGCGTCACCACCGGTGCGCGATGGTCGGGGATGACCAGGACCTGCAAGCCGTTCTTCAGCGTGAACTCGCTGACGCGCTGAGCGGCCGATGCGCCGTCCACC
>Ga0315297_10002542_pt1 | contig 11562 bp, 13 predicted proteins | sample YL17G15_0_MG_FD_203628 | JGI IMG/M metagenome (GOLD analysis project Ga0315297, IMG submission 203628) | Sediment microbial communities from Yellowstone Lake, YNP, Wyoming, USA - YL17G15_0 | ecosystem: Environmental > Aquatic > Freshwater > Lake > Sediment | place: USA: Wyoming | collected... | reverse complement strand
ATGTTCTGGCCCAATCATCTTCACTTCTAATTGAACGTCCAAATCCCTGAAGTAATTTAGTTAGAGTCTGAGCAGTATACCATAGAGGAAACTTGTCCATTTTTGCTTTTGTCCTTTTTTCTTTGTAATTTGGATATGGAACTTTTGCGATAATCTGGAAGCGAGACAGATCGTCTTTGAGATCAACACCTTCCCATAATGAAGAAGAAAGTAAAACACTTGTAGGATCATCTGCATGTTCGGCGATAATTTCATCCTGAGTTTTTCCATCTTTATTGTAGCTATGACAAATTCTGATTCGTTTTGTATTTTTAGGTGAAAGATATCTGATAATTTTTTGGCATCGTGGAACAGATGATGTCAAGATCAGCCCTCTCTCCTCAGGATGTTCATCCATTATCTTGTTGATGGTTTTAATGACTTCAAGTTCATCTTCCTCAGTAGAGCCGTAGCTTAATCGTTTAATATTAAGAAGATCAATTTTTCTATGTTCGATTGGAAATGGCGATTTTGGAGTGTCTATAAATGCAATATCCTTTTCTACCAATCCCATATTTTCACAAAAACTGAATTTATCAATAGTTGCAGACATGAATAATTGATATTCAGTACTAAAAAATGAATTTGCAAATTTAGAGACATCTATGGGTTTTACAGATATAGTTCTAAAGTTTCCATTCATATCTTTAACAGGGTCATTTACCACAAAATTCTCCTTATCTGTAAGAATGTCTATTTTAGCTTGCGCGGCTCTATCATATCGTCTTTCAAGCCTTGTAATTGATTCATAATCCGGTTCTTTTTGATATGCATTACTCTCTTTGATGTCCTTGATTTTTTTAGCATATGAATATGCAATATCGTCAGTCAATTGTATCATAGAATCTAAATCCGTAAAGTTATATTTTGCAGTACTTAGATTACACTCTTCTAATTGACCGCTAAATATGTCGAATCCAATAAACTGCATTATTTGATCCTCTATTTTATGAGCCTCATCAAACACGGAAATTCTTCTATCAAGATAATCTGCAAAGAGTTTTTTATTAAATTTCATAATTTGGAAAAAAGCATGATAATTCCATAGCGAATGATTTGAAATTAGTGCAACGTATTTTTGAAAGTAGTAATGACAAGATTCAGCTTCTTGTGTATGTTCTTCAATCTGTTTGATGCTGGGCTTGAATTTACAAATTTCAATTACCTCTTTGCCATTCTTATTTATCTTTTCTTGACATTGGCCCTTATCACAAGTCAAACCCCACCGCATGGCGCTTCCAATATTATCTACTTTTTCAGACTGCATCATTTTGAGGCATGCAAAATTTTGTTTTCCCTTGACAGGCTTGAGAAATGGAATGTCTTTGATATATTGATCTTGAAGGTGTTTTGTGGCAGTTATTGTAAAAGAACTACCAAAATACCTAGAAACGGTTGCACCAATGAGTGATTTTCCTACTCCTGTAGGGGCACACAAGATAATTTTTTTGTAACCTGATTTTAATTTATCTTCGATTTGATTAATGATCTCTTTTTGAATTATTCTAGGTGAAAATCCATCCGGAAATTTTTCTATAAGTGACAGGATTAACCTATTTTTCTTTAATATTAAAAGCATGAAGGTGTTAGTATTATCAAAAATTTTGTTTCCAAAATCCTTAAGTTCAGTATTCTTGTAAAAATCTGGGATTGGAAAAAATTGAAGAATATCGTGAAGAAATGATTGTACAAAAAGAAGAGTATGAAAAATGGAAAAAGAAACAAGGTGACTCTGATCTTATGTTTAATGAAAAAGATAACAAGGAAAATGATGGTCTCTAATATCTATTCTTCTCAACTATGAATTATAAAGATACTTTGAGATTGCAACTTTATGGGTCTAAAAATTGATTGTCAATGTATAGAATGCAATTGTCAAGAAAAATTTGAAACCATAGAAATTGGGGAATTACTTAATCTGATTCAGCATGGGCGATTAACTCCTAACCAGATCTCATTTCTAAAGACTAGGGTGGGAAGCAAATTATGTAAACAATGCTTTGGTGGCAAACATTACAAATAATGAAGTTGATATTTAGATTCTAAACTCTTTTTGTGATTAGTAATAAAGAAGGATTGGGAAAGATTGATCAAACTTAAGTTCCACATGATGATAGAACTTTTAATGAAAAAAATTGAGGCGTATATCCGAGACCACAAATTTGAAGACGTAAAAAATGCATTAATCAAGGTTGGAATTTCAGGGATTACCGCATATCCTGTATTGGGAAGGGGTAATCAGATAGGTAAAGGAATGGCTGATTCCAAATCAGGGATAATTACAGAAGACATACTAATTCCCAAGAGAAAAATTGAATTATTTTGCATAGAAGAGGAATTAGATAAAATTTTGGAAACAATCATGACACGTGCAAGTACTGGAAAGGTCGGAGATGGGAAAATTTTTGTCTCCGACATAAGTGAAGTAATCAAGATTAGAACCCAAGAACGAATTAAATTTAAAGCCTAATCTTTTCTTTTTATCCTCTAAATCATAAGTACCTAAAATTTCTAGTTAATCTGTGAATGGAATTTCCTGCGATGAATGCAGTGTCGGATACAGGCCGGGAATGCTAGCTGATTGTGTGAAATGTAAGGGCGAGTATTGTGATAGCTGTCATCGTAATCACAAGTGTGGGTAAAGCCCTCTTTTGATCTGGAATTTTGTAATATGTGGAATTTATTTCAGTAAAATCAAATATCCCAGAATAATATTTTAGCCAAGCTGATTTTGGAACTCTTTAAGGGTAAAATATGCCTGACCCGCTATTGTAACTCCAACCTGTACCACCAATTTTATTTTTGATGTATGTGGGATTCTAGAACCATATTATTTTGATCAGTTGCTAGGCGTGTGGGATGAGCAATCTTTTCAGGTGCTACACCACATGTGTTTCAAAATAGTATCGTTGGTTCATTACATACTTTACATCTATGTCCAACTTCTAGTTTCGAATCACATGTTTTGCAAGATGGTTTTTGCATGAATACGATATGTACTAATTGATTTGAAAACAATATTAAAATTAGATCAAGCTAATTAGTCTGGATTAATAATTCTAATTCTAAAGAATGAGAACAATTAGTTCATACTAATTTTCAATGCATTTAAAACAACGAACTGTATCAATTAACTTGTGAAACAGGACTCTTGCAGAAAATGTGGAAATGAGATGACAGTAAATCAAAACTGTAAAATTTGTGAAAAGCCAATAGAGTTTTTTTGCAACAAATGTTCCAATACCACAGAAAAACAAATTCACTCTAGTTGCATCCTCATATCACTCGTCATGAAATAGTGAAAATTTGACAATACTACAAAAAATCAACATAGAAGAATTGATTTGTAACAACTGTAATACATCAAGACTCGTAACAGATATTGTACTTGGTGAAATTTTTTGTTCCAGTTGCGGATGTGTAATTTCAGAAAATGTTGAAGATAGAGGGGTGGAACGAAGAACCTTTTCAGATAGTTCAGACAATACAAGGACAGGTCCAGGATTATCACTGAAAATGCATGATAAGGGACTTGCCACTATAATAGGTGCACAAAACAAAGATTCAGTAGGAAAGCCACTTTCAGCAAATACGGCACAAATATTTGCCAGATTAAGAAAGTGGGACAGCAGATCACAAATAAAAAATTCAGCGGATCGAAGTCTAAGAATTGCGCTTCAGGATTTGGATAAAATACAAAAAAAATTAGGACTTTCAGATGCGGTAATTGAAAGAGCATCTCTGTTGTATAGAAAAGCTTCGGAGAAAAATCTTGTTCGTGGAAGAACCGTAAAAGGAATTGCCGGAGCTTGTCTGTATGCATCATGCAGAGATTTAGGGCACACTAGAACGTTGATAGAAATTGCAGAACAGCTTGAAATAAGCAGAAAAGATATTGCACGATCATTTAGATCAATATTTCAAGAATTGGGGTTTATAGTCTCAATAGCAGATCCCGTAAAGTCCATCATTAAAATTTCAAGTAAGGTAGGAATCAAAGAAAAAACCATACGAAAAGCCATCCATATTTTGGATGTGGCGCAAGAGGCAGGAATTGTTGCGGGTAAAAACCCCGAAGTCATGGCAGCTGCTGTGATTTATGCTGCTTGTATTTTGACAGGCGAAAACATATCTCAACAAAAAATAGCAACCGCATCGGATACTACTACTGTTTCAATCCGAAACAGAATTTTGGAATTCAAAAAAGAACTAGAAATATTTTCAAAATAATTCATCAATCTAGGATATAACCTACAAAGATGGGAATCATAGGACCTGAAGATAATGCCAGAAATTGTGGCAAAAATAAAATCACGTATAAAAGAAATATCGTTTAGATTTTTTATTTTCTAATCTTCTTTTTATTTTCTAACTCTGTTTTCTAAAACATTTGTAAGAATTAATCTGATTTCCTGTCAATTGAGCCACCCTGACCATAAATCGCAGTCATGGTGTAACTACTAGTTACTCCGTGAATTGATCTTATTTTTCTTACAGCCGCATCTATCTCATGGGGAAGATTGCCAGTAACTTTCACAATGATGTCGTATTTTCCCATTATACCATCAACTTCAATTACTTCAGGAATTTTGTTTAGATCTTTAATAATATTTTTTTCTTGTGTAGGCATGCAATTTAGCAAAATATAAACAAGCATCTCATTTCACCTTGTTTTTGGAATCAATTTAAATCCTCAAGGTAACACAAAAAGAAGTAATTTCTACTAGTATCAAAATTACTTGTTGAAGAAATTAGAAGGAGTAATGCCGTCCCATAAAATATTAGAACCACTGACCGCCTGGACCACCGTAGTATATATTCCAGATTGGGCATTTCTTAGTAGAAATTTTACATTACCACTTGTATCAGTAGTTCCAGTTACAGGGTTGTATTGACTGCCATTCTTAGATAGTTGAATTGTTACACTAGCTCCAGATATAGAATTGCCAGAAGTTGCCTTCACATGAACTGTGATACTAAGATTTTTCCCATTATTTGAATAATTAATCTTATCAACTGTTACTGAAGTTGGAGATGGATTGCTTGTCGTGGTAGGATATAGAAAAGATATTCCGTTAATGTCATCTGTTTGTAAAACCCGATTTACTTTTTGATAAGATGGATACATTATAGCATTAATATCTGTAGAATGACCTAGTCCTGCAACATGACCGTTTTCATGCAAAAATACAGTTTCGACATCATAATCAGCACCAGTTGTTGACCAGTTAAAATTAGTGTTTAAAGCCATGTCAGCTTCATCCGTACTTGAACCAGTCCAAGTTACACCTAAGGTAGTTGCACTAGACATTGGCAACCAACCAACATCGTTGAAGCCATCAAATGTCTGACTACCGCATTCTTTAACTAATGATGGACATCTGCTAGTTGAGCCGCCATCATTAATAGTGTATTTCGAGGTCGTAACATCAGTCCAAGATTTCTGAGTGTGTTGTAAAGCAGTTAGACCATTAGCCCCAACTGGGGAATTTATCGGATTATAATTCTGTGTGACAAAATCATTTCCAGTATTACTGTCTGAAAATTGATCCCAACGCAGAGCAATTGTTGTATATTCATAATTAGTAAGTGGTCGTGCGCCTTGATGGGCAAGAGCTGCCGCAGCTACATTATTTCTATCTTCTCCAGGTGGAACCACTGCCCATACGTGAACAATTAGATCTTTTCCAGGAATTTTTCCAGAAGCAGAAATGACTTCAGGTTTGCCAGAAATTGTATTTGAACCCTGAGCAAATGCAGGAAGTGAATATGCAACTAAACTTACAATCAATAATGATGCGATAATTCCAGATAAGACTACTCTTTTGTCCACTCTGCTAATTTACAAAATTAGTATTTAGGCGTTATTATTTTCATGTTTTGACAGATGGCAAGTGGTAAGATGTATGCACAAAATTCTAAAAGCATCTTGAAAATTGTGTTACAAAAAAGATCATATTATTCTAAAATAAATAATTCTCAACTGGTGTCACAAAATAATGTTACACTTAATTTTTTAGAGAAACATTTTTGATTATGGCGCAATTGGAATATCCATTTCAAATTCATGTATTCCATCTGTTGCAAAGATGTGATACATTATACCTCCAACAGAATCTGGAACTTGCCATGGCATGTTTAGATGCCCTCTATTTCCTGTTTTAGTCAATAGTGATTCTGAAAAACCACCTCCTGAAATTGTAATCTCTACATTGTGTAATCCATGCCACCCCTTCCCTTCAAACATAAGGTATCTTTGGTTTGAAATTTGTTCAGGCATTACACTTAGTGTTACATCAAAATCTTTGATTGTTTTAGATGGGACTATTCCTTCCTTTTTACTCTCAACAAATTTTTCAAATAGATCTTGTTGTTTCATTTCAGAAATTGCCCATCCTCGCTGTCTTAATTTTTCTATATTTTCAACTTTGACACATGCTGGAAGTGTGTTTACAGTTCTAATTACAAGATGATGTGCTTCTTTGCATTGAATTAGGTTCAATGCTGTACCTAATCTGAATTGTCCAAGAGGGCTTGATTTATTGTTTATCTTTGTATTCTCACTTGCGATCTCATAACACGGTTTGTCTCCACAAACCTTGATGTCGCGACTAGACAGTCCATTTTTTGCTTTCTGCTCATCAATTTCTGAACACATTTTGTCTCCGCAGACTTTGGGTGAATTGATTACCTTGTATTTTTTGAACTCTATTTGTCCTTCAGCTTGATCAATGCTTATTCCAATGGAAATTGCAAATACTAACACAATAATGAATGACTTTTTTTGCACAATCATCATTATGTTTGGATTGATTTTAGATTTGGCATAATCTGGTTGATATTAAATAGATTTTAGACTCTTTTTGTTGGCAAATGTGATAATTGTAGAGACTAAATAAAATCTTAGAATTATCTTAGTTTACAATTTGCAAAGTCGTGATATCACAGATGACAATCCTAAATATGATTCAAATACACTTATGGCAATAATTTGGCAATGACAGATATTAACAAATTCAAAAATAAACTTCTCATAATGGCAACAATCACAGTATTAGCGACGGGATTGATGCTGGCAGTAACACACAATGATGCAGAAGCAATAACGCCAAAAACTGGAACATTTGCGCTCAAATGCACAGATCAAGTTGGCTCATTCTTTGATCCATCATTAACCGCTGGAACTAACTTTGCAAGTGGTCAAACAAATTGCAATGCGCTAGGTTCAGCAACTGTTTCAAGCATTACAACAATTACTGGGGCCCAGTCGATAGTTGTATTACACTAACAACACCAGTTGGTCTTGATAGCTATGCAATAAGCTCAAGTGGTTCTTCACGTATAAGAGCATCGACTTGATTCAATGCTTCGTTGATGAAAATGGAGCTCCTGCAGATCTTTCACAAACATTTTGTGCTAACGGTCTACTTGCAGCTCATACCTCTAAAGTTATAGGGCACTACACCATACCTGGAGGTCTTGTCAATGGACAGAAGGTTTCAGGTGGAACTGGAACGGTCAACTCATCAGTTAATCACTGTGCCATTGGAACTGCTCCATATGGAAACTCTGTAAAGACCACTATTGTGGGCACCATCAAATACTGAGAAAACTAACAAATTCTTTTTCTTTTTTATTTTCTAAACTCTTTTTATTTTCTAAATTAATTTCATGGCTAAAATATTTTACATATAAAGTGTATAATGACAGAAAACTAACTATGTTATGTAGTTTAATATCTAGTAATTACTAGATAAAGTATGGAATTACTAGATGATAAAATGAGGGTATGGTTAGAGAGTGCAAAATTTGTCAAGGCGATTCCAGGCGTATATGTTTTATACAATCGAAACAAAGATGTGATCTACATTGGTGAGAGTAATAATTTAGAAGAGACGTTTACAAAATATGTAGATACTAAATTTGAAGGAAATGAATGTAAGCAAAAAACACAGTCATATCAGCGGGAATTTACAAATTCTTCAAAAGAGCGTCAAACCCATCTAATTGAAGAATTTAAAAAAATGGCAGGAAAATTACCATCATGTAATACTGAAATAGCAATTGAAAATCATTGATTTTCAAATACTTACTGTTGAAATATGTCCCATAACCAGTTCATTGGATTGTTTAGGCACACAAATAGAAAGTAATTAATTTGAGATCGACATAGGTCAAAAGTGCACCAGTGTTATTATTGTGAACAGCTTTTTGATAGCAAAGATGAATTGTATGAACATCTAGATGTGCATACAGATATTGAGCGAAATCAAGAGATAATGGATAAAAAAAAGAAGGCAAAAAAAGTCTAATGCGGTATATTTTCAAATAATCAGAATAGGGCTAATGGAAAACTACTAAATAAAATTAGAGTAATGGTCAGAAAAGATCATATTCAGGAGCAGAAATAATAATTTTTAGTAAAAATAATGTGGAGTGGGTTGAAGCCTTACTAAAGAGGTCATGTGATAAAACACTGACAAAAGGAGAGGTGTTACAGAGTTTGTTTCATATGATTGAAATAAATGAAAACACTCTAAATCACATAACATCAGACAAGCGGAATTTTGGACCCGAATTAGAAGAGTTAAAACAAATAGAAATAGACGATTTAAATTTTCATTTAAAATATTATCGTAGCCTCGTTAACTTCATTAATTCAATCCCTGAAAATAAAATTATGCAGAGGAAATAATCTATAAACATTTCAAATAGAAGTTAACAATCAATTAAAAGTATCAGTATAATGATGCTGATGATTACTTTTTTAATGTGTGTAGCACATTCATTAGGGACACAGCGTGAATTACACTCAAAATTATTATTGTTTAAATTTTGATAGTTTTGTAATTATAGATTTGTGATTAGTTGAATTAATATAATAATTACGATCAACCCATCAAATCTATTTCAAATATTTGAATGTTCAGATAATTTCCATGGCTAATAATATATCATTTCCTCAATTCTCTAAATCTCTCATCGTATTCCAACTGTTTTTCTGCTATTTGACCGTAATTGGTGTATTTGTCATACTCTTCTTGTTTTTGAAAAAGGTGTTTCTCCCATTTTTCAAGTTCTTTAGAAATTAACATGTTGGAATACTCACGAGCAGATTGTTTTTGTTGTTCTTGGGTATGGCCACGGACCGAGAATTTTTTTTGATCAAATACAATTTGAAGGTTTTTTGTGATTTCGGATTTGAGTAATTCCACAAGATCAAAATGACCTTGCTCGTGCTTTAAGAGCATGAGATTCGCTTGTGATAATCTCACCCAAGATAGATGAGGAAAAAATTCGGAAGCTAATTGGATGTTCTCTATAAAGAATTGAATTTGTCCATCAGCATTATCTGAATTTACAGTCCATGTATACCTATATTTGATTACACTATGAGCATCTTCAAAAGATGCAGGATTTAATTCAGCTTGATAGTCTGACCAATTTAAAGAAATTTCTTTAGACCAGACAATTGGATTGCAAGAACTCATTGATCTTGTTTATCTTAGAATTGAATAAAGTTATTGAAATTCCTTAGTGTCAAAATTAGGCATGATTTGTTTGCCAATTCTTAAAAATTCATACGTGTCTCAACATCATTATACGTCATTATTTTTCATTGACATGAATGTGTGTTTTTATAATTTTTGTAGAATTAAATATTATACATGAAAAAACATCTAATTAATTCTAGAAAAATTATTTAATTGAAACAACAAAAAAATTGACCAAAAAATATGATAAATTACAATCATTTTCTTTTTCCATCACGTCCACTATAATTTCCCAGTGATTGGGGAACATCAAATCCTAACCAAAAATAGGTGTGATCTTCTAATGTCAGATGATATTTTGCATGTTTCACAAGTCTTACATCGCCCCAACTTCCAGTATGAATAAACTCACATTTCTCTATTTTGTTGTTTTTTCTAGCCCCTTTACAAACTACTATCAATATTATTTGATATTGTTTTGATTTGAAAAGTTTTTGTATTCTCTACATTAAAGACAGGTTTGGCGGCAGATGAATTCTATGGTATGAACAGTTTTTCTAAACATATGAATGCCGTCAAACATGATTACTTGTCCATGTTGTTTTTGAAACAATATAAAAAATAGCGTGTCCAATTTGAGACACTAACGAACAATCTCATACGAATAAAGTCGAATTGAATCTTGCTTATTGGAAATTTTTGATGAATGTGATAAGTAAAATGGATCATTTTTTCAATCTACTTTAATCAATTAACAAAACATGTTTAATTTTATAAATTTTTAAAATAGAAAATACCCAAAAGATGAAAGCGAGATTGTTTGCATGTTTGATGGCTCCAACATATCTATAACATGGACTAACACAAAAGAAAAAATTAAACTTGCTTGCTATCATTAAATGCAAAAACACGAAGTTAACATGTTTGATTTGTGAAAAAGAGTCACATGTTTAGTAAAAATTAATCTTATAGGTCAGTGAAAGAAATCATCAATTTTATGACGATAGATCAGAAAAAATGAAAATTATACAGGTAATAGGTGAAATCTATTGACACACATTTTAGAAAGAACATATTAATTTTACCAAGGAACAAAATAATACGTGAATTTAAAATTTATGATCTCTATGAGCGTTTCAATAACCGCACTAATTGTTGGCTTTGTATTACTGTATTATATTTAACAAAATAAGGAAAAATGATTAAAAAAATAGACGAGAAAAGATATCGAGAGTTGGTAAAAGAAAAAGAAGAACTTGAAAAAAATAGACCACATGACATTGATTCGATGAGAAGATGGAAACACCTCATGGGTAAAATTCTGGAAGAGTTAGAATTGTATAAAAAATTATAAAAAGGTGATTGGCAGAGTCAAAATCGTGTTTTTTAATTTAAGAATTTTTAATTCAACATATACAAAAAACTTCAATAATGTAAAAATATAGATAAATAGATATGACGGTGTTCTTTGAAAACAATAAATTAATTTTGATAGCATCAATTCCATACCGTGACATGACGAATTTTCAAACAGGTAAAAATTTTGACTGAATGTCCCACTTGTAAACTGTCCATGGAATCTCACTCTACGGGAGAATTGATGGAATGTTGTATGAAACAGATAGGTGATGATTTTACTGAAGAAGATAGTGGAATATGTCCAAATTGTAAACACGATGTAAGAAAGCATACCGGCAAACAACTTGCAGAATGTACTTTGGCATTTTTTAAATCTAATATTAAAAACTAGTATGTGTATTCAATTCAAAAATAATCTAAAATTTTTGGCCAGATATTTTTATCATGCATTGATTTAGCACAAGGTAAAAATTTACATTGTGAGGATATTTTGTAGGATAAGCATAAACACTGGTCTGAACGATTCAAAATATTGGATAATTTAACCAAAGTACTGATTGAAAAATATTCCCCGATGTGGACAAACAAACAGATATGGGAATACGAGCAAACTCGTAATGAAATAAAATTTGATGTGTTGTATGTTGAACCAGACAGTAAGGACGAAAAG
>Ga0315297_10002541_pt1 | contig 11565 bp, 5 predicted proteins | sample YL17G15_0_MG_FD_203628 | JGI IMG/M metagenome (GOLD analysis project Ga0315297, IMG submission 203628) | Sediment microbial communities from Yellowstone Lake, YNP, Wyoming, USA - YL17G15_0 | ecosystem: Environmental > Aquatic > Freshwater > Lake > Sediment | place: USA: Wyoming | collected... | reverse complement strand
CGGTCGCGATATCGGCGCCATGCGGGAGGATGAACGGGCCAGGCTCCTGGCCTATGTTCCCCAGGAACACAGTTCGATCTTCAACTATACCGTCCTGGACTTCATCCTGATGGGGCGGGCGGCCTATTTGCCGATGTTTTCCACTCCTTCGGCCAGGGACGTCGAGATCGCCCAGGAGGCCCTCGATTTTGTCGCCCTGGAGCATTATGCCGCGCGGCCCTACTTCCAGCTCAGCAGCGGCGAGCGGCGCCTTGTTCTGATCGCCCGGGCCCTGGCCCAGAAATCGGACGTCCTTATCCTCGACGAGCCCACATCGTTTCTCGATCCCAAACATGAGACGGAGATCCTGGAGCTGGCCAAAAAGCTAGCCGCGGAGAAACAAAAAACCGTGCTCGTGACGCTTCACAACCTGGATATGGCGGTGAAATATTCCGACGCCATGGTCTTCATGAAGCAGGGGCAAGTGGTCGCCTCCGGAAGGCCGGATGATATTCTCGACGAGGCCTTGCTGGAACGCGTCTACGAGATCAAAATGAGCATCATCCGGTATAACGGCCGCAAATTTATCGTCATTTGATTCTTTGGGAGAGATTGTTTATACTGAGCTTGGTTTGAAAATGAAAATCCACTACCTCAACGGAAATAGGCTGTACTATGCCTTTATCGCCGGCGGGAATGCGGTTATCCAGGACCAGGCTTACTTGAATAAAATCAACGTCTTCCCCGTCCCGGATTCCGACACGGGGACAAACCTGGCCTCGACCATGAGGGCCATCGCCGAAGGCTCGATCGTCAACCGCTCGATCAAGGCCACCTTGAAGTCGATCGCCAATGCCGCCCTCAGCGGCGCCCAGGGCAACTCCGGGATCATCTTCGCCCAGTTCATCCACGGTGTCAGCAAGGAGACCGAGCACGATTTCAAGCTCTCGACAACGGCCTTCGGCGAAGCCGTCAAACGGGCCGTTCATTACGTCCATAAAGCCATCGTCACTCCCGTCGAAGGCACGATGATCACGGTCATCAGGGACTGGGCCGAAGCCGTCTATCAGAAACGAACCCAGACCTCGGATTTCGCCGAGCTCCTATCGGATTCCCTGCATGCCGCCCAGAAATCCTTGAAAGAGACGACCTTCAAGCTCCAGGTCCTGGCCCGGGCCGGTGTGGTTGACGCCGGGGCCAAAGGGTTTGTTGATTTCCTGGAGGGCATCGTCCATTTCATCAAAAAAGGCAAGCTGTCCAAGATCTCCATTGTAGACGGCCCCCCCAGCCGCGAAGAAATCCACATTCCCTCGGCCAAGGAATCCCTGCAATACCGCTACTGCTCCGAAGCCCTCCTGGCCGGCCAGTCGCTCGACGCCGACGCGATCCGGGGCGTCGTCCAGCGTTACGGCGGATCGGCCGTCGTCGCCGGCACGGATGAGAAAGTCCGGATCCATGTCCACACCAACGATCCGGCCAGTCTGTTTTTCACGCTCAAGGACTACGGCGCGATCGCCCAGATCAAAGCGGAGGACATGCGGAAGCAGCATGAAGCGGCCTATGCTCCCAAAGCGAAAATCGCGCTGGTCACCGACTCTTCCTGCGACCTGCCCCAGTCCATCCTGGACGAACGCCAGATCCATGTCGTTCCTTTCCTTCTGGTATTCGGCCAGACCCAGTTTTTGGACAAGGTCACGATCACGCCCGATCAATTCTACGGGCTCATGAGAACGGCCGAAGTTGTCCCAACCACCGCCCAGCCGCCCGTGGGGGGTGTTCAAAATTTTCTGGCCTTCCTGGCCAGCCACTACGAGTCCATCATCGTCCTGACCATCTCCGATAAGCTGACGGGCTTTTATAATATGTGCCTGAAGATCGCCGAAAAGATGCCCGGCAAGAAAATCAGCGTGATCAATTCCCGTCACATCTCGGCCAGCTTGGGCCTGCTTGTGGCGCGCGCCTCGGAAAAAATACTGGCCGGCGTTCCCCACGACGAAGTCGTGAAGGACACCGAGGCCTGGATCCCGAAAACTAGGATTCTTGTCGATGTTCAGACGCTCAAATACATGGTCCGCGGCGGTCGGGTCAGCCCGGCCAAAGGCCTGATCGCGAAAATCCTGAATGTGAAGCCGATCATCACCTTGGATGAAGAAGGCAAAACATCGGCGGCCGGAAAATCCTTCAGCCGCAAAGGCAATATGGCGAAAATTCTCAAGAAAACATATGAATTTGCCCGAGCAGAAAAGATCTGGGGCTATGCCATCGTCCATGTCCAGAACCCCGAGCGAGCCAGGCTGTACGAACAAAAGCTCACCGAGATGCTGCAGAAGAAACCCGCCTATATCATGGATGTCGCCCCTGTCATCGGCGTCCACAGCGGCATCGGGGCGGTCGCCGTCGCGCTCCTGTCTGAATAACGACAGAAAAATATTCCGAAAATCGCAGGCCCGGACTTAAGCATGTCAATGGTTATGATTTATTCGGCCATCGCGGTCGTCCTGTATATGACCGGATTGTTTTTTATCGCCCTGACCCGGAAGGACAATTCCATCGCCGATATCGGCTGGGGCATCGGGTTTATCCTGGTCGCTCTCTTGAGCTTTTTCCTTGAGCCGGGGTATACGGTTCGTCATCTCCTTGTCGTCGGGCTTGTCGCCGTCTGGGGCGCCCGGCTGGCCGCGCACATCGCCTTGAGAAATCGAAAGCGCGGCGAAGATTTCCGGTACGCAAAATGGCGGGCCCAATGGGAACGATGGTTCATCGTCCGGAGTTATCTCCAGGTGTTCCTCCTCCAGGGACTGATCCTTCTCGTCATCTCCTATTCGGTCATGGTCGTCAACCATTCGACGGAGACCGGCTGGACGCCCTGGGATGTTCTCGGCCTTGGCCTCTGGCTCGTCGGTTTCTTCTTTGAGGCGGTCGGCGATCATCAACTGGCCCGATTCAAAAGGGATGCGCAGAACAAGGGAAAGATCATGACGACGGGCTTATGGAAAACGACAAGGCACCCTAACTACTTCGGTGAGTCGGCGATGTGGTGGGGGATCTTCTTGATCGCCCTTTCCGTCAAGAACGGCTGGACGGCCGTCGTCAGCCCGGTCGTCATCACCGTCATGCTGCTCAAGGTCTCGGGCGTGCCCATGCTCGAAAAAAAATATGCCGGCAACCGGGAATTTGAGGAGTACGCCAGAAAAACGAACGCGTTTTTTCCCTGGTTCCCTAGAAAGTGAGGGAGTGACGACACCCGGCGGGTGGCGTGGTTCGGGGGCCCCCCGCCGCCCTGAGCGTTTGATGCTACTGACTCTCTGCCTCAGAATAACCACGATAGTCCGCGAAGGGCGCCGGGGGTGAACCGCGACAGGGCCCGTCGGACGTTTCTATCGACAATCTTGCGTCAAATACGATATCTTTTTTAGGGCTTGAGCTGCGAGGTGCAGGCAGGTCCCATCCAGACTTTTTTGATTGTCGAGAGGCTTCCCCATTTAATCTACAATTCCCGGCGTTTTTATTATAAAATGAACGCGGCTGAACAGGAGATCGACGACGAGGAGATAACGGGATGAAAAAAACCTTTGTGGCGCTCTGCATCATGCTGCTGTTTGTCCATGCGCTCCCGGCCCAGGTAGCCAGCCTTTCCCAGATGTTCCTGCTCGGCAAGGCCCTCAAGGACCTCGACGGCGATTTGCTGGTCGATAAGATCACGCTTTGCATCGTCATCCCCGACAATGCCAACGCCGCCGAGCTGGCCGTGGCCTCCGACATTGCCGCCCGGGCCAACCTGGAAAGCCTGGTCCAGGATTTTGCCCTGGTCAGAAGGGAGTCCGATATTTCCCGCATCGAACGCCTGGAAAATCCCATATTTATTGGGACGAACGTGAAGTGGCTCCGGGAAGCCATCAAGGACGAGGACATCCTCGTGCCTCCGCTCGGGCCAAACCAGGGGCTCGTCGCCGTTTTCTCCATAAAAAACCAGAACGGCGTCGTTCTCGTCGCGAGCAGTGAAGATGCCCTGCTTCAGACGGGCCGCGCTTTTTTCCTCCGCTGGCCGTACTTCTGGGAAATCTGGGGACGAGAAGAAGGGGCGACATTCCTCTCGCTCGAAAAAGACATCACCCAGTTCCTGACCGCCGAGGGCGTGAGTCTCCAAAAAACCATCATCAAATCCGCCCTCTATGAATTTCCGCCTTCCAAAAAAAGCCCGGCCCCGCTCAAAAAACTCTCCTTCCACTCGGGCGAGATCAGGGACCTGACTGTGGAGATCTATTTCACGGACGAGGAGGACCAGCAAAAAACTTTCAAGGCCTTCGATGCGCTTGGCCGGCAGCACGAAAAAGGCCAGAGGACGGATTTTCTTTCCTACCCGGGCTGCGCTCAATTGACCTTCTCGCTCCGCTACGGGAAAAAGAACATGCAGGTTGTCATCCCCCGCATGGGCGCTCCAAGACGGATGCTGACACCGTCCTTCAAAGACACGCCGAGAGCAGATGGGAGCGGCAAAGAATTCGACCTCCTCAGCCTTTTGACGACCAAAGGCGTCTATGGCGATATCGATCGAGACGGAACGATCGACTCCCTGGACTCTCAGGTGATCATTCCCCAGGGCTCGAACGTCAAGGGAATCTCGCAAATCTCCTCGCGGCTCATGCTCGGAACGGCCGGGGCCTCTTTTCCCGTCGTCTATCTCGATAGAGAGATCGAGCACAAAAAAGCCTTGGTCGCGCCCATCCTGATCGGCTCCAATATTCTCACCCAGGAGCTGCAGAGGATCGGAAAATTGAAGGCGCCGTCCCTGGAGAACGCCTGGGGGATGGCCAAGGTGATTCCCAAGGCCTTCAACAAATCCAGCGCCCTGGTCTTCCTGGCCGCGGACAACATCGGGATGGAAAAAACGCTGGCCTATTTCAACCAGACGTTTCCCTATCTCGACGAATACAAGGACGGCCGCCCGCAGATCGGCGATGCCGCGGCGGCCCTGGAAAAGTTTTTCAAAGGCGAGCACGGCAGCGCCGAGGCCTTTCTCGCCCAGGGCTTGAAAAAAAGCCTGGAAGATTTCAAGGACAGAGACATGGAATCGTTCAAGGCCGAGATCTATCTGCCGCGACCGAATCCGAAATTCGAGGAGGATGTGAAGAAGAGCCTGGCGGCCGCCGTCAAAACTGAATCGCTCGAGGTCAAAAGCTTTCTCTTGAATGACGGCAAGAAAATCTTTGAAAAAGAGCAGACTTTTTCCTGGGAAGCCGAGGACGCCCTGAAGCTCATCGAGGAAAAAGTGAAAACCCTGGAAAGCCCGGCCGGGCCACTCAAGATCAGCCTGGGGCTCAGCGAATCCCCGGACATCCGGCAGAAAGTCAAAAAACAGGTCGAAGCCCTATTTCCGGAAAGCCAAAAAACGCGGGCCGAGGTCGAAGTCCTCTCTGCCTACAAGCAGGGCTTTTTCTGGCTGCAGGAAAGAATTCTGCCGCAGCTCAGAGGCAAGCCCGTCGGCCAGATCGTCATCAAGTTCGCCGAGGAGAAGGAAAACCTGAGCCAGCCCAAAAGGTTCTATGCCGAGCCGGCGCGCTGGCTGCAGGAGCTCTACCCCGTGGACGAGATCATGGCCAGAGACCTCAACCTCTCACTGGACAAGATCCATTTTGAGCTCAAGCCTCCGGGCGGCGCGGCCTACGAAGTCGCGGCCTATGACGCGAAAAACACACTCCTGCTCCAGCAGAGCTTTTCGCCCCGGATCCGCGAAATCTCCTATCTCAAGCCCGTCCCCGAATGGGGAAAAGTGAAGTTGACCACGGGCTGGCTGAAGATCGAGGCGGGAAAAGAAGTTCTCACCGATGTTTCGCTCAAATCCGACCTGGAAAAAATCTGGGAATACTATCAGGACGAAGTCCTCGCCCCAGTCTATTCCCACATTCTCAAAAAAACGAACAACGAGCCGACCTTCTCTAAACAGCCGTATTTCAAGCGGCTGCTTGTCGAGCTGTGGTCCAGCGAGCCGGATTTCCGGATCGGGCTGGATGAAGAGATCATCAGCTCGCTCGAGGCCATCCACGATGAGATCTACTTCGACACGCTCGACTTTCTCCGGGGCATCACGGAGCTCGACATCGAGGACCAGGAGCTTCCTGAAGACACGTCGCGCGTTTCCGCGCCGGGCAATATCTTTCCCTTGATCCACCCGTCTACGGAAGGAGAACGGCCCAAGGTCAAAGTGTCTTTCGAGGACTGGACCGCCTCATCGCCCCAGATGATCATCAAATGGAAAGAAAAGGGCCGCGAAGAATTTAGTCGCAAGATCGCCTTCCCTTCGCTCAAGCCGAAAACGCTCCAGGTCCCAGCGCTCATCTACAACGGGCTTGAAGAAAAAATCGAGAGCCTGGTCATCGAGCTTGAGTTCGAGAAGGACACCGAATACCTGGCCCTGCTCGATATCCTGGCTTCTTACAGAGAGCTCCTGGAGAAAGGCTCGCTGCCGACCGCCTTGAGCTTCCCGAATCTCAACAACCTCACCCTGAAAATGAAATGCAAGGAGATGGAAAAAGAGGAAATCCTTCCCATCACGGCCGCCGAACCCGCGGAAAAGCCGGCCCCCAAGCCTCTTAAGCCGGGCGAAGTCATCGTCGATACAACGAAAATCTTATCCCCGGAGATGGTCCAGGAAACCGTCGACCGTCTGGCCCAATTCGCGGCCATCAGGACATATATCGGAGGAAAATCCTATGAAGGCCGGGACGTTCCCGTGATCGAGGTCTACAAGCCGCTCGGCAAGTATGTCTCGCTGCCGCGCCTGATCGCAGCCAAGCCGACGATCTATCTCAGCGGGCGCCAACACGCCAACGAGGTGTCCTCGACAAGCTATATACTCAAGCTGGCCGAGCTCCTGGCTACGGACAAGACCTACCAGGATTATATCAACAAGATCAACTTCGTTTTTCATCCGATGGAAAATCCCGACGGCGCCGCCCTGGCCTATGACCTTCAGAAATTGACGCCGTTCCACAGCCTTCACGCCGGCCGCTACAGCTCTCTGGGCATCGATGTCGGCTCCATGGGCGGAAGCTCGCGGCCGATCCTTCCGGAAGCCCTGGTCAGGAGGGGCCTGAACAGCAAATGGCAGCCTGATATCTACCTCAACCTCCACGGATATCCTTCTCATGAGTGGGTCCAGCAGTTTTCCAACTACTCGCCGTATCTTTTCCGCGATTACTGGATCCCCAGGGGCTGGTATGTCCTCTACAGAGCCCTCAGCCTGCCCCTCTACCAGAAGTATAAAGACGCCGGCGACGAATTGAAGAGTTTCATCATCGCCGAAATGCAGTCGAACGAAAAGCTCAAGGAGTCCAATAAAAGATTCACCGACCGCTACATCCGCTGGGCCGCCCGCTGGCAGCCTCATCTCAATTATCTCGAGCTCTACGACGGAGTCAATGTCTACGCGAAGAGGCGGTCCTCGACGGAAAGCCGTCTTACGGTGCGGACCCAAATCACATTCGTCGATGAGACGGTGGAAACCATGGACGAAACGGCCCGGGGAGCCTGGCTCGATTTCCTGTCCATGCAGGGATTGAGCTATCTCCGCGCCCACCTCAAGTACCTGTCCCAGGCCAAGTATGAAACCGTTCGCTTCGAAGAAGAGGTCCAGGACCGGGTCCGCATTCAGTTTGTCAGGGGCAGGCCGGGGATGGTCAGAAAGACTAACAAGGATTAGCGAAAAAAATCAGGCAACCACATTTCGGCCGATATAATCCGCAATTTCCTTCCACGAATCCAACCTTTTTCCTGTAAACCAAAAAATACCTAATCTGAAGAATCGCTGTAATAGAGCAGAAGAAGTTATTGGATGTTTTACAAAATAAATTTGCCCCCAGGCGAAATAATTAGCTAATAATTTTTCCTACAGGCAAATATTCTTGACACCGAACGGGACTCGATTTATAATTAAATCATGCTCCGGGATAGATATCTGACAGAGGCCGTGCATGAGGACCTCCGCGAAAAAATGGTCTTCATCGGCGGCGCTCGCCAGGTCGGGAAGACGACTTTTGCCGTCGATCTCCTGGGGAAACGATTTAAGTCGCCGGCTTATTTCAATTGGGACAATCGCTCGGACCGGCGCGAGATCATGGCCGCCCGCTGGCCCGGCGACGCCGACCTCATCATCCTGGACGAAATCCACAAACTCCGGGGCTGGAAAAACCTGGTCAAGGGCGAATACGACAAGCTCAAGGATAAGTATCGCTTCCTCGTAACGGGCAGCGCCAGGCTGGATATCGTTCGCCGGGGCGGAGATTCCCTGCAGGGCCGCTACCACTATTACCGCCTCCATCCGTTCTCGCTTGCGGAGATGACGGGAAGAACCAACGACCTTAAGATCTTCCAAGAAATCCCGATCGGCCCGGACATTCCCATTCCGGAATTCGAAGCGCTCTTCGAATTCGGGGGATTCCCCGAGCCTCTTTTCCGGCAGAACGCGCGATTCCTCCGCCGGTGGCATAACGAAAAAGTCGAGCGGATGTTCCGGGACGATATCACCAGCATCGAACAGGTCCGCGACCTGGGCCGGATGAAATTTCTGAGCGATCTTCTTCCCGAGCGCGTGGGGTCGCTTTTCTCGATAAACGCCGTCCGCGAAGACCTGGAAGTCGGCTTCAAGGCTGTTTCGAACTGGGTGACGATCCTGGAATCGTTTTACTACCATTTCCGGATCCGACCTTTCGTCCACCGTTGGATCCGGTCCATCAAAAAGGAACCCAAGCTCTATCTTTGGGACTGGTCCGAGGTCGGCGAAGCCGGCGCCCGTTTCGAGAACCTGGTCGCCGGCCATCTCCTCAAGCTCTGCCATTTTCTCTACGACAGGGACGGCCTCAAAGCGGAGCTCTCTTTCTTGAGGGATGTGGACAAGAAAGAAGTGGATTTTCTGGTGACCGTTGACCGCAAGCCGTGGTTCGCCGTGGAAACCAAGCTCGCCGATGAAAACGTGTCCCGGGACCTCGAGTACTTCCGGGCGAAGCTGAGGATCCCCTTTGCTTACCAGGTCATTAGAAAACGGGGAGTCCACCGGCTCATCCGGGGCGTGCACGTGATATCTGCCGATCGCTTCCTGGCGGGGCTGGTATGATGTTTTCCTTGGCAAAATACGTGGCAAAATTGATAGACTATGCGATAAGATATATGCAGGAACCATGGAACCGGCCGGAAATCTCCTGATCATCGGAAAAGAGCCGTCCCTGGCCGAAATGCTCAAGGCCTCGCCCGTGGCCGCGGATTTCCGGATTCATTTTTGCCGAATCGGCCAGGACATCCTGGATTTCATCAAAGACCGCTCGATCCGGGTTGCCATTTTGGATTTTGAAGAGATTCGGAAGGACGCCTCGAGCCTGCTCCGAAAACTCAAAAAGTTCGATCCCCTCCTTCACGTGGTCATGATCGGCGGCCCCCTCCACCCCGAAGAGGTCCTGGACTGGATCCGTCAGGGCGCGACAGACTACCTGGTCAAGCCGCTCGAGATCGAGACGATTCACGAAGCCCTCAAAAAGGCCGTCGAAAAACGGGAGCTGCGGCGCGAGACTTATCTTCTCGAAAAAAGGCTGGAAAAAAAATACGTCTTTCAGGGCCTGACCAGCAAAAATCCCTATATGCTCGAGATTTTCGGCCTGATCGAAAACATCGCCCGATACTTCACCAGCGTCCTGATCACGGGCGAGACCGGCACGGGGAAAGAGATGGTGGCCCGCGCTATTCACGACCTGAGCGGAGTCGAAAACCGGAATCTCGTCGTTTGCGACTGCGCTTCGATCCCGGAAAGCCTCTTTGAATCCGAGCTCTTCGGCTATGTCCGCGGCGCTTTTACCGGAGCCGACCGGAACAAGCGCGGCCTGTTCGAAGACGCCCATGAAGGAATGATCTTCTTGGACGAGATCGGAAACGTTCCGATGCCCGTCCAGGCTAAGCTCCTCCGCGTGCTCGAAACCCGCCAGTTCCGGCCGCTCGGGTCGAACGAAGTGAAATACGTCAATGTCCGGATTATGGCTGCCTCCAACCGAAACCTGGCCGCGGCCATCAAACAGAACGCCTTCCGGGAAGACCTCTATCACCGGCTGAACCGCGTGGAAATCCATCTCCCGCCGCTCCGAGAGCGGCCGGAAGACATTCCCCTCCTCGCCCGGCAATTTCTCCACAACTCCAACAAGGCCTATGGCAAATCCGTCAAAGGCGTCTCCCGGGATGTCCAGAAGCTTTTTCTCCGGTATCACTGGCCGGGAAATATCCGTGAGCTGGAAAATGTGCTCCAGAGCGCCGTGCTCGTCTCGAAAAAAGACTTCATCGATTTGGCCGACCTGCCTAAAAACCTTAGGGATTTTCTGCCCGCGCGGAGCGGGATGCCCTTCATCGACAAAGAAAATTTATCGACGCTCGACGACCTGGAAAAAGAATATATCGCTTATCTGCTCAAGGTGACGAATCACAACCTGAAAAAAACGGCGAAGATCCTGAACATCTCGCGCACGACGCTCTACAACAAGCTCGGCAAGTACCACCTGCAATAACGAGCGGGGTCAAACCTCAACATTCAACAATAATTTTAAGAGAAACGCTCGTATTCATCTTTAGAATTTCTTCGATCTTGAGCGGCCGAATTCTGAGGCGCGTGACGTGCCCGGCGCTAAAATCTATCGCGGGAGTGCGGGCGGGATAGACTTCTTATTTCATACGCCCATAAAACAGACAAATGCCTCATCTTTTATGTTTTTTGTTGAATGTTGAGGTTTGACCCCATTTTATTTTACGCAAGGGCAGCCCGGCCAGGATGATCGACGTCCCGATCAGGGATTTGACGAACGAGCTGGCAAAGACGTTGATGACCACCGCCGCCGAGATAAGAAAGAACGCCAGCGGGACCACCGGGTATCCCCAGGTCCGGTACGGCCGCGCCGCATCCGGCATCTTTTTTCGGAGCACAATCAAGGCCAGCGCCGTCAAGCCGAAGAAGATCCAGTCGCCGAAGGTCACATATTGAAGGAGTTGCCCGTAGGTGTTGGTCCCGAGAAGACAGGAAGCCCAGGCCGCCTGGAGAAAAATGGCCGCATACGGAGTCCCGGTGCGGGGATGGAGTCGGGCCGCCACCGGCAGAAATGCTCCGGACCGGGCCATCACTTGATAGACCCGCGCCCCCGTCAGGATGAACACATTCGTGATCCCAAAGGTGGAAATGATGATGGCCACCGAGACGAACTTCGCTCCCCACGGACCGACCATGGCCTCGAAGGCATCCGAGGCCAGCTTTGTCGAGCCGCTGATCTCGGCCAAGGGAAGGGCTTTGACATAGACGACATTGGAGAGGACATAGACGGCCACGACAAGGCTGACCCCCGAGATGATCGCCAGGGGCATGGTGCGGGATGGATTCTTTACTTCCCCGGCCACAAAATTGAGATTCTGCCAGCCGCCGTAGGAAAACAGGGCCGGCCTCAAGGCCAGTCCCATGGCGCTCAATATTTTCAAATGAATCCCATCGGGAAACAGAGGACCGAGGGATAGGTGGGGAGCCTTGAACCAGAGAATTCCCACGCCGATGAGGGCTATGAGTGCCAGGAT
>Ga0315297_10002538_pt1 | contig 11571 bp, 28 predicted proteins | sample YL17G15_0_MG_FD_203628 | JGI IMG/M metagenome (GOLD analysis project Ga0315297, IMG submission 203628) | Sediment microbial communities from Yellowstone Lake, YNP, Wyoming, USA - YL17G15_0 | ecosystem: Environmental > Aquatic > Freshwater > Lake > Sediment | place: USA: Wyoming | collected... | reverse complement strand
TTGAAAGGATACGTGAACTATATATCAATCCTTTTTGCTTTGCCCAAATTGATCCACGATCACGCGCTCAATTTTCTTGATTTCAATCGGCGCACCATCTGCGCCCGTGTGCTCATGCTTCTGCGTTTCGGCCCACCGCATCTGCGTTTTTGACCACCAAATCATCGCCGCCGTGTCACCGCCCATGACCTTTTGGAACAGCGTCTTTCCTACCTGACCGTTCGCTTTCGCCTTACCGGACACTAGCTCAGTGCCAAAGTGAGCGCGAAGCGTGTCAACGTGGATGCCATCACGCACCAGGACTGCAATCTGCTCAATGGGCAGGCCGTAGCCTGACAATGCTTCTACCTGTTTGCGCTCGGAATCGGTAGGTTCAAACTCGGGTCGGCCTGCGCCTGGTTGCGCTCCACCTCCGTTTGGAAAACGTGCGCCGCCCTTCTTCCCTTTTATTTGTATTGGTTTTTCTTCAATGGCTTGCTTCTTGCTTGTCATGCTGTAACCTCCGCGAAAGGTTGTCCAGTTTCTGCGTGTGTTGCTATTTTGCCAGTAAAGTCCTGCCAGCGTTTGACGATGACGTCGCAATACTTTGGGCTGAGTTCTGTTCCACAAGCAATGCGACCATTTTTTTCAGCCGCCATCAAAGTAGAACCACTTCCCATGAATGGATCAAAAACAACATCCTTTGAATCTGTGTAAGCTTTGACAAAGAACTCTGGCAATCCAACTGGAAAAGCCGCTGGATGTCCTAAAGCTTCCGATTGAAATGTTGGCAGTCTATTACCAGGGTATGCCATTCCTGCTGCAATATCGTTCCCATCAACTGCTGAAACATGGCCTTGTCTCTTGGCTGCGTTTGTGTCGCCTGCTCCTTTACCTTTTGCTTTTGCTTTTGGCACAGCCTTTGATTCATGTTTAACGGCTTCTGGATTAAATTTCCATTCTCCTTTTGTGAAGTGATAGATTGGCTCAAATTGATTTTTAAATCTTCTTGCCACTTGTTGAGGAATGCCAGATCGTTCCCAACAAAACTCATCTGCAAAGTTCCATCCCCAATCTCTTACATGAGCTAACACCAAATCAAAAACATAAAGCTCTCTTTTTAATCCCTCTGCATTTGGTTTGATATTGCAAAAATATGATCCATCATCGGCTAAATTCGCCATTATGTTTGATGCAATATCTTGATACCAATTAACAAATTCATCTGGACTGATTGGTTTAAATCCTGATGCTTCATCATATGTTCTTTGAGACGCATATGGTGGAGAAGTAACAACCAAATTTATTTTCTGTCCATTCAATAATTTTTCAATATCAGAAAATGACTTGCAATCACCACACATCAACCGATGCTTACCCAACAACCAAACATCGCCAAGCACAGTAACCGGCTGCTCTGGCACCTCTGGCACCGCATCCTCATCGGTCAGGCCAGGAACAACCTCCACCGGCATCAGTGCTGCAATCTCCTCGGCTGAAAATCCAGTCAGGTCCAGGTCAAAGCCCAGATCGCCAATTTCGCCCAACTCCAGCGCCAGCATCTCATTGTCCCACCCAGCATTAAGCGCAAGTCGATTGTCTGTAATGACATAAGCCCGCTTTTGCGCGTCCGTCCAGCCTTCTGCAACGATCACCGGCACCTCTGCCATGCCAAGCTTACGGGCCGCCATGATGCGCCCATGGCCTGCAATGATCTGCCCGGTGTCATCCACTAACACAGGCGTTGTCCAGCCCCATTCTTTGATGCTGGCCGCGATCTGCGCTACTTGCTCATCACTATGCGTGCGCGAGTTTTTCGCATACGGAATCAGCTTATCGATTTTCCACTTCTCAATTTTGTCGGCAGGATTCGACATCAAAACCCCCTGGGCTTTGGATAGCACACCACCACGCCTCGACTATCAACCTTGCACTGATAATCACCTGCAAACGCCTGAACTTCATTTGCAACAAAAAAACAAACTATTGCTAAAATTGTTTTCATCGATTCACCTTCTGTATAATTACGACTCATTCTGTGGATTTAGGCCGGCTCATTGAGTCGGTCTTTTTTTTGCCATAACATTATCATCGTTTGAAGCAACGGGTTTGTTGCCTCTTTTCCCCTCTTTTCTTCAATCAGCTTCAGCTGGTGCCGTCTGGCATCAAGCGGCATTGTGAGCAACTTTCTGGCCTCGCATTCATTGCGCCAGGCGTCGCAATAACTACACACCTGGCGGCCATCAACAAGCCCCACCGCTCGGGGCTTGTCGCACTGTTTGCACTCAGTCTTGCTCGTCATTGTTGACGCTCATTAAACACATCACCGCTACGCCAATCAGAACACCTGCAAGCAAACAGACAAAAGAAAGCAACGCGCATGAGCTCATTCTTCGATTGCCTCCTCAACGAAACCAATTTTTGACACTGCATTCGGTGCAAACCCGAATGCCACCAACGCCGCCTTCATTGTGTCGACAAAGTATTCAAGCGATCCATCACCAGAAACTTTGAGCCTTACCTGCTCTTCTTCCCCCATCGGATAAAGCCCTCTCAAAATAATTTCAACGCTGTGCAAGTTATCGGTGTTTGCTGACATGATTATTTGCTCCTTAATTGATCTGCTAGTTTTTGTGCTGCGCCTGCGTGTATCAGTTTGTTTTCACTGAACCATGCCTCAGCCCGTTTATCCAACAAAACAGCGGTCTGTTCCTTCAACTCTTCGAAAACTTTGTTGGCACATTCTTTAGGCAATTCTTGCTTCCAAACGCTAACTGCTTGGCGATAATTTTGCATCCCACGAATCATACTTTTCATTTCGTCCCACCTTCATACTTCTTTGCCAGATTTTGACTGATCAACATGTCGGCCAAACTTTCGTTGTTGATGTAAATTTCTGCCAGAAAATAACCCCATTTACTAGGCTTTGACGTTTTTATTCTGACTTCTTTGTTGAGCACTGCATTTTTTACAAACTCTTTTGCTGTTGTGTAATTCGCTTGGCTTCTTTCTGGCGTGTCAACGTGCGCTAACCGCAGCCTTTGTTTTGTGTAAATCTTGAAGCCTACGTCTACCTCTACATCAATCGTGTCGCCATCTACAACATTTATCACCTTTGCCTGATACTCAAACATTTTGTTGCCTCCCTTCGTTGTTGCGAAACTTTGCACGAGTTGAACACTGATTACATCGCCAGCGCCAGGAACTAATGCCAGATTGTGTTTTAACTTTGCCCATCTGTTCTGGCGGGTAGTACTTGCAGCAACTCGGGCATCGGATTTCTTTATCAGTCATATCGTCACCTTGGCAACCCGTGACAAAAAATCACGGAATCGTTTAAACGGGCTTGGCTGCGTTTTTTCTGCCTTGGGTATATGGTGATATGCCTCATGGCTTAAACTCACGATAGCGGCCCGATTGACCGCGTTTGCGGGCATTTGGGCAAGGATGATCCGCTGCATAACTGCATCTTCAGGGCTGATTCCGCGTTTTTCGCCGGTGTAAGCGCATCCGATGATGATTTTTCCGGTGTTGATGCCGTTCATGCTGTCACCTCGCTGTCTGCGTAACCGTGAGCCTTCCGCGCTTCCCTGGCGAACTCTGTCGAGATTGCCGGGTGCTTCTCCGGGTTGGCCAGGATGCGTTGCCACCAGTCCGTAAATTTCGCGCCGCTCCCGATCTTCACTGCCTGCGCCGCGGCTTGGATCCGTTCGCGGTTGTCGTTGCGATCATCGTTGCTTGGCGTGTGCGCCAGCTGCTGCACGCTTTTCCGCGGGGCGGTTTTGCAAATCCCGAGGAACTGCACGAGATTCGGCGCACGCTCCGGCAGATTGCGCACGTCCAACGCAAACGCGATCGCCTCCGGGGTGTCAGCGTACCCGCCAAGCTCGTCGGACCAGGTTGCCTTTGCTGCCTGGATGCCTTCGTCCCGCCCACCGACTACCCGCGAAAACTTGCCGGCAAACTCGCCGCCATACACCCCGTCAAGCCTACTGAAAATCCGATCCACCCAAGCGGGCGGCAACATCTGCTTTGACTTCATGACACTCCCCTATCACGTCGAAAAAACTACCGTTTTTTTGCCCGTATCCAAGCGCCCGGGCGGTTGCTTCTGCGTTGATCTGGTGCTGCGTCCTGCGTGGTGCTGCTGGTGCTGCGTGCTGCGTTAGCCATTCGGATTTAAATCCTGTCCAGCCCCTGGCGATTGATTCAGCTAGTGCCTGCTCAAGCGTCCAGCCGGCTTTCACGGCTTCCCCTGCGATCTGGTCAATGGCTGTTTGCGTAACCGGGGCGCGCTTGGCTTTTCGGAGTTGCATCCAATCGGCCCACGTCGTTTCGGAAACGCCTTCCGGGATTACGACGTCGCGCTTTAGCGCGGCAGGTTTTTCTTTTTGATTTATTTTTTCTTTGCTTTGGTTATTGGTTACTGGTTCATGGTTAGGGTTACCTTTGGGTTTCGTGTGGGTTTCCACTGGCAACCCACTGGAAACCCACTGGGTTTTTTTTGGCCTTCCACCGGCCTTGCCGTTTTGCCTGTTTCTGTCACAAATTGCTTTGTAATCAGCAATTTCCGCGTCACACCTCTTGTGACTCCACAGGTTTCCGTCCTGGACAAAGAAAACCTCCAAAATCAGCGCCACGGCTTCAGGGTCGGCCCCAACTTTCAGGCCGATGACTTTCGTGTTATTTGGTAACGGCTGTTCCGTTTCGTAATAGAGCCACAGCATTCGCAAGTACGTCATGCTTTGCGCATCAGTGAGTCGCGCCGTAGCCTGAATGAAGTCGCCAATGTGGTGCTGGTAGTAGTGCATCAGGCACCCCCGCGGGCTTCGCGCAGTGCCGACCGTAACTTTTCCCGGTAGGCCGCGCTGTGGCGTTTCTGGCATTGCACACAGATTCCGCTGGAGGTGTAGCGCCACTCATGGCCGCAGGCCGCGCATGGCTTGTTTTTGTACTGCTGTTTTTGCTGCTTTGCTGCCTTCAAACGTACTGCATCCATTCCGGTCGCCTCCGCTGTTTGCTGCACTGCACATCTCATGCACTATAGCAAAAATTATAACGGCTGCAACCGGGTTTTTTATAAATTTTAGAAAGGCAAATCGTCGGGCAAATTGCCGAATCCATGATCGCCGGCTGGCGGTGGCGCGTACCCGTTTGACTTGGCTTGCTGGTGCTGTCCCGGCCCCGCCTGGGCATCTCTGGGCGCGAATTTACTGATCAACACGCTGTCCCCTCCTTTGCCATTTAAATCGGGCACTCCGGCCGGGTTGAAGGTCTTGTCGAGCAACCAAAACTCGTTACCGTCATCGCCTGTCATCACACGCCCAACAGTCATCCAGCGGCCTTTTTTTGCCCCGCTCGAATCAATGTATTCGCCCACTTTTACCTTCAGGTCATGCGTCTTTTTTGATGCCATCGGAGAGCCTTTCAATAGTAATTTCAAGTCGCCCGGGTGCTTGCACTGCGCAACGCTCAATTGCCAGCCGGTCGATCTGGCTGTCGTCAAGCATTACACCGGCAAACACCAGAGCATCAAGTGCCGCCTTTAGAACGTTGTCCAGGTCGCGGCGGCGGCGGTCTGGCGGGTAACACAGGATGGCCACGGAAAGCCGGTCTGCAAGCTTGTGCTGATGACCCTCCACGGTCAGTTGATTGAGCACTTTACCGCGGTACTTTCTACCCTGTTCCGAGATCAAATGACGGCCAGCAAGTGGCCCGCTTGACGGGTGCCGCCAGTATTGATTAACGCTCGGCGGCCACGGCAGATCTAGCTCAATTGGTTGCATTTTTTGATTCTGGTTGTGAGGTGTTACATATCTTACACAAACACATAAAAAAACACATTGACACATTAAAAAGCATGTTGCACAATGAACACATAAGAACACAAAACAATTTACAACATCACAGAAAGAAACACAGATGAGCAATGCAGAACTTCAATGGGCAACGAAAGTTGCCGCAATTTTGAATGAAACAGCTACTGATTTCGAGGCAGAAATCTCGCGCTTAGAATACACCTGGAAAGTGCAACAAAAAGGTCGTGAAATTCTCGCCCTGCCTGTTGCTGAACAGAAAAGTGCGATGTACGCACTTGAAATGTGGTTCGGCCTTGACGTGCATCGGGCGATGAACGGATATTTTGATGGTTCGATTGGCGACAAGCGAATTGCAGAAGAACGTAAAAAAGGATGGTCAACTGACTGATTAACAGACAAGGCGGGGAAACCCGCCGTTTTTTGGAGGCATCAATGATTTATTTTTTGTGGTTGTTTATGTTTGGCGTATTAGGCGCGATTTGTTTCGTACTGACAGCTTTTTTTTCTGGGACGCAAACTCAACAAACATGCGTTTTATTGATGGTCTTGTTGCTGGTAGTTGGCTGGATGACTGCCGAATTCATTGACGAAGTGGAGAGCAAAAAAAAATGTTGATCGAAGCAAAGACAACCATTTACTCACTCAAACTTGACGTGACAGAAGCGTTGCCGCCTGGGATGGTCGAAACAAAACTGATATTTCAGCGACCAGGCCAGCCAGATGAAATCGTCATTGAAAAGGTCAGTCACGTTTCTGCGGTCAAGCAAATGATGGACGGCATTTTCAAGGAACTGTATCTGGCCACTCAAACAAAAACCAATTAACAAAACAATCCACAGAAAATGAAAGAACTCATAAAAATCACCAGCCGGTTGCAATGGTTGGCCGAGCGCGCAAAAGACATAACTTCAACGGAAGTGTCCGCTCTTTTCGGACTGTCGCCCTATATGACAGAGTTTGAGCTGTACCATCAAAAGCGCGACAAGGTAATCGTCACGATTCAGGAAAACGAACGTTTAAAGTGGGGCCAGCGGCTGGAGTCAGCAATCGCTTACGGTGCGGCTGAGGACATGGGCTGGAAGATTGCCAAGATGGATGTTTATATCCGCGATCAAAAGGCCCGCATGGGATCAAGCTTTGACTTCGAGATCCTAAGCTCAAGCGACGGCCCCGGCATCTTGGAAGTTAAAAACGTGGATCGCCTGGCATACCGACAAAACTGGCTGGATGATGGCCAAGGGAACATTGAAGCCCCGGAACATATCGAGTTGCAATGCCAGCATCAAATGGCCGTGACAGGCCGCTCTTGGTGCGCTCTGGTTGCCCTGGTTGGCGGAAACGAGCAAAAGATAGTCCTGCGGAATCGGGACGATGCAATCGGTGCGAAGTTGCGAGACAAGGTTATCGCGTTTTGGGATCGCCTGCAAACTGGGCAGGCACCAGCGCCTGATTACGAGCGAGATGCTGAGTACATCATTAAACGCAGCCGGGCAAATGACGGCGAGGAAATGCAGGCCGATGAAGGTCTTGGTCAGTTGATTCGGCTTTATCAATTCGCGGCACGTGAGTGCTTAGACCTCGAAAAGATCAAGGATAAGCGCAAGGCAGAAATCATTGATCGAATCGGCACCGCAAGCCGGGTTTTTACCAAATTCGGCACATTGGCATGTGGGCAAGTGCAAGATGCACCCGCGGTCGTTATCACGCCCGAAATGGTCGGGCAAACAATCAGCGGCCGGAAAGGTTATCGGTCGTTTCGTTTCAACAGCAAGAAAGGTCAGTAATCATGGAAATCAAGATTCAAAAAAACGTGCCGATTCCCGGCAAGGCAAAGAAAACAAGCAAATATCCGTTGGAGAAAATGGCTGTTGGCGATTCGTTTGCCGCACCCGTAAAACCGGCAGGTCTTTACGTAGCAGCTCGCAAGTGGGCAAAGGATAACAACGGGGAGGCCCGCTTTGTAGTGCGCGCCGACGGCGAAGGGTCACGCTGCTGGAGGGTTAAATAATGTCAAACGAAATCACGGCAATTGACAGCATGCGCAGCACGCTTAAGGCAATGACTGTTGAATTTCAGGCTGCCTTGCCGCCGCAGATTCCGGTGGAAAAGTTTATCCGCACCACCATGACGGCAATCCAGATGCAGCCGGGGTTGCTGAATGCCGACAAACGCAGCCTGTTGGCCAGCACCATGAAGGCGGCACAAGACGGTTTGCTGTGTGACGGGCGCGAGGCTGCTTTGGTTGTGTATCGCACCAAGGAAGGCCCCAAGGTGCAGTACATGCCGATGGTCGGCGGCATCCTTAAGAAGATCCGCAACAGTGGCGAGCTGGCCAGCATCGGGGCGCATGTAGTGTATGAGCGCGATCAGTTTGAGTACCAGCTGGGTGATGATGAGCAAATCGCGCACAAGCCGTTCCTCGGCGCAGACCGCGGCCAGCCGATTGCTGCGTATGCAATCGCAAAGACCAAGGACGGCGCAATTTACCGCGAAGTGATGAGCGTGGCAGACGTTGAAAAGGTGCGCGCCGCCAGCAAAGCCCGCGATGCCGGCCCGTGGGTTGATTGGTGGGATGAAATGGCCCGCAAAACTGTTATCCGCCGCCTGGCAAAGAGATTGCCTTCGAGCGCGGATCTTGATCAGGTGCTTGACCATGACAACGAAAACTTTGTGCAAGTTGAGCGCCGCGAGCCGGTCAATGTCACGCCAGCGCCGGAGCAACAGCAATCGCCGCTGTCCAGGCTTAAGGCTTCAATGGGCGAGCCTGAAGCGCCGATAGTCGATATTTTCGAAGCGGTTGAGGTGCCTAATGATCCTAACTAGTCAGGAACTCGCCAGTCGCTGGAAAATGACAGACCAGATCTTGCGGAAGTGGCGCATGGAAAATAAAGGCCCGAGATATTTTAAGCTTGGTGAAGGCGAGAAGGCATCTGTCAGATACCGCATTGAGGACGTGGAAGCATGGGAAAGCCAGCACGATATTGGGGGAAAAAATGAGCCTGAATGACGAAATCAAGCTTGCGATAAACGGTCACGAAAAGGATGGGGGCAAATTGCCACCACCCTCAGACCATATTGTCGATACGCAAGACTGGTGCGAACTCGAAGCCCTGCGCGAGTCCTTGCGTGAGCATATGGCCGAGATTCGTCGGCTGTGCGCTGGGCTTGCGGAGCCAGAGCAGGAGCCGGTGGCGTGGATGCTCATATGTGCTTCTGGCGAGGAAGATGACATTACATACGAAGAGCCATCCGACAGGCTACTTCCGGGCTGGTCGTACAGAGCACTTTACACTCACCCACCCCAGCGCAAGCCGCTGACGGATGAGGAACGGCAGTTACAAAGCGTCAAAAAGTCCTGTTAAACGATGGAGGTGCGCAGAATGCGCGAAGAAAGTGAAATGATTAAAGCCATGAAGCTTGCGCTTGAAGCGTTGGAGTGCATTAACTCCCCATTAAACATGACTGAACTTCGCAGTGTGGGCAGAGCCATTACCGCCCTCCGCGCCGCAATAGACGAGGCATCAATGCAGCGGCTTACGGATGTGCAGCAGGAGATGGAGCAGAAGCCAGTGGCGTGGATTGATAAAGAACGAGGCGCAATCTCTTTCATGAACGGAACGTATGGCCCGAATTGGAAACCAGTCTACACCCACCCACCCCGCCGCGAGTGGAAGGGGCTGACGGATGAGGAGATCGACCGAGTGTGGCGATCTGTTGATTACAAGATTTCCTATGACAACTTCAGACTAGCTATTGCCCGCGCTATCGAAGCCAAGCTGAAGGAGCGCAACACATGAACCGCGAAGATATTATCCGCATGGCGCGGGAAGCGAAGATTGACCAGTTGTGGGGGGATGATCCCCTGACTGATTGGAGTGTAGAACTCACTAGATTCGCCGCCCTAGTCGCTGCTGCCGAGCGTGAGGCGTGTGCGAAGGTGGCAGAAGCACAAATTGAGCAATGGGTAGACGACAGACCGAGATACGCCGCCAGCGAATGCGCCGCCGCCATTCGAGCTAGGGGTGCGAAATGACACACGATGAGTTTGAGGCGTCGGCCAAGGAGTTCTGCGATGAATTTCACGCTAGGCTTGCCGCTACGCAAGACCGGAATGAGATTGAGACCCTACGCAAGACCTTTCGCAGGAACATGGATGAAGTTCGCAGGCTGCCCGCAGCACTTGCGGAGGGTGCTATGCGACGACTGATTGACACTCAAGATTGGGATGAACTCGAAGCCCTGCGAGAGTCCTTGCGTGAGCATATGATAGAGATTCATCGTCTGCGCGCTGCGCTTGCGGAGGGTGCTATGCAGCGGCTGACGGACGTGCAACAGGAGATGGAGCGCAAGCCGCTAACAGAAGATGAGATTGACCGAGCCTGGAGGTCTGTTGATTACAAGATTTCCTATGACAACTTCAGACTAGCTATTGCCCGCGCTATCGAAGCCAAGCTGAAGGAGCGCAACACATGAACCGCGAAGATATTATCCGCATGGCGCGGGAAGCTGGAGATGATTGGGAGCACACATTGCCGTCAGACAAGGCTTTTCTTGAACGCTTCGCCGCCCTTGTCGCGGCTGCCGAACAAGAAAAAATAGCCCAAGCATGGGACACATTGCACGATCGATACATGGCCGACCCTTTGCGCCGTCAAATGCTCTTGAGCTATGAGCTGGTAGCCAATCTTATTAGGGGGTGCGCATGACCAACGTCGTGCGATTTACAGGGGGAAAAGATGACTGAAGAAGAGCGCAAGACCTGGAATGACGCAATTGATGCTGTGCTTGAGCTTCTTCGCACGCGCCCGCCACACAGGATGGGAGAGGCTGAATTTATGCGCCGGTTGTTAGCTTTGAAGTTACAGAAAAAGAAATGAGGATCGGGCCTGCTGTTTGTGCAAGCGCAGATAGGCATGTGACTTTTGATCCGGTCGTGAAAGTTAGAATTTACGACCCGGCAGGCCCAGTCACGTTACAGCCAACACTTGAGGCATTGAGGCTTGAGCGGAAAGTAAGAAGCATGCCAACGGTGGCACCGCGGGTTGCGCAGCCAGTGCAAACAGAGGGTTGCAGCGATACAGCTGTTGGATGCTACAAAAATACGATGCATACAATCTCAATGGTTTGCGGTGTCGCGGTGCTTCCATCCTTTGCGTGCGTGGCTTTTGGGCCGCTTTGGTTGATTGCGCCCGCTGTGCTGGCGTCACTTGCAATCACTTGCGTACTGCTTGGCGGGAAGCCGACAGAACAAATGGCACGCGCACGAGCCGAGCGGGCAGTTGAAATGAGTCAATATGACCCGCGCTAATGATAAAAAATTATTATTGCAAAGCAACAATGCTTTGCATAAAGTGAAACAAAGGAGGAATAAAAAAACAATCACTTAAAGGATTACGCATGTTCGCATGGCTTGGCATTGACGATGCAATGATTGCCAGCGGTATCGCGCTGATTGTTTATGCGATCTGTGGCGGCGGGGCCGGAGAATAAACAGTCCCGCCTATCCATTCACAAATCAATTTGCAAATCTATTCAGCTTTGAAAATAGGCGTGGTAGTGACCCAACGCAGCACAAAGTTGGCAAGACCCACAACAGACAGCACAGCGCCAGCATGAGCGCCAAGCACTGGCGTCAAAAACGTTCCATTAGTCGCCAGCCAATCAATGATCGGGAGCGCAGCAAGCGCGCCGTTAAATACTGCCGTTTTATAACCTCTCATGCTGGCACCTTTCCTGATTGCAATTCGGCAAGCGTAAGCCCGCCCGTAAATTG
>Ga0315297_10002536_pt1 | contig 11575 bp, 7 predicted proteins | sample YL17G15_0_MG_FD_203628 | JGI IMG/M metagenome (GOLD analysis project Ga0315297, IMG submission 203628) | Sediment microbial communities from Yellowstone Lake, YNP, Wyoming, USA - YL17G15_0 | ecosystem: Environmental > Aquatic > Freshwater > Lake > Sediment | place: USA: Wyoming | collected... | reverse complement strand
TAACGCCCGGCAGCGAACCTATTCGGTGAACCGCGGCGGTTCACCTATTCGGTTCGATGCCGGGCGTTAGGGACTTTCCGTGTCCTCTTCTTCTTCCTCAAGTGGCACTGCGATGGTGTCAAGAATTGAAGGTTGCACGTGACCGCCGAATCCCTTGACCTTCGTGATCAGGTCTGTCAAATCCTCGGTCGAAATGAACCGGCAGTACTCGCTCAGTCCGATCTTTCGGAATGTCGGACGTGCGAGTTCTCCCATGACCTTGCCTTGTCTTTCCCGCGGAGCAACGATGTAGATTTGCAGGTTCAAGGCCGGAACGACGGCCAAGAGGTCAGACATGCGGAGTAAACCAGAGTAGATAGAGGTTGAGGACTCAACCTCGAACGCACATACCGGGGCATTTTGGTTGATCCAAATCACATCAATGAGCGAAATCCTCTTGGTAGCTTCCTCGCTCAACCCGAGATTTGGAAGTTTCTTCAGACAGTCATCTGCCAAGGTCCTACCGTCATATTTTCTGCTCTGATCATTGGACGCGATCCAGACCGAACATCCTGTGATCCGACCTAACGTAACGAGCTCACTCTGGGCTTTGGTGTGTTCCGACGTGTCTCGCTTGGAAACAGACTTCTCTTCGTCGAGTTCAAGTTGTTCGGTTGGCATCGGTTCCTTGGGGGGCCAGCCCCGAGGACGCTTGTGTTGGACGGCTTGTTCCCTCCTGACTCTCGCCTCCTCCAGAAGACCTTGTAGGTTCTGTTGGCAGTCAGAAAGGCCGTTGGGTCTTGATGTGATCGCTTTTGCGACCGCATCCGCATGGGGACTTTCAAGAACCTGTTGATTGAGTATTGCCCATCCGTAACGCGGTCCCCACTGCTGAGTCAGTGCGTCGCGTACTTCACCCAAAATGGGAGGTCGGTCTTTGGGGTTCAGGACGTGAGCAAACCGCAGAGGTAGTCGGTGAGGAAACAGACCGTTGTCCCAAACCTTCTCCTTCGACTGGAACGCGGGTCCGGCCACCTCGGCGAGTGCGGCAAGATTCTTTTCCACAATGATTGCCAGACGATCGCCTTCCTGCCAGTTCTTGAATCGGGCAGACTTGCTGCCCCAAAGACCGTGTTTCAGGCATGTGAGGAATTGATACTCGTCAATCTTCGTCAACCGTAGTCTCACGGTCTTCCTCCGTTTCTTTCTTCGTCCCTACGCCCGGCATCAGCTGCGGCGCGAAGCTTCGTCAGCTGCATGCTGTTGTTAGACAAGGGCCTTCAATCTCCGGGCTTTCCTTGTCTCCTTCCCATTGGTCAATTCGTGCTCCCAAAATCGCAAGACAGTCCACCCTGCTTTTCTCAAGGTGCGACTTACCATCCTGTCTCGGATGACATTGGCTTCAATCTTTGATTGCCAGTAGTTGTGCCGCGTGTTTGGCAACCGACAATGTTGGGGACATCCGTGCCAGAAACATCCGTCAACAAAGACAACCGTACAACTTTTCGAAAAGACAAAGTCCGGTTTGCCTTCAAGGGGTACTCTGCGCCGCCAGCCGGTGATGCGGTGTCTTCTCAAGATCCGAATCAAGGCGAGTTCGGTTGAGCGGTTTCCGCGGGAACGGACTTGCGCCATGATGCGGGATCGGGTTGCTGAAGGGATATTGTCCATGCTTTCAGATGAGAATGAATGTTCGGGGGCGCTTTCCGAGAAGCTTTGTCTCAAGGATTGATTTCGGCGGAATGCTGGCGGCTTGCAGAAGCTTGTTGAAGTCAGTATCCCCGTGAATCGGTGGTATTAGGCCGGCATAGAGATTATCCACTTCCAGCGGCAATGTGCCGGGGCGTTGCCGGCACTCCTGCTGGTATCGGAGCGTCAGGATGTTCACCTCTTTGAGGGCTTGCGAGATGAGTTTCCGGAGATTCAGGTCTGTCGTGTTGGTGATGTAGTTGGCAAGCGCGTCTTGGAGAACCCATATGGTTCGCCCGCCCCACGCTTTGCCGATCTGCGATTTCACGATGAGTTGGCTGACCATACGCGCCCATATCTGCCTGTAGTTGATGCCGGGGGCGTCCTGGGGCTTGCCAAGGATGGCTTGTCGGAAGGCGTTCTGGATTGTCGTGCCTTTTGCCTTGTTTCCGCCTGACGTGCTGGAAGTCATGACCTCTATGATAAGCGGGATGCCGTCGGGATATTCCTCGACGTACGTTCGGCCGTGTCGCCTGGCGAGTGTGTAACCATTCTTGGACAGGTTGGCCTCAAGTTTGCGCTCTGTGACGCCTTGTTGCCCCCCAATCTCAGAGAGAGGCTTCGGATGGGTCGGGCAAACAATGTAGTCGAAGGTGTAGTCAAAAGATTTCTCGCTGTCATCGTGCTCCTCGGCCGCGTCCTCCGCGTACTTGATTTTAACCTCCGACCAGACCCCTGCCTTCTGGTTGAGAGCGGCGGGAGCGTACCTGCGCAAGAGGCCTTCGCATAATGCCTCGTGCGCTGTTTGTTCACCGCCTTGGTCGAGGACAAAGAGTCGGCGGGGACATACGATCCAAACGCGGTCGGACGTGATGAGAGAGCAGACGCCGGCTGGTATGTTTGCCGTGCGGCCATTAAAGAATGCAACAAGCTCGCGGTCTTTGGCAGGTTTCAAGTTGAGAAAGGATTGATAGCGGTTTCCGCCGCCGTCGCATTCTTCTCCCGAGAATGGGCATTTGCAGTGCCGCCGGTGTTGTGTTGCTTCCTCGCTTCTGTCAACGGCAAGGTATCCGAATAACTCGTATATCTGAGAACTCATGCGAGCACCATCACGATTTGAGCCGCGATAGCCTGCGCCAGCGGGGGGGGCACTGAATTCGCAACAAGACGGTGTTGGTCGAGGTTCTTCACGGTCCCCGATCGGCTTCGGATGGGGCCGCACAGTATGTGCGAATCCGGGTAGCCATGAATCCGAAGATATTCTCTTGGCGTCAAGTAGCGGTCCTCCACCGGGTGGAAGAAAATCTCCCCGCAACGAAGGGTCAAAGATGGTTCGAGTCGATGTAGGCGGCGATATTTGGTCGTGTCCTTCTTCGTTAGGTTCCGTTTCAGTTCTGGCCCTGCGTTGGGTGTGCCGGCAAGGAAGCCTCCTTCTGAGACTGGATGAATGCGCTCCCGGTCTCGGTCGGGAGTCACGTCCACATGGTTGGGATTTGTTGGTGCTTCACCCTTCCCGACAGGTTTGGGCAAGTCGCCGATGACGCTGCCGACACCGACGTAAGGTTTCAGGGGAAAGAGCGGGGCGTCTTCCGGGCTTTCGGCGTGAGTCGGAGGGGGAAACGAAAAGCCGTTGGTTCCTGGAGTGGCGACGATGAACACACGTTCTCGCAGTTGCGGGACTCCGTAGTCGGCAGCGCAAAGAACTGACCACTTGATGCAATAGCCTAGTTCTTCCAGTTGGCGAACGAATCGTTTGAAGACTCCGCCCGGTTCGCCCTTTTCGTTTGGGGCACTGAGAACACCTTTTACCTGCTCCAGGAGTAAGGCACGGGGGCGCAAGGCGCGGGTAAAGCGGATCATCTCGAAAAGCAACATACCGCGTTCATCGCACAGAGAGCCGCGCTTTCCGATGAGTGAAAACGCTTGGCATGGCGGGCCGCCGTGCAACAAATCAATGCCAGGGTCTGCCAGCGTAAGCGGGTCAACTGAACGAATGTCGGCTTCCACGATCATTGGTGGTGTTCTATGCCGTTCCATGTTGAAGCGAAGGGTATCTGCCGCGTTGTGATCGAATTCAACACAGGCAAGGTGCGTGAAACCCGCCCCTTCAGCGCCAATGTCCATGCCTCCGGCACCGCTGAACAGCGAGATAGCCTTTAATTGTCGCCGCCCGTAATGGGCGGCAGCCTCCCTCACCACCGAAGCTTTCTTTGGCCGGTTTGTAGTACTTTTTTTCATGCCCCCATTACTCACCTTTCGTTTTTGTTTGGGCAGTGTCATTTTCTTCCCTTGTCTAACGCCCGGCATCAGCGGCGGCGCGTCGCGCCGTCCGCTGAAAGCCGTTGTTAGCCAGCTTGAACTCCAGCCGGGATCGGCAATGCGGTAACCTGAATCGTCGTGTACACCCCCTTCCCATTCTGGTTCTCGACCATCTTCACGCACGAGGTGACCTGGAAGGTGACCATGACCGCATGGAATACGGAAAGCACCCGTTCCTGAAGCTCTTGGTCGTCCTCAAGACATTCCACGACCAAGCCCCTCTCGCGTGCTTGGTCGATCGTTATTGGCCGACCATGTGTCTTGTGTTCTTTCGCGTCACCAAGCCAGTCGGCGATCGCCGTGCTCTTCTGATCCCTCGCAGGATCTTCTTTGAACATATAGCACGAAAGCCAGTCATGGACCTTCTCTCGCGCCAACCGCAGAGTAGTTTCACACATGGTCAGAAATCCATGCGGATAAGCCTGAACCTTCGTTGCCCACAATGGAATACTTGCAGGATTCGTAGCGATTTCCCGCTTGGCTTGCTCAAACTCGTCAAGGATCGCCTGAGCAGGAGCGGTGAAAGCACCTGAGGAAGTGGGAAATGTGACTTGGGGATCGATGGGGCCGATCGCCGAGTGCTTACCCATGACGATGGAATCGCATGCACAGGCGATCATTGTTGAAGCCGACATGGCGTTCTGAGGAACGATTGCGCGAATGCGCTTGTACTTGGCCCTAAGGTACTGGACGAGCTGATCTGCAGCCTCCATGGACCCACCAGGGCTATGGAGGAAGAGGTCAAGCGCATCGCCCTTCAAGCCATGAAGCGAGGCCATAAATCCCTGTAGGTCGTCCAGCGTGAGAGCCAACGCTGTAGGAGGGACTAATGGCCCTTTAGAAGTGAAGGCGGAGGCGTACACGACGGTATCACGTTTCGTGTATGCTGAAAGATCGGCCACATACCTACGACGCACTTCGTCCTGTGAGGCATTCTTCCTTCGGATGATATCTTCTTGGATCTCACCTCTGGTCGGCATATTCGGTTCCCACCTCGTTCTTTGACAGAATCACCCTGGGCTCGCCCGATGAATGGCAAACTGCCTGCAAAGCCTCTCGCAGTTTCTTGGGTAGGGCCAACTCGATAACTCGCAGCAACTCTTGACGTTCCTGTTCAATGTCTCGTGGCTTAGCCATATTTCTCCTGTCTGGCTAACAATGATTATACAGTCTGTATAATTCTGGAAATACAGACTGTCCCTTTCCGTATAAAAAGTCGCTCCCTTTTCCTATCTTTTCTTCCAGCGCCTTTCATTTCAATTGCTTACCTCCATCTTTCAACACAGAGCTTTCGGGCTTATACGGACTGAATAAACCGGGTCAAAGCCTATCGACCGGGCTTCGCACATCGTGGCCCCCTTTATTCGGGACATGGGTATAAATCATAGTCATACTGACGTCTTTGTATCCCAATAACTCTTGGATCGTTCGAATGTCATATTTGGGGCGCGTGGAGAATGGGAAGTGCTTTCTTCGGAAACGGATGATATTTCAGAGAAAATCAACTAAACCCCTTCGTCTCAAGCAGGATTCTAGATCGGTCCGGGCGGGATGTCAAGGAGCCGGTTCGGCCAGGAGGGACCGGGACTCGCAGGCCTAAGGACGTTTCTTGACAGCACAGCTCCGACAAAGATATATTTCTGGGGAGAATTTTCATGTCGTCCACGCGTTGCCGAAATGAATCCGCCGACTTTGGCGCTTGGAAAAAGATCTTTGGTTCCCAGAAAGGGGTTTATCCAATGACAAGAAAGAACCGTTTCATTTCTTTGATCGGGCTGGGCTTGTTCCTGATCTCGGCTCTCGCCGCGTCCGCGCCGGCCGCCCTCGCGGCGGACGAGCCCGTCAAGCCTCCCCGCCCCCTCAAAATCGACGACCTTTTCGCCTTGAAAGATGTTTATGATCCTCAATTGAGCCCCGACGGTGCCTGGGTCGCCTACACGGTCACCGCCACCGACCTCGCCAAAGAGAGCTCCGACGCGGACATCTGGATGGTGCCGGCCGCCGGCGGCGATCCGGTCCGGGTGACGTCAAGCCCGAAATCGGAATCACGTCCCCGTTTCAGCCCCGACGGAAAATGGCTGGCGTTCCTCTCGGCCCGGGAGGGGAAACGGACCCAGGTCTGGCTCCTGCCGCGGAGCGGGGGCGAAGCGGTGAAGCTCACCGACTTCAAAACGGGTGTCTCCGATGTCGTCTGGTCGCCCGACTCAAAGCGCCTGGCCCTCGTCATGAAGGACGCCGATCCCGACGGAGGGGACACTGGTGGGGACGATGAGGAAGAAGACGCCCCGGCCGTCAGCGTGGAGAAACCGAAGACCCCAAAGCCGATCGTCGTCCGCCGCCTCCAGTTCAAGAGGGACGGCACCGGCTATCTGGATGAAAGGCGCCGCCATATCCACATATTCGACATCGCCGGAAAAACGGCCATCCAGCTGACCTCGGGACCCTTTGACGATTCATCGCCCGTCTGGTCGCCCGACGGGACGCGGATCGCTTTCGTCAGCAACAGGACCCTTCCCGACGCCGACGCCAGCCAGGACAGGAACATCTATGTCGTTGAAGCGAAAGCGGGGTCCGTGCCCAGGGCGGTCGTCGCGTCGCCGGGCGAGGACGACTCCCCCGCCTGGTCCCCCGACGGCCGATGGCTCCTCTACCTCCAGGGCTGCGACCCGAAAGATATGTGGTATGGCTCAAACCACATCGCCCTTGTCCCGGCGGGGGGAGGAACGCCGCTGCCCCTGACCGCATCCATCGACCGGAACGCCTACGCCCCGCTCTTCTCTCCCGACAGCCTCTATGTGTACTTCCTCCTCGAGGACGGGGGGAACCAACCCCTTTGCCGGGTCAGCATCGACGGCGGAACGGTCGAACGCGTCGCGGGGACGGACCGTGAGGTCCAGGACTTCGACGTCGCCGGGAAAGGGCCGGTCGTGGTCCTGGAGGCAACGGCCGAACGGCCGGCCGAGATCTCCGCCGTGGGCACGGACGGGACGCTGACCCGCTTGACCCATGTCAATGACGAAGTCCTGAAGGGCATCAAGCTCGGCCAGGTCCGCCGCTACAAGGCGACGAGCAAGGACGGGACGCCCGTCGACGCCTTCCTGACCCTGCCGCCGGACTACAAGGAGGGAACAAAGCTCCCGGCGATTCTCCGCATCCACGGCGGTCCGACGTCGCAGTTCACGACGGGATTCGATTTCGAGTGGCAGATCCTGGCCGCCCAGGGTTACGCCGTCGTCACCTCTAACCCCAGGGGATCGACCGGCTACGGGACGCCGTTCAGCCGCGCCATCTTCGCCGATTGGGGAAATAAGGATTTTGAGGACGTCATGGCGGCCGTTGACGGCGCTGTGGCCATGGGAATCGCCGATCCGGACCGGCTGGGGGTCGGAGGCTGGAGCTACGGCGGCATCCAGACGGACTACGTCATCACGAAAACGGACCGTTTCAAGGCGGCGATCGCTGGGGCCTCTGGAGCCAACTGGCTGGCCGGCTACGGGACCGACCACTACCAGTACGAATATGAGACCGAGCTCGGCCTGCCCTGGCGGAACCGCGACCTCTGGCTTAAGCTCTCTTCTTCCTTCTTCGACGTCGAGAAGATTACGACTCCCGTCCTCTACATGTGCGGCGCGCTCGACATGAACGTCCCCCTCCTCAACTCGGAGCAGCTCTACCAGGCCGTCCGCCGGATCGGGAAGGTCCGGACCGAACTCGTCATCTACCCGGACCAGTGGCACGGGATCGGGACCCCCAGCTACCAGAAGGACCGCTATGAGCGCTACGTCGCCTGGTACGACAGCTTCCTTAAGCCGAAAGGCGCGTTGAGCGGAGAACGAAAACCCGAGGCGATGTCCCTCCTCGGCAAGCCGCTCTATCCGGCCGCGGCGCCGGCGGACCGGAAAAAAACTCTGGAAGACGACATGGCCAAGGCAACATCGGAGTTCGTGAAGAACCCCGACAGCGCCGACGCCGTCCTCCGGCTCGGGCTCAGGACGGCCGACTTGGGCCGCTACCGGGAAGCGATCGACATCTATTCGAGGGGGATTTCCAGGCATCCCGACGACGTGCGGCTCCTCCGCTACCGCGGCCACCGCTATATCACCGTCCGTGAGTTCGACAAGGCGATCGCCGACCTGGCGCGGGCGGCCGGCCTCTTAAAGGGGAAACCGGATATCCCGGATACGGATGGGGCCGGGAGCACGGCCGTTCCGGGCGCTTCTGCCAAGCCCACGAATACCCTCCGGTTCAGCGTCTGGTATCACCTCGGCCTCGCCCGTTTTCTCAAGGGAGACTTTCAGGGCGCGCTCCAGGCCTACCGGGAATGTCTCAAGGCCGTAAAAGGGAACGACGAAAGCCTGGTCTCCGTCTCGGACTGGCTCTTCATGACCCTGCGCCGCCTCGGCCGGAAAGACGAAGCAGCCAAGGTCCTCGACGTCGTTCGTCCCGACATAAAGATCTCCGAGAACATGGTCTACCTGAACCGCCTTTTGATGTACAAAGGGACCTACGCCCCCGAGGACCTGTTGCGGACGGGGGGTTCTGATGTGGACCTGGCCACCTACGGCTTCGCCGTCGGGAACTTCTATCTCATGAACGGGGAAAAGGACAAAGCCCGGGCGATCTTCGAGCAGGTCATGAAAGGCCCGGCCTGGCAGGCGTTTGGCTATATCGCCGCCGAGGCCGAACTTGCGCGCATGAAGTAGCTATTTCCACGGCAATTCCAACTCGAAGTGGGATATAATACCGCCCGAGGAGGTGGCCGTGGATAAAAAACCCTTCATCCATCCGTACATCCCGAACTCCGTCCCCGAGGTCAAAAAGAAGATGCTCGAGGAGATCGGCGTCAAGGACATCGAGGAGCTCTATGAGGACATCCCTCCGGAATTGCGACTGAAAAGAGACCTGAACCTTCCCGAGCCCCTGCTTTCGGAGCTCGAGCTCAGACGCCACGTGGAAGCCGTCCTGGATCAAAATATATCCTGCGGCGAGAGGCCGAGCTTCCTGGGGGGAGGCTGCGCCCGGCACTACGTCCCGGCCATCTGCGATGAGATCGCCCATCGCTCGGAGTTCCTGACCGCCTACGCCGGCGAGCCGTATGAGGACGCGGGGCGGTTCCAAGCCCTCTTCGAGTACGAGAGCCTGATGGCCGAGCTCCTCGACTTCGACGTCGTCAACGTCCCCACCTACGATTGGGGGCAGGCGGCCAGCACGGCGGCCCGCATGGCCGGGCGGATCACGGGGCGCGGAAAGCTCCTCGTCTCCGACACGATGTCGCCCGACCGCCTGGCCGTCGTCCGGAACTACTGCCACCCGGTCATGTCCCTGGAGCCCGTCGGCCATCATAAGGATACCGGCCTCCTCGACCTCGGCGACCTCAAGGCCAAGCTCACGAAGGATACGGCGGCCGTCTATTTCGAGAACCCGTCCTATCTCGGCTTCATCGAGACGCAAGGCGAAGCGATATCCTCGGCCGCTCACGCTAACGGCTCCCTGGTCATCGCGGGGGTCGACCCGATCTCCCTGGGGGTCCTGAAACCGCCCGGCCGATATGGCGCCGACCTGGCCTGCGGCGACATCCAGGGGCTCGGGAACCACATGTTCTACGGAGGCTCCCTCGGAGGCTTCATCGCGACACGGGACGAAGAGAAGTTCGTCATGGAATATCCCTCCCGGCTCTTCGGCATCGCCCGGACCTCGGTCGAAGGCGAATGGGGGTTCGGCGACGTCGCCTACAGCCGGACGTCTTTCGACAAACGGGAGAAGGGCAAGGAGTTCATCGGGACGGCGGCCGCCCTCTACGGCATCGCGGCAGCTGTCTATCTTGCCCTCATGGGGCCGCAAGGCATGCGCGAGCTGGGGACCCACATCCTGCAGAAGGCTCAGTACGCAGCCATGAAGCTTGCGAAGGTCCCTGGCATCCGCCTCCGCTTCCATTCCACGCCCTTCAAGGAGTTCGTCGTCGATTTCAACCGTACGGGTAAAAGTGTCGGCGAGGTCAACGAACGCCTCCTCAAAGAGGGTATTTTCGGCGGCAAGGACCTCTCGGAAGAATTCCCGGAGCTCGCGGGATGCGCGCTTTACGCGGTCACCGAAATGACGACCCAGGCCGACATCGACAGGCTGGCCGCAGCGCTCAAGGGCTGTCTGAACTGAGAAGAGGAAACACATGTACATCAAACAAGGCAGCAAGCTGAGAAATTTTCACCAGGCCAAGTGGGACGAAGAAGTCATCTTCGAGCTGACGAATCCGGGCGAGCGGGGCATTCTCGTTCCTGGGGTCGAGCCCGGGATCGAAAAGGTTGCGGGCGACGGGATCTCCTCCGTCCCGGAAAGCATGCGGCGCGAAAAGCCGCCGGTCCTCCCCGAGATCTCCCAGATGAGGGTCCTGAAGCACTTCCTTCGGCTCTCCCAGCAGAACCTGGGCGCGGACCTCAACGTCGACGTCGGCCAGGGGACCTGCACGATGAAGTACAATCCCAAGATCAATGAGGTCTTCACCTCGTCGGGAAAGGCGGCGGACCTCCACCCCGACCAGGACGAGCGCACAGTCCAGGGCGCCCTCCGGATCATGTACGAGCTCGACCTCTTCCTGCGCGAGATCTCCGGGCTCGACAGGTTCACCCTCCAACCGAGCTCGGGCTCGCACGCCATCCTGGCCATGGCCTCCATCGTCCGCAAGTATCACGAGACGCGAAGCGAGGGGGACAAAAGGGACGAGATCATCACGACGATCTTCTCCCATCCTTCGGATGCCGCGGCCGCGGCCGTCAAAGGATACAAGGTCGTCACGATCTATTACGATAAGACCGGGCTTCCCGACATCGAGTCGCTGAAGAAGGCGGTCTCGGAACGGACGGCGGCTCTCTTCATCACCAACCCGGAGGACACCGGGATCTTCAATCCCAGGATCGCCGAATTTACGAGGACGGTTCACGAGGCGGGGGGGCTTTGCGGCTATGACCAAGCCAACGCTAACGGCATCCTGGGCGTCACCCGGGCCAAGGAAGCCGGCTTCGACATGTGCTTCTTCAACCTCCACAAAACCTTCGGCACGCCGCACGGCTGCGGCGGGCCCGCCTCGGGGGCGTTGGGCGTCTCCAAGGCGCTCGTGGACTTCCTGCCCGTCCCCATCGTGGAATACGACGGGAAAAGCTATTCCCTCAACTGGGACCTGCCGCACACCATCGGCAAGGTGCGGGCGTTCTACGGCGCCTTTCCCGCCATCCTGAAGGCTTACGCCTGGATCATGAGCCTGGGAGCGGCGGGACTGAAGGAAGTGGCTCATATCGCCGTCCTCAATAATAATTACCTCCTCAAGAAGATCACGGAGATCCCGGGCGCGACGGCCCCCTTCGCCGCGGGCAAGCGCCGGATAGAGCAGGTCCGATACAGCTGGGAGGAACTGACGAAGGAGACCGGCGTCGACACCCACCAGTTCTCCCTGCGCATGGCCGACTTCGGGTTCCATCTCTGGTCGAGCCACCATCCGTTCCTCGTCCCCCAGCCGTTCACGATCGAGCCGACCGAATCCTACTCCAAGGAGGAGTTGGACGAGTACGTGGACGGGCTGAGACACGTGGCCGAAGAA